>JAEEGF010395377.1_pt1 | contig 10662 bp, 8 predicted proteins | sample 9134171 | NCBI WGS metagenome assembly JAEEGF01 (sample SAMN16246542, study PRJNA631951) | gut metagenome | biome: gut microbiome; feature: rumen; material: AP-attached | host: Bos | place: Iran: Karaj | collected 2018-10 | reverse complement strand
TGGGTATAGCGCAAACTTTTCGTACAAGTTTGCTGATCCGCAAGAATTCGGTCTCGTGACTTTATGTGATGATTGTGCCAAAGAAGAACTTGCTTTAGGCCATGTGAGTCATATTATATTTTAATGCGCAGAGTCATACATGTGTGTTTTTAACGATTTAATTATCAAACAGATATGCGAATAGTAGCCAAAAAGGCTTTTGATAAACTCTATAAAGCATATGGTGGAGATTTATCAGAATGGATATCTACTTATCTCACCGCAGGTGGGCCTAAAACGTCCCGTAAGCCTTACAAACAGTTTGGAACAAGATGGATGTATAATAATGTACACATTCTATTAGAAGTTGAAAATACAGCTGATTATGATCTGGTAAAAACTGAGTATTACACAGATACTTATTATGCAAAATCAGCTTCCCCTAATTCGACTTTCTATTTAATAAATCAGTTTGCTAAGGATGGAAAAAAACATCACGAAACAAACGAAGCCCTATATGCTTTACTAGAGGAAACGGCAAGGGCAATGAAAGTAGACTCATTCTTTGAAAAGGGAGATAGCGATACATTAGAGATAACCGGTAGTATAACTAGAAAGGCGACTTCCTCAAAAATGGGGAAAACCGCGACAGGGATTGGCAAAATAGAGCCGAAAGAGTTAAAGGAAAAACCTCTCAATCTGATACTTTATGGCCCTCCTGGAACTGGAAAGACATATCATACTGTGAATAAGGCTCTTGAGATACTTGACCCTTATACAAAATGGGCCACGGCCACCCGGGAAGATGCTATAAACGCATTCAACGACTACAAAGACAACAAGGAGCAGATTGTTTTCACAACTTTCCATCAATCAATGAGTTATGAGGATTTCGTCGAGGGAATTAAGCCCACATTGGACATAACGCCGGTAGGATATACAATTGCGGAAGGGCTTTTTAAGCAGATATCGGACAAGGCCTCAAAGGATACCGAGAATAATTATGTACTTATAATAGACGAGATAAACCGCGGAAACGTTGCCAATATTTTCGGCGAATTGATTACGCTGCTTGAAGAGGACAAGAGAAAAGGATGTCCTGAAGAAGTGTCCGTTGTTCTGCCATATTCAAAGAAACCTTTTTCCGTTCCAAAGAATCTCTATATCATCGGAACAATGAATACTGCCGACAGAAGCGTGGAGGCTTTGGATTCCGCACTTCGCAGAAGGTTCAGTTTTGAGGAGATGATGCCAAATCCTAAACTTCTTGAATCTGTTTCTATCGAAGGTATCGGCAAGACGCTTGCGAATCTGCTATCTCTTGTCAATCAGCGCATCGAAATACTCAAGGATCGTGAGCACCAGATAGGTCACAGTTATTTTATGGGTTTTGTGGATAAAGATAAGAAACCTACTACTGTTAAGTCTGAAGAACTCGAGCCCGTATTTGTCGACAAGATTATTCCTCTGCTTCAGGAGTACTTCTACGGCGACTACGAGAAGATTCAACTTGTTCTCGGAGACGGATTTATAAGAGAGACAAAAAACTCAGTCCCTTTTGCAGTGAAAAAACCTTACGACGATATTCCTGAAAACACTTTCTCCATCGTTGAGAAACCCAACATGGAAGAAGCCTTAAGAAAACTCTTGAATATCTGAGCAATATGACTCTCATTAGAGTATACGAGCATGATTCTCTGAAGGTAAATAATACGACCTTCACATCTGACCACCTTCAACTCCTTGCAAAGTTTTTAGGAGATAAAGATGGTGATGACTTCCCTTACTATTCGCTCATTAACAATGGGGTTAAGTTTAAACATTATGTGGGAGTTATCAGTGTTGGGAATCTTCAGATTGAGATCCTCCCGAAGGCAGACCGGGCAATAGCTGAAGATGAAGAAACATGGGAGAATAACCTGCTCGAGATGCTCAAGGTTGTATATAAGCTAAAGGTAACTCTTCCGTCTAAAGCCAATCTATTACAAAGGCGCAGTCATGTATTGGACGTTTTCCTCAATCACTTTCTAGACGAGGTGGAAAACATTATGCACATCGGTCTAGTTAAAGCATACCGACGCATTGAAGGTAACAACCCTTCGCTGAAAGGAAGGCTGGTAATGTCCAAGCATATTGTAAAAAACTTAATTCATAAAGAGCGTTTCTACGTTGATTACACCACCTATGACCGTAATCATATTTTCAACCGTTTGCTTTACAAGGCCTTGCGGGTCATTCCGGACATTTCGGTCTGCAACTATACCATCCATCGGGCGAAGACACTGATTTTTGAATTCCCAGAGTTGGATGATCTTGTGGTCACAGAAACACTTTTCAATCGTCTTTCATTTGACCGAAAAACGGAAGATTACCGTGACGCAATGGATATAGCGAAACTTATTCTCCTGAATTATATGCCGAGCATGACTTATAATCGAAGCAATAATGTGATGGCCTTGATGTTCGACATGAATAAACTATGGGAAGAATACGTTTATATCACACTTAAGCGTCAACTACGGACTATAGATAGCAAATACACTGTTGGGGCGCAAAGACGGAAGGAGTTTTGGACTTCAGCCAAGGTTGGCGGGAAGATTGTAAAGCCTGATATTGTTGTCAAATACGAAGATAACTGTATCGCTGTCCTAGACACCAAATGGAAATGCCCCAAAGATGGAAAACCTAGTGATGCGGATTTAAAACAGATGTTCGTTTATCAAGATTACTGGGACACCGACAAAACAGCATTGATATATCCAGGGAATGAGGAAAATGTAGCTGGAGATTTCATGAAAGATGGATCAGAAGTGGCAGAGTGCGACATGTATTACCTTCCAATATATGTCAACCCGGCTGAAAGGAAAACGACACTTTTGGACATGTCTAATTTGATTAATTTTTTATCGCCAAGGTAACGATACAGAATATTCTTAGTATCATATGTAGATAATAAAATAAAGCACACAGGGTGCTGTTGATACAAAAAACTATAAGAAATTGATATGACACTCGACAGACTTAAGAGCATTGACGATTATTGGACAGACCAGTTAACTGAAGTCAACGAGCATATCATGCGAGACTGTGCCCCTGGTGATTATGACTGGAATCGTAAAGGCATTATTGTCGCCGATGACGAAAGCGGCGAATTACTTGCTTCGGTCAAAGAAGCGCTCAAATACGATGAATTGGATGCGTCAGGAAAAGTCAACGAAATAACGGTTGATAAGGATTGGCCACTGAATAACTTTGACGAGTGCTGGAAGATGCTCCTGTCTGAGGCCCGGAGGATTAATCACGGATTGCTGGTTGTCAATGTGAACGACATCAGAATCTTTGACCACTGTTGGTGTATCAAGCAGTTGGCAAAACAGGAAGATCCTGCTCTAAAATTCAATGAATACGTGCTTCTCGTGATTAAGGACATTCCCTGGACTCAAGTTAAAGAGTACGCCAACGAGCACGATAAAGGAGAGTTCAATGCAATGATGGACTGCTTCTACCATAGGGTCTATTTTGAAGAAAAACTTCATACATAATATTCAATCTATGACCATTTACTATTAAGGAGAAACCGATATGACACTAAAGGAATTAAAGGCTTTTATTCTATCGAGAATAACACTCAATAAGGATTTCTGGGAGCCCAAGATTGAGGCGTTCTTTAAGGATAACCCTACAGTGACTCGTGAATTAATAGACGCATTCTTCAATGAATGTATTGGGACAGTTCGGAAAGAGTGGGCTGTCTTCCTGGAAGAGTATATAAAAACAAGGAATCTCTCGTTGGATGAGTATCTTTCTGACGTAGAAACCGAATTATATGATAATGCCAGGCGTAAAAAGGGCTTAATTCCTTTAGAAGAAGTCGTGCTAGCGAGGGAAGAAGTTGAGACTGCGTTGGATGAGATTGGTTATTTTGAATGAAACCATATGGATAATGTCAATTACATCTGCGGAAAAACCATCGACGGCAGGCCGATAACCCTGGATGGATTCCGGGTGGAGTCCTTTATGATCTATGGAAACAAAGCCGGCGATACTATCGTGGACATTTATTTCAAGTCCGGGGAAGAAGTCGAAGTAAATGCCTTTACTGACGAAGGCGACAGTATTCCCGATGGTCTCGCAGACTGCTTCCTCGCGGCAAAAAAGAATCCTGAGATCCTGACCAGACCCTACCCCGTGAACCTTATCGGCTGTGATACTGTTGAAGGGATCGAGTACTTTTTTGACGGTAATGCCGTAGAATACTTTATCACTGGCCGCGATTCAGATGAAGACATGGTTGAACTGCACTTCGCTTCGGGCAATGTCATTGAAGTCCTCAGCGCACTTGACGAAAACCTTTACCCCGGTGAGAGCGTGGAGACTTTGGTGGACGACTGCATCTGCCGGTATTATAAAGACGAAGACTGAGAACATTATGATACAGCTTTCTGAGACATACACCTACGAGGGGCACAAGAACTGGGATACCGGGAAGAGGCGCACCGCCCAAAAGAAAATCAAGACCGGGGATACGGTGAAGATCACCTTCCTTGGCGCGAGCGAGGAACATATCACTATCAACCGGTTCAACGGCAGCTGGGATGTGTATGAAGACATCCCTGTTATCGCAGAGAACTATTACTTCGAGGTCGTTGTAAACGACAAGCTTGCATACTACGGGAAGTATGCCGATGACCGTTACACCGATTCTTCCGTGGGGACAGGGGGTGTGGTTTACAAGTCCAACCATGATAGCATCGGAGATGAGCAGGTCCGCCGGGCCTTTAGCGCCTTCAAGGAATGGCTCACCGATGGCGCAGATAAGAACAACTACTGGCACGGAATCTACAAGAAGTCGGAGTTCCCGGAGAAAATCGCTTACGGCTTGCCCGGAGAGGAAGGCGTTGCCCCTGTCGCCGAGACCGTGTGGAAGGTGGGAGAAATCATTGAGGAAGGCGACGGTGTGTTCATACATGCCGGCATCCGTTACGAGGTCTTTAAGGATTACGTGGAGATTGACGGAAAAGAAAAGACGTTGTCCGTGCTGAAAGTGCTTCCACTGAAAGGCAGTTCGTATGAGGGAAAGGTGAGCATACCGGAAGCCGTAAGTTATCATCGCAGAAAGCTCTCCGTGACCGAGGTTGGCGTCCATGCTTTCGACAATTGCCCGGAACTTTCCGAAGTGGTCGTTCCAAAGACGGTTTCCTTTTTTCCTTCCATCAGCGGCAGCCCTAAGGTCGAACGCGTGACCGTTGCCGAGGACAACCCCTATTACCGCTCCTTGGATGGCGTTTTATACGGGCAGGAACGGTACGGCGGACGGGAGAAAGGTGTGTATTCAGAATTGCTGTATTATCCGCCGGCACGTCCTGGGGAACACTTTGTTTTCCCGGAATTCGTAGAGTCTATCGCCGCCTTTGCCTTTTCCACTTGCCAGAAATTGAAGTCCGTCGTCCTTTCGGACAAAGTAACACATATACGTGAAGGAGCATTCGCGAATTGTATTAATCTTGAAAGCATTACCTGGGGCGCCAGTCTTCAATCCATCTGGGGCAAGGCCTTTGAAAATTGTACGGCACTGAAAAGCATTGTGTTTACTGATTCAATTGAAGGCGTATCAAGTAACGCTTTCCGCGGCTGTACCAACATATCCTCCGTCACCTTTGCAAAAGGGAAATATTTCGATCTCGAATCTCTCCCGCGAGACTGTTTTCCCTGGGGACAAGACGCATTTACACTGGACGGGGTACGCTATGCCCCTCATATGGAGTACGACAGGAAAGGTGAAGCCCTGCTTTCGGTAATTGATTTCCTGAAAAGCGCCGAAGACGAGAATAACTTCGCGGACGTATCTTCATTGAAAATTCCTACCACGGTTGAACAATATGGTTTCATCTATAAAGTCAGTGAGTGCAAGTCGTCCTTCAAGCAGTTCCCTTCCCTGAAACGGCTTGAACTCCCGGCCACCATTACAAAGGTAGGCATCGCAACAATTGAGAACCTGCAGGAAGTAATTGTTGATAAGACAAATACTGAGTTCTCAACGGGAGATGGCGTACTTTTCAATAAGAAAAAAAACATTTTGCTTTCTTTCCCTCGCGGCCGAAACGTCAAGAAGTATGCAATCCCCGACGGCGTAGAAACCATTGCAGAAGAAGCCTTCCGCGGCCAGCCATTTATTGAAGAGATTGTCTTCCCGGACAGCACGATAGCGATAGAGAAACGAGCATTTGCCAATTGCGGTTCACTGCGCGAAGTGCATCTTGGCAAGAACCTCAAGAAGATAGGCGTCGAATCATTTGCTTATACTGCCATTGAACGTTTCGTGCTTACTCCAAATGCGCGTTTTGTAAAGCAGCAGACGTGGGACGGCAAGACTCCTTTCTATGGCTCTAAACTCAAGGAATTTGTACTGGAAGGCGAGAATGAGTTGTATGCCGTAATCGACGGCATTCTGTATATCAAGAGCTCGTGGGGCCTCAGGTTGAGATGCTGCCCACCCGGCTATGAAGGCCATCTTCAGATACCGGAAGGAGTAAAAGAAATCGGGAAGTGTTCCTGCTGGGGCTGTACGGGAATCACGTCTGTCTTTATCCCGGATGGGATGGAGACAATCGGCGATGATGCATTCTCCGGTTGCACCAAGTTGGAAAGCGTGGAAATCGACGGCCATATCGACTCGTTGGGCAGATGGTGTTTTGCAGGTTGTACCGCTCTCAAGGAAATTGACTGCATCGGTGTCAAGAATATAGATGATACAGCTTTTGCGGGTGACAAAGGATTGAAACTAAACCTTCCTTTTGCCCTGGAAAAGAACCGCTCGAAGTACGAACAATATATGAATAGATAATATGGAGACATCCGGCTTCAAGCATACGCCTAAAACAAAGACAGCGCTCATCACTGCCATACGCGAAGAGATAAAGCGTCAGGGCTCACATGCGGACCTCAACTGCATCGATACGTCTGCTATTAAGAATATGCGGGAACTTTTCAACAAGTTCAAGACATTCAACGGCGACATCAGCGAGTGGAATGTCAGTAGTGTAACGGATATGGCGGATATGTTCAACGGGAGTGATTTCGACGGCGACATCAGCAAATGGGATGTCAGCAACGTGAAAGATATGACGGAAATGTTCAGCAATAGCAGATTCAGCGGGGACATCAGCGGCTGGAATGTGGACAATGTAGAGTTTTTCTTCCCGATGTTCTGTTATTCCCACCTGGCCGATGATCACAAACCCGCCCGGTTCCGGCGCAACCGTCCGGCTGATGCCCCCGTGCTTGAAGGGAAACTGAACTGGATGGATGTCTCGTTCTCGCTTTCGGCAGACGGCATTTGCGTTGTTTCCGGTGATCTAAGTAAAGATTTCTCAAGTGGCAGTTTTTGGTGGGGATTTGACATATATAAGCTCCCGGTAAAGCATCTTGTGATTGCAGAGGGGGTGACCGAAATTGGGGAGTATACTTTTAACGAGTGGGGTCAGATTGAGGAATTGACCCTGCCTTCTTCACTAATCAGAATTGGCCGCGAAGCATTCGGGCGGTGTGGAAAAATCAAGCAGATTCACTTCTCCGAAGGCCTGCAGGCGATTGGGTCCTACGCTTTCGGCTCGTGCCCTATCGACAAACTTGATTTGCCGAAGACAATGACAAAGATCGGAGGGGCTGCGTTTTCGGGGTTTGAGCAGTTGATTGAACTGGATTTACCGGATTCCATTGTCTCCATCGGCACTCGTGCTTTTCGTGGTTGCTCTTCGCTGCGCTCTGTAAAGTTGCCCGCCCATCTGAAAGTCATTTCCGAATCCCTGTTCAGCCAGTGCAAGGCCCTGGAACAGGTGCAGATGCCCCAAGATTTGGAAAAAATCGAAGCCTATGCTTTTGCGGATTGTCTCAACCTGAAGCCAATAACGCTGCCGGATAGCACATCGTATGTTGCCCATAACGCGTTTGAGAGCGAGGAGTTTGACGAAGGTGGTCTGCATTATTGCATAACCAATTATATTACAAACTTGAATGATTGCACGGTCAGTTCTAAAGATTGGGACGGCGCGCTGGATATCCCTTCTTCAATAAGTCACGGAGGCCGGTCTTTTGTTGTAAACGACCTTGAATTTACCGGTTGCAAAGGTCTGACTAGCGTTCGCTTACCAGACACTATTTCAACAATTCCCGATGGCGCGTTTGCCGATTGCAAATCATTGCGGGCAATTGAAATCCCGCCTACCGTTTCCACAATAGGGGTGGAGGCATTCAGTGGCTGCGAAGCGCTCAGGTCCATAGAGTTGCCGGATGCCGTGACCGAGATTTCCGAGGGTCTGTTCAAAGGGTGCTGGAGATTAAGGAAGGTGCGGTTTGGGCCTAACGTCACAGTGATAGGTGAAAGTGCTTTCAAGAACTGTGAATTCCTCCAGCGCCTGTCACTCCCCGACTCTGTACGGAGAATTGGATCTTCCGCTTTTGAGAACTGCAAAAATCTGGTGGAACTAGGCCAGCCTTCATCCCTGGAATTTGTTGGTCTCTACGCTCTGGAGGATACGGCATTGCCACTGATACAGGATGGCCCCTTATATGTTGGCAACGCCTTATGCGGATATGTATGGGTTATGCCGGATCACGCCTGTCTTGAAGTGCGTGACGGCACAATAACGGTTGCCGAAGCGGCACTTCGCAGTCATAGACAACTGGAAAGTATCATCTTTCCCGAATCGCTCAAGAGCATTGAGTACGAAGCATTCAATGAGTGCCGGGACTTAAAGCATGTCCATCTCCCCAAGTCTCTGGAATTCATAGAAGACGGGGCCTTTGACTGGACGAAAGTCGAAGAGATAGAGGTTCCCTGGGAAAACCCGATAAAGATTGGATACCGGCCATTCCCTGATGGCACTCAGATCTATGTACCCGTGGGGTCTCTCGCGGCTTACAAGGCGACGAAATACTGGAAAGACTATAAGTTGCAGGAGAAGGAGAACTGTGCGTCAGATCCTTCGCGGTTCATCACTGATGATACGGTTATAGTCGGAAGAATAAAGAAGCGTCGCGTGGTTCTTGTAGAAAAGCCCCCTATCAAGTCTCCCTGGCATCTTTACGGTACCATTGTGACCGCGAAATCGGATGCCGATTTCCGCAAAATTGTAAAGGACCTGCTGTTCGAGGCATTCCGTGATACGGCCAGATATCTGGACCTTACTGATTGGTCGGGAGACAGTTACAATCCGGCGGATGAGATGGATTACGCCAGTCAGCGTTTTGCGGTTGTAGACCTTCCCGAAGGCGACGCTCCCGAGACCCAGACCTTTGACGGCAGAACATATCTGACGGACGAATCATTCTACAATTCACTGCTTTCCGGCGGCGTCCAGTGGGAGCCTCTGGAAGATAACTAAGCCACTTATGGCCGAAAGAAAAGAATGGGATGAAAATCATAAAGGTTGACGGCAATTTCCAGGTAACAATATCCCTTTTTCCCGGTATTATATTATGAACAGCAATCATCAGTATGAAAAAGGACAATGTACAGTTAACAACAGCCGGCAAACTTCTCAAGGACCTGAAGAGGTATGAGAAGAAGCATTGGGACCTCAGTGTCATCGCGTGGACGGATGACGACCGCACCTTAGGCGTCGTAGGCACCTGGAAAGACGAAGACGGTGACTTCCAGATCGTAGTGGAAGAGATTGACGAGGTGCTGGAAGGCATATGGACAGTCGCAGATGTGATTTCTTCGCTGGAGGATATCGGCAAGGAAACAAGGGTGTACCTGGCGGGCGATGGCTTGTACCTTGCCATCGACAGCAATGGCGGCATCTTCACTAAGGCCGATGACAACGATGCGGTGGGGTGCTGGGTCACCGTCTTCGGAGAGTATGAGGAAAAGCCGCAGCCCAAAAGCAATAAAAAGTGCAAAATTCGCGCTGAGGCCATCGCACTGCTGCTGATTCTGCTTGCCGCCGTATGTTGGTTTGGCTATAGCATCTACGCTATGATTTCCGGGATTGGCGGCCCGTTATGGGAGAAGATTCTCGGTATTGTCGTTTGCTGTATTGTTATCGTGGTTAGCGGATGCACTCTATATTATTCCAAGAAATGAATATTACACAAGAAGAATTCAGCAAAAGAATTCACGAAATAATCGAAGACAAGATATTCTTCTCCAACATCAGTGGCAACCCTGTGGAGGTGGTGGAGAAACTCCCGGAAGAGATTGTGCCCGGCAAGGTACTCTTTGATGGTTTGAACCTCTTTGACGGCATAGAGGGCATCAAAGATGACATCCAGCAGATGAACTCCTTTACCAAGGACGGAGAAAGGGTGAACCTGGAAGATTACTACACGGACAACGGGGCCTTCGATGATGACGGAAAGGAACGCTTCCTGGCGGCACTTGAGCGCCTTATGACATTGAATGAATTCATTCAATTCAGTAAGAAGGGCGCCGACGGAGAAGACTTTCCGTACCCCATCGATGAGAACGGACATGCGGATATTCCCGCCGGGACAATGTACATCAAGGAAGAAGCGTTCTTGAACTGTTCAAAACTCATCAGCGTTACCATCCCGGATTCCGTTCGGGAGATTCGCAGTCTCGCATTCGGGGGTTGTACTAATCTTGCCAGCATAGATATCCCTTCGAAGGTCAGGCTCATAGAATCGGAGGCATTCAGTGGCTGTAAAAGCCTTGCCAGC
>JAEEGF010319393.1_pt1 | contig 10662 bp, 8 predicted proteins | sample 9134171 | NCBI WGS metagenome assembly JAEEGF01 (sample SAMN16246542, study PRJNA631951) | gut metagenome | biome: gut microbiome; feature: rumen; material: AP-attached | host: Bos | place: Iran: Karaj | collected 2018-10 | reverse complement strand
AATTGAAATGATTTTTGTGCAATAGTTTGCGTTTCGGAAAAAAAGCGTACCTTTGCAGCGGATTTCTCCGCAACGGCCTTATAGTTCAAGGGATAGAACGGAAGTTTCCTAAACTTTAAATCTAGGTTCGAGTCCTAGTGGGGCTACATCAACACACCTTTCCCTAATTGATTCTCAATCAGTTAGGGATTTTTCATTCCTCAGCAAAGCGTTTCAAGGCACATTCGTCCAAGCGTTGCACGGTCCACTCGTCCATGGGCACGGCTCCGATGCTGCGATAGACTTTCAGGGCAGGCTTGTTCCAGTCGAGGCAAATCCACTCCATGCGGCCGCAATGGCGCTCCACAGCAAGGCGAGCCAGGTATTTCAACAAAGCCTTACCATAGCCCAAACCACGTTTTTCGGGAAGGATGAACAGGTCTTCAAGATATAGTCCTTTGCGCCCCACAAAGGTCGAAAAGTTGTGGAAAAACAAGGCGAAACCAATGACTATGCCGTCTTCCTCAGCAAAGACCACCTCGGCGGAATGTTCCACAAACAGAGAGTGGTGCAAGGTGGTTTCGTCGGCGACCACTTCATCGGCACATTTCTCATAGACAGCGAGTTTCTTGATGAACTCGAGAACCAGGCCAGCCTCCTCAGGCCGTGCCAAACGGATGTTGAATTTGCTATTCATAACTGCAAATCTTGTTCGGAAAACTACTCTTTTATACCTTTTGTTCAGTTTTTCCCTGCAAAGTTATAAAACATTTCGACGAAAACAGCGTTATCATCCTATAAATTCGTATTTTTACCGCCCAAATTCATCATTATGAACAGATTTAGACTTTTGACCCTTCTCATAACCACTTGGTTTGTCACCTCGTTTTCGTTCGCCCAAGACGGCGTTTCCATCGGCAATTGGCGCACCCATCTGCCTTACGAGAAAGTGATTGGCGTTGAGCCTGTTGGAAGCAAGATTTACGCTGCCACGCAGTATGAACTGTTTTACTACGACACCCAAGACAACTCCGTCAATATCCTCAACAAAATCAACGGTTTGTCGGACATCGGCATCAGCACCATCGGCTACAACAAAAGCCAACGTAAGCTCTTTGTGGCCTATACCAATGCCAATGTCGACCTCATCGACAACGACGGAAACATCCACAACATGAGCGACATCAAGGATAATAAGAACATCGTGGGCAACAAAAGCATCAACCACGTCTTCTTCGACGGTGACTTGGCCTACGTGGCCTGCGGCTTCGGCATTGTGGTCTTTGACTTGAAAAAGGAGGAAGTCAAGGATACCTATTACATTGGCAACCAAGGTGATATGGTCAACGTAACCGATATAGCCTTTTATAACGGACGCATTTATGCTTGCACTGACGACGGCGTTTATTACGCAGCCCAAGACGCTCCAAACTTGGCCAACTATGCCATTTGGCACTTCGACAGCAGCCTCATCCACCCGCATTTGGCCTATACCGAGATGGAGGTCTTTGCCGACAAGCTACTGCTCAACTACAGCGGTGGATACGATGCTGACACCATTTTCGTGTACGACGGCAACCAATGGGGATATTTCGACAAGACGAACATCAGCGAGAAACGCGAAATGCGCGCCTACGACGACCGTCTGCTGCTGACCAACCGTTACCACGTCTCGGTACACGACCGCAATTTCAACCAATTGCAATCCATCCACTCACCAGGCGGTTCCATCGAGCCATGGGCTGCGGCCATTGACAACAGCGGCAAATATTGGATTGGCGACACCCAACGCGGCCTCATCATGACCACTGACGGATGGAACAACATTGATGTGAAACCCAACGGCACAGCCTCGAAAAACGTCTTCGAACTCAATGCCTGCGGCGACCAAGTATGGATTGCCACGGGAGGTCATGCCTCCAACTGGGGCAAACGCTACATGCGCGAGGGCGTGGCCCGCTTCGACGGCATGTGGACCATCTTCAACAACAGCACCTTGGAAGATTTCGACGACTACACCGACTTCGTCTGCACCGCCACCAATCCCAATGACCCTTCGGTCACGTATGTGGGCACTTGGGGCAGCGGCATCTTGAAATTCAAGGACAACGAACTGGTGGAAGTGTATAATGCCGACAACAGCTCGCTCAGCTACTGGGTTCAAGACCAGAGCCTTATCAACATCAGCGGCCTTGCCTTCGACAGCAAAGGCAACTTGTGGGCGGTCAACACGGGTGCTGCAAACATCCTCTCCGTGATGGAACCCAACGGCGTTTGGCATTCCTACAATTTGGGCGGCAGCTTGAGCGGCATCGATGTCGGCATTCTGCTTATCGACCATAATGACTACAAATGGATTACGCGCCGCAACGGTGAAGTCATCGTCTTCAACGACAACGGCACTCTCGACAATTCCACTGACGACCAAACGGTTAACCTCAATACGGCTACAGGCAACGGCAAACTTGCGGGAGCGGTGAGTTGCCTCACCGTCGACAACAACGGCGCCGTTTGGGTCGGCACCGACAAAGGCCCCTGTCTGTTTGACGACACGAGGAAAATCTTTAACGGATCCAACTTCGATGCCACACAAGTGCGCGTGCCCCGCAACGACGGCACTGACCAATACGACTACCTGTTTGCAGAATCCAATGTGCTCTCGATGGCCGCCATGGAAGGCGCCAACCTGATTTGGTTTGGCCTTGAGTCGGGTGTCTATCTCATGTCGTTCGATGCCAAACCCAAGCAAATCCATTATTTCAACACCGACAACAGCCCCTTGCTCGACAATGCCGTCACCACAATGGCCGTCGACAAGAGTGGCGAAGTGTTTTTCGGCACTGGAAACGGTGTCATCTCCTATCGCGGTGAATACGCCACTCCCGACCCTTATGTCAGTGAAGTGGTGGCCTATCCCAATCCCGTGAGGCCTGGTTACAATGGATATGTAGGCATCAAAGGCTTGGTTTCCAATTCTTTGGTAAGAATCACCACCGTTGACGGCACCTTTGTCACCCAACTGATTTCCGAAGGCGGGCAAGCCGTTTGGGACTGCACCAACATCAACGGCCAGAAAGTGGAACCTGGTGTCTACTTCATCTTTGTCAGCACCAAGAAAGGCACCGACAAGTTTGCCACCAAGATCCTGATCTTGAACTGATGGACGACACCCTTCAAGGCATAGTCTTGCAATCCATACGCTACGGCGACACCAGCCTCATCGTGAAGGTGTTCACCCGCAGCCTCGGTTTGCGCTCCTACATGGTGAAAGGCGCATTCAACCGCAACTCGAAACATCGGGCGGCCTTGTTCCAAAACCTACACCTTATTAATTATGTAGAGGTCGGCAAGCCCAACAAAAGCAGTTTGGGCTACATGAAAGACGTGCAACTCAGCACGGTTTATCAAAGCATTCCCTTCGTGATGAACAAAAGCGCCATCTTAATGTATGTCAGCGAATTGCTTTCGAAAACCCTGACAGAGCAAGAGCAAAACGAACCGCTTTACGACTTCATCGCCAAGTCGCTGCTGTGGCTCGATTTGGTCCATCAAAACTACGCCAACTTTCCCTTGTTCATTACCTTGGAGCTGACCCGTCACTTGGGCTTCTATCCCAAAGCCAACCATGAAACAGGTTTTTGCTTCGACATGATGGAAGGCTCGTTTGCCCACGACTATCCGTTGCATCCCTATTATTTCGATGCAGCAGCGGCGCAACAACTGTCGCAATTGCTCAATGTAAGCATAGACGAGGCTTGCCGATTGCCTTTAAACGTGAGTCAACGCCGCACGTTGCTTGACGGACTCATCATATTCATGCGGCTTCATGCCCCCGTGATGAATGATTTCCATTCCCACGAGGTGCTGAAGACGGTTTTGGAATGATTTACTTCAAATCAATGGCGGTCTGCCCTATCAGCTTGCCGCCTTGCTCGTACACATCGATGAAATAGGTGCCAGGTATCATTTCGTAAGCGGCAGGCTTCGAATAATAGGCGCGCACCGGAGTTTCCTTGCCATCATAATTGACCCTCACCATTTCGGTGAACTGTAGCGTTTCATCGTTCGACTTGAAGGAATATTCGTCGCCCGTGCCTTTGCAGATAATGGCACGTCTCGGGTCGGCGATGCGCACATAGAACAGTTTTGTTCCAGGCTGGATGAGCTCATTGGCAGCTACGGTGAAATCAATCCTGATGCGTTCTGCACGGTTGGCCTTATCGGTAGCGACCTCGGTACCATTGCCTTTGAAACGCACGGCTTGGGCGGAGTAGTTGAAGAGTTTCATCGTGGCAGCTTGGTTCACCTTGTTGGTCAGCTCTTCCTTCTGGCGTGTAAGTGCGGTGTTCTGACGACGTTCGGCCTGGTATTCTTCACGAATACGCTCGTTCTCGGCCACCAGCTCGCGGTTGACCGTGTAAAGCGAGTCCATCTGACGCACATAACGCTGCGATATTTCCTGCAGTTCTGCAAGTTTCTTTTTTACGCGGTAATAATCCCACTGTGAATCAAGGAGTTTCTTGATTTCAACGGCATCGGCTTGGATGATGCTGTCTTTTTCAGCCAGTTCGAGGCTCAACTCGCCGTAGTTCTCTTTCAGCTCGTTATGCACTTTCATCAGGCTATCCACTTCGGCCTGAAAGTCACGACGCTGCATTTCCTTTTCAGCTTCGAGGGCTTCCTTCTCGGTCTTCAGCGAGGAGTTTTTCACCAAAATGAAAACCAAGGCGATAGCCAACAAACCCAACAAGGCATAAAGCCAATAGGGTCGATTTGATTGTTTCTTATTCTCTGAATCCATGACTATTGAGTTTTGTTCGTGTTCTATCCTGCAAAAATAACAATAAGTTTCCTTAATCCGCACATGGCTCCACTTTCGCCCTTGGAATATGGACCGGAATGCACTGCCCCACCACGTCGATATAGACAATCAGGTGACGTTTGTTGCGTATGGTTTCCAGCCTGCCCGTAAGCCCTTTCATCGGCCCATTGATGATCCTAACCTTCTGCCCCACTTTCAATTCCTCATTATTCATCATCTTATACTCTTCGCCCTTCTCGAAGTCATTAACAAACTTCTTGATGGCAAGTATCTGATTCTCAGGAACGATAACAGCCTTTCTCTCAAAAGTGACGAACTTGATTACGCCATACACGTTCAAAATCGGAATGTACTCACGTTCATTGGAATACACAAACACATACGACTTGAACAGCGGCTCCTCCACTTTCTTCTTGCGGTCGCTCCACTGCTTCATCTGCGTAATCAGCGGCAAATAAGCCGTGAAGCCATTCTCCTCAAGTTGCCACAGCACCTTTTTCTCCGCACGCGACCTGACATAGAGGGCATGCCAATACTTCTGGTCATGACTTTCCATCGTCTAAGAATCTTTTGTCACCAACGCTCTTATTCTTCCTTTTTCTTCTTGTGATGATGGTGATGTTTTTTCTTGTTGCCATCTTCACTCTCACCGTAATAGTCGCTGGTATTTCCATAACCGTAACCATAGCCATATCCGTAGCCGTAACCATAGCCATATCCGTAGCCGTAACCATACTTCTTGCCACCATAGCCGTAGCCCTTCTCAGCCTGGATGCCATTGATGATGATGGAGAAATGCATACCACGTTTTTCAACGTCATTGATAATGGTACCAAAGGCGTTCTTGTTGGTCACACCCTGACGGACAATGAAGAGGTTAGCGTCAGAATAGCGCATAAGGAGAATGGCATCGGTGACAAGGGCGATAGGTGGCGTATCGATAATGATGTAGTCGTAACGCTTTTTCAACTCCGCAAAAAACTCATTGCACTTCTCCGAGGCAATCAATTCAGCCGGATTGGGAGGGATGGGACCACTCGTGATGATGTCAAGGGTAGGTATCTTGCCTGAATTCTGGATGATGGCATCCAAATCCTCCTTGTTGCCAAGGTAACTGCTCAATCCAATATTATTGGTTATACCGAACTCTTGGAACAATTTGGGTTTACGCAAGTCGAAACCCAACAACACCGTCTTCTTGCCATAAAGAGCGTAGATGGATGCGATATTGATACTGTTGAATGTCTTGCCGATACTCTGCGCGTCGCCCGTCACCAAAATGGTGCTCGGAACCTTGCTCTGCGTAATAAACTCAATGTTAGTACGAATGGAGCGAAACGACTCCGACACCGGCGACTTGGGGTTGTTGATGACCAAAAGCGGGTCTTTCGAACTGGTCTGAGCCACCATACCGATGATGGGGAAGCTCGTGAGCTTTTCGACATCCTTGCGGTCTGAAATGGTCACCCTGAAAAAGTCTTTCAAGTAGAGATATAAGGCCGGAATCAACAGACCTATGAGAAGCGCGATGAGGTAATTGATTCTCCCGCGGGGCTTAATCATGCGTGTAGTTTCCAAACGAGCCTCATCAAGAATTTCATTGTCAGGCGTGTTGGATGCCTTTAGAATTTGGGCTTCCGCACGACGACGCATCAAATACTTGTAAGTTTCGTCCGTGAAGTCGAAATTACGCTGATAGTTGATGAGCTGCTGTTGCTTGCCGGGTAGCTGACGCGATTTCATTTCAAGAGAACCGATGCGGCGTTCTATTTCGTTAAGGCTCATCTGGGCGTTGTTAACCAGGTTGTTGACATTTTCAAGCAAAGCCTTCTTAGTGGTGATAATTTGTTCGTTGAGTTTCACAATCTGCGGATGCTGCTCGGTTTGCGTAAGCAACTGGGTTGCCTTGGTTTGCGCCAACATGACAAGGTCGCGGGCTAACTGGTTAAGCAATGGGTCGTTGATACCCATCGTGCTGGGAGCGGCCAAGTTTTCCGGATCATCGATTTGTATCCTAATATAATCCTGCAAACGCTTGTAAATCTTTAGATTAACTGCTGTTTCCGCTCTTTCCCGCTCCAATGTCTGGAGGTTGGTATACACTTGGTTGGCCTGCAAATCAAGGTTCATCAAGTCATTCTGTTGGCGGAAGTCTTTCAGTTCAGTCTCAGCCTGACTCAGTTGGTTTTCGATACCACTCAACTCGTTGTCAATAAACTCAATGGTGTTTTCCGAAACAAGGTTCTTCTTTTCCAAGCCACGCACAACATATTCATTCATGAGCAAATTGACGAACTCCACGATTTTCAGCTTGTTTGTGCCACTCATTTGCACAGAAGCCACAGAAGCTTGTTTGGAAATGGCACTAACAGAATAGCTGCTCATTTGCGCCACCAACGAAGAATAGCTGTTGAGCCAGAAGAACATGGTATGCTCGCCAATGGTTTCGGGGTCAAACAATTCTGTCTTGGTAATGCGAATGCGGTTGTAACCGTTGTCAATCCATTCGCCTTCAGTATACTCTCCGCTGATGTCGATGTTAGCAAACGGGTCATTATCAGCCTGTTGACAAAGAATATAGTCATATTTGTTGAGACCCTTGCCGATGCCATGAAGCTTAAAATTGTTTTCGTCCAAAAACGTTATCTCGTACGCCAATCCTACAGCCTGAGGTGTGCTGCGCTCAAATTCGACATGGAAAGGGGCGCTTTTGTACATCTCCTTGCTGGTAATGCGACCTTTGTCCAAATAAGTCACCTCAATGCCCATTTTCTTCACCACACGCTCTTTGAGTGTATATGACATCAGGATGGCAATTTCATTGTCAATATTCTTCATATTGCCGAATTTCATTGTCGTCATGATAGCCGTCGGGTCATAATCGTTATCTTCATCATTAATAAGCACTGTACCAGTAGTCTGATAAACCTTGGTAGAATAGCGGTTAAAGACGAAACAAACGGCCAAAGCAACCATTACAAAGAATGCAAAAAAATACCAACGACTCAAAAAAATGAAAACCAACTGCTTGATATCAATAGACTGTTCTTGTTTGTCATGTTGAATTTTTCTAACTTGTTTTTCGCTTGCCATAATGTGTTAGTAATTATATTGTTGAACAGAATATTATTTTTTAAATGCCACAAACAAAGTAGCTATGAGAGAGGCGACGGAAAACACCGTAGAATACGGGAAGGTGGTGAAGCCCCATTGCTTAATCTTGAGCGGCTCCACATAGACGATGTCGTTAGGCTTCAAATAATAATAAGGCGACGATAGGATGTCTGCCTGACCCATGTCAACCGTGACAATCTCTGAACCGTGGTCGGTTTGGCGAATAATCTTCACATCGCTGTTTTTGGCGAAACTAGTCATGTTGCCCGCCATAGCCACTGCCTCAAAAAGGTTGATTTGCGACTGGTAGACTTTGTACATGCCTGGTCGGGTCACTTCGCCCAACACCGTCAAGTTGAAATTGGACAACTTCACGATAAGCGTCGTTTGGTTGACAAACTTATTAATCTCAGTTTGCATCTTTTCCTTGGCTTGGTCGACAGTCAAGTTCTTTAATTCCATCTTCCCCGTCAAAGGCAATTCAATGCAACCATCTTCGTCCAAAGTATAAGACTGGAGGTAAATGCTGGCATCGCCAGTAAGCTGAGTGGTGCGATAAGATAAGTCACCCGACAACGATGCAGTGCTCTGATTATCAATGGTGTTGATGAAACGGATGTAAAGGTTGTCGCCCGGCTGAAGCTTGTAGTCGACGCTCCGCTCATTGATGTATTCTTGGGATAGGTTTTCGGCAGCCATCTGTGCGTTTTTCAGATAAAGCATTTTCTTCTGGGGCACACACGAAGCAAAAGTCACAGCAAAGAGTGCCGCAATCATTCCAATTCTCAGTAATTTGTTCATAGATTTCATTTTTTATTATTCTTTATTTTCTTAATATTCAATTATTTATAAGCGTTAGTTCCTTCACGCCAATAACGGGTGTGATAGGCATTTTCTGTTCAAGTCTGAATTGATATTTGCCTGGATCGACAATCGTCAGCCTCTTGTTGATGGGCAAAGTATAGGTATAGCATCCGTCCACCTTCTCAACGTTCCAATGGTCTTCTTTGTCCTTCAAGTTAAACTTGTATCCCTTTGCACGATACGGATTACCGTGTTCATCGAAAACGGTGAAAACCAAAGAAATGTCTTGATACTCATATTCGTCGGTGAAACTGATGCGCAAGCTGAGGTCGTAGGTCGTGGCTTGGGTGATGGTAACGTCATTTTTCACATAATCAAAGCGTTCCCAAAGGTTTCCATAAAAACTGCGTTGCAGCACCACCTTGTCTTTCTCCTGTTGCCCACATCCCATCAGGCAAAGGAAAAAAGCCAAAACCAAAATGCGAAATCCTTTCATTTTCATTGCATAAAAAACCGTGCAAAGATATGAAAAATTTGTCATCCGTTTGGTTTTCTTATCGGTTTTTGACGGAAAAAATTTTTTTTGAAAAAATCGGCTTTGCCCCTTTCCACCAACAGGAAAAACATTTACTTTTGTAATTCACAAAAACCATCATGAGAAAAGGGAGCAACAATCTGTTAAACAGGAAGTTATTGGTAATGGGTATCTTCATTGCCATAGGAGTGGTGTATATTATCAGATTGTTTTTGCTTCAAGTCGTCGACAAGGAATATGTAGCCTTGGCCGACAACAACGCCTTGCGCTACGTGACCCAATACCCCGCCCGAGGCAAGGTATACGACCGCAACGGCCACTTGCTGGTGTTCAACGAGGCCGTCTACGACCTGATGGTCACCCCAAAACAGGTCTACGATGCCGTAAGAAAAGACACTTTGAACCCCTTCGACACGGCCGCTTTCTGCCATCTGCTGGAAATCGACAAGGAGTCATTTATTGAGCGGATGAACAAGGCCAAAAACGAGTCTTTTTTTAAGCCTTCGCCGTTTATGGCCCAGGTCTCGAAAGAGAATTATGCCCACATTGCAGAGGTGTTGTATCGTTTTCCAGGCTTCTATTTCCAGACTCGTACAGTACGCCACTATCCCAACGCCATCGCGGCACACACACTGGGCGACATCGGAGAAATCAGTCCAAAGGAGTTGGAAAAAGACGAAGAAAAATATTACCGACAGGGCGACTACATCGGTAAGTCGGGCATCGAGAAATCGTATGAAAAAGAGCTGCGCGGTGTGAAAGGCTTGAAAGTGATGATGGTGGACGTACACAACCGCGAGATGGGCAGCTTCATGGATGGCGAGCTCGACAAGGAACCCGTGGCCGGAAAAGACATTTACCTTGGTTTGGACGCCGAACTGCAAGCTTACGGCGAGCAGCTCATGGTCGGCAAAATCGGCTCCATCGTGGCCGTCGAGCCTTCCACGGGACAGATTTTGGCCTTCGTCACCAGTCCCACCTACGACCCCAACCTCCTCGTGGGTCGCGAACGTGGCAAACATTACCAAGAACTGCAAGCAGACCCGATGAAGCCCTTGATTAACAGAGCTATCAGCGGCACTTACCCACCCGGTTCCACTTTCAAGACCGTCGTAGGCCTCATCGCCATGCAGAGCGGCAGCATCACACCGGCCACCTGCTTCCACTGCAACGGTACGGGTTCGCTGCCCATCAAATGCACCCACAGCCACGGCTCCAGCCCCGACTTCGCCAATGCTATCATGAACTCGTGCAACCCTTATTTTTACGAGTCGTTCAAAACCACCATCAACAACCCGAAATTCGGCAACATCAAAGACGGCTACCAATACTGGAAGGACATGACCTATAAGATGGGACTCGGACACAAATTCAACACCGACATTCCCTATGAACGTTCGGGCAATAT
>JAEEGF010222482.1_pt1 | contig 10662 bp, 6 predicted proteins | sample 9134171 | NCBI WGS metagenome assembly JAEEGF01 (sample SAMN16246542, study PRJNA631951) | gut metagenome | biome: gut microbiome; feature: rumen; material: AP-attached | host: Bos | place: Iran: Karaj | collected 2018-10 | reverse complement strand
GTACGCTGTCTATACGTTCTTGGAAGAGAATCTCGGCTGCCGTTGGTTCACGGCTGACTGCATCACGATTCCGAAGAAAGGCAGTTATTCCTTCAAGACCTTCAAAAAGGTCTATGTTCCTGCGTTGGAAGGACGTGCGACGGATTATCCCGTCTCCCGCCCGCTGCCGTTCAGTGTCCGCAACAAATACAATGGCGCTTACATTCCTGACGTGGAGGAGTGGGGCGGCAACATCCATTATCGCGGCTTCGTCCATACGTTCAATGCGTTGGTGCCGCCGTCCGTTTATGGCGCTACGCATCCGGAATACTATTCTGAAATCAACGGTCATCGTGTGACGGATCATTCGCAACTCTGCCTGACGAATCCGGATGTACTGAAAATCGCAACGGAAAACGTCTTGAAATGGTGCGAAGAATCGCCGCGCGCGGCCATCGTCAGCGTCTCGCAGAACGACTGGCATAACTACTGTACATGCGCGAAATGCAAAGCCTTGGCGGAGAAGGAAGGCAGCCAAATGGGCCCGTTGCTGCATTTCGTGAACGCCATTGCGCGCGAAGTCGCCAAGAAATATCCGGAGAAGATCGTCGATACGTTGGCGTATCAATATACGCGCAAGCCGCCGAAATTCGTGAAACCTGAGCCGAATGTCGCCATCCGCCTGTGCTCCATCGAATGCTGTTTCGTCCATCCGCTGGACGGTTGCGATTTCAACAAGAAATTTGTGGAGGACATCCAAGGTTGGTCGAAGATCTGCAAACGCCTGCATATTTGGGACTACGTCATCAATTATGCGCACTGCATCATGCCGTTCCCGAATCTCGACGTGCTGCAGCCGAACATCCAGTTCTTCATCCGCAACGGTGTGACGGCCATCTATGAAGAGGCCAACTACTTCAGCACGGGCGGCGAACTCTCTGAATTGCGCACGTACTTGATGGCCAAATACTTGTGGGATCCGAACGCGGACGGCAAGAAGGCCCTCTACGAATTCACGGAAGCGTATTACGGCGCGGCCGGAAAGTACATCCGCGACTATCTGACGCTGTTGCACAAGAACGTCTGCTCCAACACGAAACGCCATGTCCGCATCTACACGCATCCGCGCGATTATCTGAACGATCCCGCCATGTTGCAGAAATCGTTTGATTTGTTCGCGAAAGCGGAAAAGGCCGTGAAGAACGACGCGAAACTGTCGCATCGCGTAGCCGTCGCGAAGATGCCGTTGCTCTACACGAAACTGATACTGGGACAGGGTGGCTATAAGCTTGAAGGATCGGCACTTGTGCCGCAGGATACGGTCAAGACGGAAATCGCGGAGGAATTTGCGAAGACGGTCGCCGCCGAGAAAGTGACACATTATCACGAAGGGAGAGCCGACATCGTCCAGTGGCTTGACACGCAGAAGAAAGGACGCGAAAAAATTGACATCGTGACGCTGAAGAATGATTTCATCCGTCTGGATATCCTGCCCGCCGCTGGCGGCCGCATCTGGCGTGTCACTGAATTGAAGGGCAAACGTCAGTTGTTGCGGAATGTCGAAAACGCGAACAAGGAAGTCAGCCCATGGGAAGGCGGTTATGAAGAATACGCCAGCGATCAGCATCGCGGTCCGGGCTGGAGTGAATCGTATCGCATCGTATCGAAGACGGATACGTCAGTCGAGATGGAAGCTACGCTGAATAATGGACTTGTGATGTCCCGCAAGATTGAGTTGACGGCTGGCAAGGCAGAATTCAAAGTTACATCCAGCTTGAAGAATCCGAAAGGCGAGAGCAAGATTACGTTCCGTGTCCATCCGGAATTCATGGTGTCGTCTACGGCGAATGCGAAGCTGTCCATGCGTCAGCGGAATGGACAGGCGTTTATCAAGGCGTTGGCGAATCCTGAAGCCCCACAAGCCGAAAAGGAACTGTGGCTCCGCGAAGAGGACAAGCCTAACGGCGAATGGACCATTATCGACGAGAAGACGGGAGTCCGTATCGTCAACCGCTTCAGTCCCGCGGAAGTTCAGTTCTGCTACTGCAACTGGAACGGCGCACAGTCCCGCGTCAATCTGGAAGAATGGCGCACGCCTGTCAATGCGAAGGCCGGCGAAGCCGTGACGCTGACGAACACCTACGAAATCATCGTGCCGTAAACGGCACGATGATGCTTATGGCCTATGGCTTATAGCCTATAGCTAAAGGCTTGAAGCTGAAAGCTTAAAGCAAATGCAGAACAGCCTTGCCGCTGGAAATCAGCGGCAAGGCTGTGTTTGTTTTACCGCATAGCCTAACGTCTTGTCGTCTAACGTCTTTTGTTGCTCGTCTCACGTCTCTCGTCTCATGTCAAACAGCGTAAAGGCAATGCCTTTGCGCCGTCCTCTGAGGACGAAAGGGACTGAAGAGGTTAGTCTTCTGAATGGGCGGCCATGATGGCCGTCAAGATTTTTTCAAGCGAGAAGAGGATGAGGCCTAACGCTGCAAAACCAATCGTGCAGGAGATGAAGGCGAACAGCGTCCAGAGGCTGAAGTGCCCCAAAAAGCCAAGCAACGACAGAATCGGCGGGACCGCGCAGAGATAGGCTCCGGCCTTCAATGCCACAAGAAGAAGCTTAGATGAGGGCGATGCGGCCGATTCATGCAGCATTTTGAGCATCGGCGGGATTTCTGGATCGAAATCCTGCTTTTTTTTCTCCTGTTCGGAGGACGGCTGCGGATCGAGCACGGGAACTTTCAGTTCGTTTTGTGGATTTGGTTCTGACATATCGGGCCTTTTGATGATTGAATGGAATTGCCAATTAAAAAATCAACGCCTATAAAACGCTTGGGCTTTTGACGTTATTGGATGATATTTGTTCCATCATGGGAATCGCGGATGTCGGTTGTTTGGAAAAATATAACAAAAAAATGCAAAGAAAGCAAAATAATCGATTGCATTTTAGAAATGACTGCACTATATTTATAATTTGTATTAAAATAGAAAACTGGCTGTCTGGAAAGACGGCCGCAACAATAAGCATTATTCGGAGTAAAGCAGATGAACATTGATTGGTCGAAATTGGGTTTCGCGTACATGCAGACGAAGAGCCACATCCGCTATGTCTGGAAGAACGGCAAATGGGATGGCGGCGAACTGGTCAGCGAGCCCTATCTGAACATCCATATCGCCGCGACGGCGCTTCATTACGGTCAGGACGCATTCGAAGGACTGAAGGTCTTCCGCCGCAAGGACGGAAAGGTCTGCGCGTTCCGTCCGGAAATGAACGCCCGCCGCATCTCCGCGAGCGCCCGCCGCAGCTGCATGGCGGAAGTTCCGGAAGATCTTTTCATGGACGCCGTCCGCCGCGTCGTGAAGGACAACATCGACTATGTCCCGCCATACGGCACGGGGGCGTCGCTGTACGTCCGTCCGCTGCTGATCGGCACGGGCCCGCAGATCGGCGTGAACGCCGCTGACGAATACACGTTCATCATTCTGGTCACGCCCGTCGGCGCGTACTACAAGGGCGGCCTGAGCCCCGTCCGCGCGATCATCTTCGACGATTTCGACCGCGCGGCCCCGAACGGCACGGGCATGGTGAAGATGGGCGGCAACTACGGTGCGGCCCTCCTGCCCCACAAGATCGCCCATGACAAGGGCTTCCCCGTCGACCTCTATCTGGACGCGGCGGAGCACAAGTACGTCGATGAATTCGGCACGTCCAACTTCATCGCCATCACGAAGGACGGCACGTATGTGACGCCGAAGTCCCATTCCGTGCTGCCGAGCGTGACGAACGACGGTCTGCAGAAGCTGGCGGCCCATCTGGGCATGAAGGTCGAAGTCCGCCGGATCCCGTTCGAAGAGATCGAGACGTTCGCGGAAATCGCGGCCTGCGGCACGGCGGTCGTCATCACGCCCGTGAACGAAATCGTCCGTGGCGACAAAGTCATCAAAGTCGGTCCGCGCGAAGGCGCCGGCCCGTATCTGCAGAAGCTGTACGACAACTACACGGCGATCCAGTGGGGCGAAGCGGCCGATCCGTTCGGCTGGTCCGTCGAGATCTGACAGACGTGTGAAAGAAAAGGAAGCCGGCCGCCAGAGGGGCGGCCGGGGGCTGGGGAGAGCCCAAATCTTCAACAACGTCCAATAAATCCGTCTGATGCATCGTTATAGGTGTGTCAGGAGGTTGGAACAAGAGAACAGGATAATTGTTTAACCATGACAAGCAGCAGCATAGAGAACACAGAGCGTCTGGAAGCGCTTTCCGTTTGCGGCGGCGTCGATTACAGTGAAAAGAGCGACTTGGATCTGGTGAATCTGATGTGCGACGGAGACGGCGATGCGTTCGTGGAGATCGTCTCGCGCTACGAGACGAAGCTGATTGCCTATTCGCGCCGCTACGTCGGCTCTCTGGATTTGGCGAAGGACATCTGCCAGGAGGTCTTTCTGAAACTGATCGGCAAGCCGCCGGCGACGTTGCAGAACGACAATCTCGGGCCGTGGTTGTTCCGTGTGTCGCACAATCTGGCGATCGATGTCATCCGCCGCCGCAAGTTTGAGCTTACGGGCGAGACTTTGCCGGAAGTGACGTCGTCGCGGAAGAGTCCGTTGTCGTCGTTGGCGCATGAGAATGACACGGAGATGCTTCGGAATCTGATTTCGAAGCTTCCGGATGATTTCAGGCAGGTTGTCGAGTTGCGCATCTACGGTGAAATGGCTTTCAAAGACATCGCAGAAGTGCTGGATATCCCACAGGGAACGGCGCTGTGGCGGATGCATGAGGCCATCAACCAACTGCGTTCAATGTGGAGACGATATGAATCGTAAATGTGATCAGCTTAGGACCCGTGCGATGGAGCACGGCGAAGGCAGTGAGGAGTACGCAGCATGGGTACTCCATTGCCGCCATTGCTCCGAATGCCGGTCCGAACTGTTCATATTGGAAACGTTGCGTGAAGACGCGGAGGACGAAAAAGTCCATCTTCCTCGGGAGAAGGTCGCCCAGCTGGCGATGATGGCGCGTGCGCGTTATGGCAAACGTCGCAAACATCGTGTGTTGCGCACGGTATGGGGCTTTGTCTGGAAAACGGCTGCTTTGGCGGCGATGGTTGTCGTGCTGTTGCAGATTCTGCCGTTGGAACGCCATCAACAGGTACTGGAAAGTCCGCGAATGGCCGCGCAACCATACGAAAAACGCGCGTCGTTGGCGCGGTCGGCAGATGTTGAGCATAAGACATTTGCGGCGAATCCAGACATGAACGGATTCATGGCGTTGAGCCCAGGCGAAGCGTCATACGAACATCGCGCGGAAATCGCCGAAGGCGGTTCGTTCATGGACATGCCAGTCCTTCTGCCATGTCAGGCGTTTGACAACCGCATCCGTGAGGCTGGTCTCCGCATCGAACGCCAACGTGAAGAATTGAATGATTTGATCGACCATGATCTGACCGGTTATTGATGATCGGTCATTGATGAAAAATGGAATGCCGCCGTGAGGAAGGCGGCATTTTTTTTGCATTGGGAAGGTCACGCAGAAGCGTGACCGGACGCACTGGAGTGCGTCCCTCCCATCATTATTTGGTATAAAAGAAAATGGTTCAGTTTCAGGAAAGTTTTGATGTAATCGTCGTCGGTGCGGGGCATGCCGGATGTGAAGCGGCTTTGGCGGCCGCGCGGCTGGGAGCCTCCACGTTGTTGGTGACGATGAACAACGACCACATTGCGCAAATGTCGTGCAATCCCGCCATCGGCGGTGTTGCAAAAGGGCAGGTGGTCCGCGAAATCGACGCGTTGGGCGGCGAAATGGCCGTGAACGCAGATGCGACGACGATCCAGTTCCGCATGCTGAACGATTCGAAAGGCGCGGCGGCGAAGTCGCCGCGTGCGCAATGCGACAAGGCGCTGTATCAGCGCCGTATGAAATTTGTATTGGAACGGCATGAAAACATCTTCGTCCATCAGGCGGAAGTAACTGGCGTTGTGGTGGATAACGGTAAAGTTGTTGGAATCAAAACGGCGTTCGGTGACTGCTGGGGATGCAAGGCATTGGTCGCCTCAACAGGAACGTTTTTGAATGGAAAATTGCATTTCGGCATGAATTCCATGCCGGGCGGCCGTTGCGGCGATGCCGCCGCTGCAGCGTTCTCTGCGTCGCTGAAGGATGATCTGCAATTGGAAATCGGCCGTCTGAAGACAGGAACGCCTGTCCGCGTTTTGGGCCGTACCATCGACATCGAATCGCTGGAGAAGCAGGACACGGATGCGTTGCATCGCAAATTCACGTTCCGCGACCATATAGACTATGTTCCTGTATTCTCGGATTTTACGTTGAAACTACGGCCATGCTATCTGACGTATTCGAACGAAAAGACGGCGGAAGTCGTCAGAGCGAATCTCAGCCGTTCTCCGATGTATGCGGGTAAGATCCATGGCATCGGAGCGCGCTATTGTCCGTCGTTTGAAGACAAAGTCGTTCGTTTTGCAGATCGCCCGCGCCACCATATCTATTTGGAGCCAGAAGGCAATTCGACGGATGAATACTATCTGAATGGCATTTCGACGTCGCTGCCTGTTGATGTGCAGTGGCAGATGATTCGTTCGCTTCCAGGCTTGGAGCATGCGTTCATCAGTCGCTACGCCTATGCGATTGAATACGATTTTGTGTTTCCGCATCAGTTGGATTCGTCGTTGGCCGTCCGCAAATGGCCGAATCTGTTTCTGGCGGGACAGATCAACGGCACGAGCGGTTATGAAGAGGCTGCGGCGCAAGGACTAGTGGCGGGAATCAACGCCGCGCGTTTTGCAGGAAATCTCGGCGAACCGTTGATTTTGTCTCGCGATTCGTCCTACATCGGCGTGATGATCGACGATTTGGTGACGAAGGATATCGTGGAGCCGTACCGCCTGTTCACGTCCCGCGCGGAATACCGTCTGTCGTTACGGCAGGACAATGCGGATCGCCGCCTGACAGAAATTGGTTATGCGATGGGCAGCGCATCCAGCGAAGCCGTTGAAAATGTTCGCAAATTGGAGGCGGATTTGATCGCGGCGCGGAAGGAGCTTGCGAAAATCCGTATCGACGGCTATTCCGCGTTGGAACTGCTTGCCCATCCGGACTTTGAAATCGAAAAGCATGCCGATGAACTGCCTGCATATTCGGAACGCATTTGGGAACAACTGCTTGTGGATGCGCGTTATGCAGGCTACATCGACCAGCAGGAGCATCAGGTGAAGGCGATGCGCAAACTGGAAAGTTGCAAGATTCCGGCGGATTTCGACTACAACATCGAAGGCCTGAGTGCGGAGGCACGTATCAAATTGGAAAAACGCCGCCCCGCTACGCTTGGCCAAGCCTCCCGTATCGACGGTGTCACGCCCGCTGAAATCTCCGTGTTGCAAGTGAGACTTCGCAATTCATAGTGGTTTGGAGAGCCGCGCTCCTGCGCGGCTGGTGGTCAGTCATTGATTGCGTCAGACAAGAACAAAAGACGCGAGAGGATGAAGCAAAAATGCCTAATCGTCTCGCGTCTTCTGTTCTTGCTTTAAGCTTTAAGCTTTGAGCTTTAGGCTTTTATGCGGGATTGGGATAGAAATCGCCGCGGCAGCGTTTCAGGTAGTTGAGGCCGTTGACTTGGCCTGTCATTTCGAGTTCGCCGCGATAGACGGGATCATGCCAGCCTTCGATGTCGATGGAGCCTTTGAAGCCGTTGCGGCGGAGTTCGGAGATGATTTCCGTCCAGTTGGAGTCGCCGAAGCCAGGCGTGCGATGGAAGGCGAAGGGCTTCGTGCCGTAGAAGCCGTATTTGGCGAGCGTGTCGCGATGGATGGTGGCGTCTTTGCCGTGGATGTGGACGAAACGTTTCGTCCATTCGCGGAGCTGCGGCATGGGATCGATGAGCTGCACCATCTGGTGGCAGGGTTCCCACTGCAAACCGATGTTTTCCAACGGGATAGCGTTGAACATCAATTCCCATGCGGCGGGATTGATGGCGATGTTGAAACGACCGCGGCCCCATGAACCGCCCATGTTGCAGTTTTCGAAACCGATCTTCACGCCTTTGGCGGCGGCCTGCTCGGTCAGCGGCGTCCAGACTTCCTTGAAGCGTTCGATGTTGTCGGGAATGGATTTGTCGAGACGGCCTGTGAATCCGCAGACGACGTTGCAGTCGAAAAGATAAGCGGAATCGATCAATTCACGCCAGTTCTCGCGGGCCTTTTCGCCGGCTTCGTCTTCGTCCATGGTTTCGCCGAGATAGAGGCAGATGGAGGAGGCGACGATGTTGTTCTCCTTGAGGATGGGCATGATCTTTTCGGCGAATTCAGCGGGCTTGCGGGGGAAGCCACCGCTGAAAATGAACGAAAAGCTCTCGAAGCCGTAGGGGATGATCTGGCGGACGTAGTTTTCCGTCTTGTCGTTGACATTGACCAATGTGCCGAGTCTGATGTCCTGCATGATGTTTTCCTTCTTTGTTTTAACCACGAAAGGCACGAAAAAACACGAAAATTTAGATTTTTTTTACTTTAAATAATATTGAAGAACGACTTGTCGTCGAGCTCGCCGGGGGCGACGCCTTTGAAGAGGATGGAGAACTCGTAGTCCTTCACGGGCAGACGGTATTCGTCGCGCGGGGCGGGACCGCACGAATTGGAGCCGAGGCCGGACTGCGCAAGATCAATGCAGACGTTGATGGCATCGTCTTCTTCAAGATCCTGCGGATGGTCGGCGGAGTTGATCATATCGATCGTGTATGGGCTGGCGGTGAAATCGAACTGCGGGCAGCCGGCGGCGACGATGCCGCAGCCTTCGCCGTCGTACAGCGACATGCGGCGGACATTGTGGCGGTTGCCGTTTTCCTGCGGACGGAGGTAGTTCGTGAACAGATCCGCAACGGTCGCCTTGAAGAGACCGACGTGCTGCGCCTGGAAGGAGTCCGAATAAGCTTCGCCCGGGCCGAGACCGAACCATTCCACGTTCGTCATGTCCGCGGGAACTTTGAAAACGACGCCCATGCGCGGCAGATACGGCATGTTGTCGAAATCGCCTTTGCCCGGTTCGGGCACGCCCCAATGGCCGCCAGGCCGTTTGAAGAGCTTCGCCTTCACGTCGAGCTTCAGCGAGCCGTCGGGATGGATGTTATAGATGTAATCGACGTCGTAGCCCCAGAAGCCGAGGCCTGTCACGTCGGATGCGCGGACGAGCGGGGCGAATTTCGCCTTGACCGTCAGGACGGACACGTCGCCGTCATGCGTCAATGTGATTTTGCTGCAGCGTTGACGCATCGTGTTGTATCCGAAGCGTTCCCACTGGTTGCGGATATGCTTGTCGTTGTCGGTCGGAGCACGCCAGATGTTGAGAATCGGGCCGGAAGCGAGCAGTTCCTGTCCGCCGCGCGTCCAGTCGATGAGTTCGCCAGTGACCGTGTTGAAGACGAAACTGGAATCGCCCGCTTCGAAGAACATCGTGTCTTTTTCCTGCCAGACTTTCGGCGGAAGCGACGGCATGGGGCGTTTCAATGCGGCCGTTTTGACGGGTAACGGCAGCTGGCAGAAGACGATTTCATGGCCGGCAGAGGCCCAAAGCGTTTCGACATCCAACACGAATTTCATGTTGAGGAAGTATTCCGCTTGTGGCAACGCAACAGACGGCAGCTTGTATGGAATCGTGACGGAAGCCTTCTTGCCGGCGGCGATGGGGGGCAGGGCGATGGCGCCGCTTTGGACGGGGCGGCCGTTTTCCGTGACCGTCCACAGGCAGCGGAGATGGGAGAGGTCGATGAAATCATAATGGTTTTCGACGATGATTTCGCCTTTCTTCAGATTGCCCGCCGCGACGCGGACGGGAGCGATAACTTTCTTGTATTCAATGAGTCCGGGCGATGGCGTGCGGTCCGGGAAGACGAGACCGTCTGCTACGAAATTGCCGTCATGCGGATATTCGCCGAAGTCGCCGCCGTATGCGAAGAATTCGTTGCCGTCTTCGTCCTGCGCGCGGAGGCCGTGGTCGCACCATTCCCAAATGAAGCCGCCCTGCATGAGGCGGTTGGCCATGAAGAGCTGCATGTAGTCTTCGAGTCCGCCCGGGCCGTTGCCCATGGCGTGGCCGTATTCGCAGAGGATGGCGGGCTTGTCGGGATGCTTTTCGGCGCGTTCCTTCCAGTATTCGAGCGTGGGGTACATCATGCTGTTGATGTCGGCGTCCTGCACTTCCGTGTCGCGTTCGTAATGGATGGGGCGCGTGGAATCGAGCTTGCGCGTCTCCTCCATCATGCGGACGGTGTTGCAGCCGTGGCCGCCTTCGTTGCCCATGGACCAGCAGATGATGCTGGCATGGTTGCGGAAGGATTTCACCATGCGGACGGCGCGTTCGACGATCGGCTTCTCCCAATCGGGCCACTGCGACGGATTGTTGGGCGTCTGATAGCCGAAGGCATGCGTCTCAAAGTCCGCTTCCGCAACGAGATAGAGGCCGTATTCATCGCAGAGGTCGTAGAAGCGCGGATCGTCCGTGTAGTGCGACGTGCGGACGGCGTTGATGTTGTGCTGCTTCATGACGAGAATGTCTTCCACCATGTTGTCGTAGCTGACGGCGCGGCCGTTGTCCGGATTGACTTCATGGCGGTTGACGCCGCGGACCATGATGGCGACGCCGTTGACGAGCAGGTTGCCGTTCTTGATTTCGACGGTGCGGAAGCCGAC
>JAEEGF012152769.1_pt1 | contig 10663 bp, 7 predicted proteins | sample 9134171 | NCBI WGS metagenome assembly JAEEGF01 (sample SAMN16246542, study PRJNA631951) | gut metagenome | biome: gut microbiome; feature: rumen; material: AP-attached | host: Bos | place: Iran: Karaj | collected 2018-10 | reverse complement strand
CCACCTTGCGGTTGTCAGTAATGTTGTGCTCCTCCATAATCTCATGGATGCGCTCCAGTACAAACACGGGCTGATAGTCGTTGGTCTTCATACTCTCGTCAATCACCTTAGCCAGTTGGGGATAGTCACCCACAAGGAACCAAGGGTCAACTGAAATGCAATGGCCGCCCACCCCAGGACCAGGCTGAAGGATATTCACTCTTGGGTGCATGTTGCAGATACGAATGATCTCGTATATATCCATGTTGTCGTGGCGGCAGATACGGCTCAACTCATTGGCGAAAGCGATGTTGACGGCGCGGTAGGTGTTTTCCACCACTTTGGTCATCTCAGCCGTACGGATGTCCGTCACCACGATCTCGCCTTGACAGAAACTGGAATAGTAGCTTTTCACTTTCTCGCCAATCTCTTTACTATCGGCACCAATGGTTCGATTGTTGTGCAGCAGCTCATAAACCATGTTGCCAGGAATGATACGCTCAGGAGCATGAACGAGATTGATGTCCTCGCCGATCTTGAAACCGTTGGCTTCAATCACTGGACGCACAAACTTGTCAATCGTGCCAGGACTCACAGTGGACTCCACCACCACTATGGCACCCTTGGGACAGACCTTCATCACGTCCTTGACAGCGGCCACCACGTAGCAAGCATCTACCTTTTTGCTGAACTTGTCGTAAGGCGTAGGCACAGAGACAATATACATATCCGTCTTCTGATACTCGGTGGTGAACTTAATGCCTTTCTTCAAAGCATCCTGGAACAGTTCGTCCAAACCATCTTCTTTAAAAGTGGTCTTGCCAGCATTCAAAGTGGCAACCAATTCCTTGTTATAATCAGTGCCTATCACCTCGACACCGTGAGAAGCCATCATTAGGGCTGTAGGAAGGCCAATATAGCCTAAACCAATAACATTAATCATAATATTCTTGTTTATTTGTATATTCGTTTAATTTAATTGTTTAACAGTTGCTTATGATTTATTACAGCTTTTTATACTTCATATCTATCTACTTGTTCTCCATTAAAGATTCTTACAATGCGGTCGCAGGCCTTTCCGTCACCGTAAGGATTCACAGCGTGTGACATCTGGTCGTAGTATGCCTGGTCGTCCAGCAAACGACTGACTTCGGAGACGATGAGGTCATGGTCAGTGCCAACGAGTTTCACCGTACCAGCATCGAGGGCTTCAGGACGTTCGGTGGTGTTGCGCATCACGAGGACAGGCTTACCCAAACCAGGTGCTTCCTCCTGGATTCCGCCACTGTCGGTAAGGACAACTGTAGATTTCTCCGTCAGATAAACAAACTCAAGGTATTGCAGCGGCTCGATGAAGAAGAAGTTAGGGCGGGTAAGGTCATCGCCAAACACCTCGTGGATAGGCTTACGCACATTGGGGTTGAGGTGCATGGGATAGACAAAATCCACATCGGTGTACTTCTCACTCAAATCTTTCATGGCGGTCACCATGCTGATGAAACCGTCGCCAAAGTTCTCTCTCCTATGGCCGGTAATTAAAACTAGCTTCTTACCACCATCAAGACGTGTCACATCGTAGCCAGCGACCTTTAACACGTTGATTTGCTCGGCAGCAAGCTTCGAATCACTTTTTAGCTTACCGACGACCATATGCAGAGCATCAATAACCGTGTTTCCGGTGACGAAAATCTGACCCTGGGTCTTTTCGTCAAGAAGATTCTTTTCGCTCAGCGGCGTGGGTGAGAAGTTATAAGTGGATATTCGGCCTGTGATCTGGCGATTCATCTCCTCTGGCCAAGGACTATAGATATTGTGAGTGCGCAGTCCCGCTTCAACATGTCCCACAGGAATCTGCTGATAGAAGGCTGCCAGTGCTGCCGCGGTGCTGGTAGTGGTGTCGCCATGAACCAATACCACATCCGGTTGCACCTCTTTCAACACGTCACGCATTCCTGTCAACACTCGTGCTGTGACATCGTAGAGGTCTTGCCCTTGCTTCATAATGTTCAGGTCATAATCAGGTGTCACATCGAAAATATTAAGCACCTGGTCAAGCATTTCTCTGTGTTGTCCCGTGACGCACACGATGGTTTCAAAGTCGTCAGGATATTGTTGAAACTCTTTAACCAAAGGGCACATCTTAATGGCTTCGGGACGAGTGCCAAAGACAAGCATTACTCTTTTCATATTGATACTTGATATTATAATCTCCCATCTACCAACTTCCTATCCAGCGTACACTTCACATCAAACACCACATGCTTCTCCTTCAACAAGCTGAGGATGTCCAATCCCTCAAACTTCTTATGGGCCACAGCAGCGATGCAAGCATCGAAGCGGTTAGCGGTTAGCGTTGAGAGGTTATTGACGACATCAATTCCATATTCGTGCTTTACGATGTCAGGATTAGCCCAAGGATCGTATACAGTAATGTTGAGGTTATACTCCTTCAAGGCCTTGTAGATGTCAATGACCTTGGTATTGCGCACGTCGGGGCAGTTCTCCTTGAAGGTGAAGCCGAGGATGAGGATGTCGCTGTTCAAGACCTGAATGCCCTTCTTCAGCATCAGCTTGATGGTCTCTGTGGCGACATACTCGCCCATGCCATCGTTCATCCTACGGCCAGCGAGGATGATCTCGGGGTTATAGCCGTAACGCTTGGCACACTGGGCTAGATAGTACGGATCCACACCGATGCAGTGACCACCCACCAGTCCTGGACGGAACGGTAGGAAGTTCCACTTGGTGCCAGCGGCTTCCAACACATCCAAAGTATCGATGCCCATCTTGTTGAAAATCTTGCTCAGCTCGTTCACAAAGGCGATGTTGATATCACGCTGTGAGTTTTCAATTACCTTGGCAGCCTCTGCTACCTTCATGGTCGGAGCAAGGTGCGTGCCGGCAGTAATGACGCTAGCATAAACCTCATTGACGTATTTGCCAATCTCAGGCGTAGAACCAGAGGTCACTTTCTTGATGTGTTCTACGGTATGTTGCTTGTCGCCCGGGTTGATGCGCTCTGGGCTGTATCCGCCATAGAAGTCGACATTCATCTTTAAGCCAGAAACTTTCTCCACCACGGGGATACATTCGTCTTCGGTAACGCCGGGATAGACGGTGCTTTCATAGACCACCACATCGCCTTTGCCTATGACCTTGCCAACAGTTGTGCTGGCTCCTACGAGAGGCGTGAGGTCGGGGTTGTTGTCGTCATCTACAGGCGTAGGCACAGCCACAATGTAGAAGTTGCAGTCGCGAATTTTCTCGATGTCGCTGGTGCAGATGAAACCATGGTTCTTGATGGCATCTTGCAGCAGTTCGTCACTTACCTCAAGGGTGGCATCGTGGCCAGCCATTAAGGCATCGCAACGGTTTTGGTTCATGTCGAAACCGACAGTAGGGTATTTGGTTGAGAAAAGGCGTGCCAGCGGCAAGCCGACGTAACCGAGACCGATTACACAGATTTTGGTGTCTTTCATTGTATGTTTGTTTTTAATATTGATATGCTTTATTCTTTTGTTATGCATGTTATGCAGGTTTCAGAAAGCATGTCATTCCTATGCTAGAATGTGAGTAGGCAGGAATCTATGATTTCTGAAGCCGTCCTTTTAAATTCTTACCTTATCGAGCCTCCTATAGATTCCCTCTCACACACAAGCCTACGTTGGAATGACATAGGAGGCTTGCTTTACCATTATAGATTTGCTTTATACCATCCAATAGCCTCGTTCAGACCACGGGCAAAGTCATACTGCGGGTCATAACCCAAAAGGCGTTTAGCTTTGCTTATGTCGGCATTGCTATGCTTAATGTCTCCTGGGCGGTCAGGGCCAAAAATAGGCTCGATGTCCTTGCCCAAAGCTTTGGTGAGGTCATAATAGATGTCAATCAAATATTCACGACCACCGTAAGCCACGTTGAAAGCCTCACCGCTAGCCTCGTCGGGAGCCAGACAAGCTTTCAGGTTGGCCTCAATGACATTCTCGATATAGGTGAAGTCGCGGCTCTGATTGCCGTCGCCATTGATGGTGGGACGCTCGTTGTTAATCAACTGCTTGATGAACTTAGGTATCACGGCTGCATACGCACCGTTCGGATCCTGACGGCGGCCAAACACGTTGAAGTAACGCAAGCCTATCACTTTCAGACCATAGTGACGGTGGTACTGCTTGGCCCACTCCTCATCACAGCGTTTGGTCAAGGCATAAGGGCTGAGCAGGTTGCCCTCCACGCCCTCCTGCTTCGGCAGGTGAGCCTCGTCGCCATACACTGAGCTACTGGACGCATAAACAAAAGTTTTCACCTTGTTCTGGCGAGCGGCTTCCATCATGTTCAAGGTTCCCTGAATGTTGTTGGCACAGTAGAACAATGGCATCTCAATAGAGCGAGGCACGCTGCCCCAGGCAGCTTCGTTCAGCACATAATCCACGCCCTCGCAAGCCTTCATACAAGTATCAAGGTTTTTGATATCTCCCTTGATGAATTCATAATTGGGATTGCCACTGAGCAAGTCCACATTGGCCTGTTTACCGGTGGAGAGGTCGTCGAGGCAGCGCACACGATAACCCATTTTAAGAATAGCCTCGCAGAGGTTGGAGCCGATAAAGCCAGCGCCTCCAGTGACCAAGAACAATGAGTTATTAGGAAATTGTAGTTCGGTGTATAACATTGTTATAAAGTTTATTGTTTACTATTTATAGTTGTATTTTGCAGCTTATAATAGTCAGCGTACCATTCAGCGAACTTACGTAAGCCTTCTCTCAACGTGATCTTCGGTGTGAAGCCGAAGTCGCGTTCGAGGGCTGTGCTGTCGGCGTAGGTCGTGGGCACATCGCCCGGCTGCATCGGCACTAATTGCTTATGGGCTTCAAAGTCATAGTCCTGCGGCAATACGCCTGCCCGCAGCAGTTCTTCTTGCAAAATGTTCACAAAGTCGAGCAGATTCTCGGGTTGGCCGCCACCAATGTTATAGACAGCATACGGTGGTATCGGAAGGCCATCTTCACCGTTTTTCTTCTCGGGGGCTTTGGCCATCACCCGTACAATGCCTTCCACGATGTCATCCACGTATGTAAAATCGCGGCGGCAGTTGCCATAGTTATATATCTGAATCGTCTCACCTTTCAGCAGCTTGTTAGTAAACCCAAAGTAAGCCATATCGGGTCGACCAGCGGGGCCATAAACCGTGAAGAAGCGTAGGCCAGTGCTGGGAATGTTATACAACTTCGAGTAGCAGTGGGCGAAGAGCTCGTTACTCTTCTTCGTTGCCGCATATAATGAAACAGGATTATCTACTCTATCCTCCACGCTAAAAGGCACTTTTTTGTTGCCACCATACACGCTGCTGGAGCTAGCATACACCAAATGTTCAACTGGATTGTGACGGCAAGCCTCTAGGATATTGTAGAAACCCAAGATGTTGCTCTGGATGTATGCATCAGGGTTCTCGATGCTATAGCGCACACCTGCTTGAGCTGCCAAATTCACAACAATATCGAACTTGTTCTCAGCAAATAATTTATTTATTAATGCTTTATCGGCCAAGTCACCCTTTGCAAACTGATAATTATGTTCAGGTCTTTCTTTGGCCTTGCGCTCAATAACGTCAAGTCGATAATCTTTGAGGCTTGGATCATAATAATTGTTCAGGTTGTCCAAGCCTATTATTTTAACTGGTTCTTTGCTTTCAAGCAACCTCAGGACGAGGTTTGAACCAATAAATCCCGCTGAACCAGTAACGAGTATGTTTTTCATAATTTATTTGTGTTTGAATAAGCAACTTTTGATGATTTCTTGTCATACGTTCAACATCTATCTGCTCGCTGGCATATTACCAGACCAACTTTTATTAACTATGCTGCCACTTTGGCAATGTAATCTTTTAATGATGTCTCTGTATCCGCATATAGAGACAGAATTGCCATAACATTGTTATACTGAATGTTTATATTTCGTTTATGGTTCTTGTATGTAGCGTCGTTTTTGAATAACTCAATTAGATATTCGATATACTTTTCTAAAAAGAACAAACCATATTTTCCTCGCAGATTCTTTAACATATCCGTTCGGATATATGTTTCAGCATCTTTCATTTCATCTGACGTAACTGGGTATTGGGATGCCGATGTAAACATCGTCCCGATATTGACCAACGTATATTGCTGCTGCACGGATTTTGTACTACAATCGAATTTAACAAATCCTTTTGGCATCTCTTTATCCAAATGTATGTCTTTCTTAACATGGCTCTGTGGGTCAAAATAGATTGTCGCAAACAATGCTATCAGTTGTTTCTCACCTGAACTCAACAAATCTAAATCCAACACCTCTTGTATCGGACCAGACCGTACTGTAGATTCTAAGTCCAAGCTCAAATCCGCTTCATTATAAGTAAACTTTTTGTCTCCTAAATATGAATTGCAAATCTCAACAAATGTCTTGATACTATGGTCGTACAACTCGTATGAATTGTAGATATCTTTCAGACGGGTCAACAAATAAAGTAGGAATTTGTTTTCCTCATTGTATATCTCACGCGTCGAAATCTTGCGAAGCACTTCGACCTGTTCCTTTGTCGACAAGCCAACTTGACTCTTGTGGATGATGGCTTCTATCTTCTCTTTATCTCCTTCTTCAAGGGTTATCGTTTCAGAAATACCTGCTATCTGCTTCTTCAACAAGTCGACTGACATTGTATCAAGTTCTTTACGTGAAATATCTGCTATACGTCTGAGAATACGGTCGCGTTGCTTCTTGATGTCAGACATGCCAGAATGGACAGCCTCCGACAGTTCCTCGACAAAAGAGGATTCCAAATCAAGTCCCCTTGAATGGTAACTATCGTTAATTCGGTTTCTACGCTCACGGAGCATGGCTCGCACGTCTTTTTCTATCCTTCGGTAGGTCGGGAAATATAATATGCGCAGACGCAACTCTTCCATGGTTTTCTGGAAGTCATCAATCTGGTTGATTTCGGCTCGGTCGACGACAACGCATGTTACAACATCCAAAATATACTCGCTCGGGGCATTAAGACTAAAGTCTTTTGTCCTCAAATACTCAAGAATATCCTGCATCTTGACCATTTCTTCTTTACCCGAACGAATAATCTCCTGAAGATTCTTAATGTCGTCGTCATTGAGCAATTGGGATATTGACTGATATAAACCCATCCGGCGAATTCTTCTTTCTTTAGCGTGAAGATAGGTTTTTATCTCGTCTTTAGAAAAAGTAAATAGCTTACCCTGTAAAACGATATCAATGCGCGAGAAAATTATATTGACAAGATTCTTGAAATCGCAATTCAGCAAATAGTTCAATGCATTGAGTATGGTTGTCTTGCCAAGGCCGTTTTCGCCAATATAAATTTGCGTTTTACCTTTGAAGACAAGGTCAACGTCTTTCTTGCCAAAAAGACCTTTTATGCTAAAACTCTCGATAATTGGCATAACATCATGAATTAATCTTCCAATACTTCTCTTGTTCTACATTATTCTGGCCATCAGCAGTGACCGCCGTGGTCCAACGTGGATAATCATCACCTTTTTTCACGTTGTTTTGCCACTGAAGAGGCAGGTAATTATCCATTTCCTCTTCACCACCCAAGGCCAAAGGTTTAAGATGATCGATCTCCCAGCCATATTGTGAATTTCGGTTACCATAATCGGCAAAACGAATCCATGCGCCAGCATAGTCTTGGCGGAATATGTCAGGGTTAACACCATCTACTTTGGTGGCTTTGTTCCAAACGTCGGCTTTCTCATTGTCCGAAAATATTTTTTTGTTTCTGCCATAACTCTAATAATACTATTTATATATCTGAGTGTGTCTGATTTATTTTCACACAGATTTCATGGATTTCACAGATTTTGTTGAGCTTTGCGGCTCATCATCTATACGTGTTCCTCCACCCCACGGAAATGAACATTAAGCTCGTGGAGATGCTCCAAAAGGGTTCCGAGAGGTGTCCCTTCGGTCATCTTGGCGAAGGCGTTCACATCCTTGGGGAAGCACTTACCGCCATAGCCCAGCTTGCCGTCGGGGCCAGGCACGTAGGTGTGCGTGTCGTTGATGTAGCCCGAAAGCAGTATGCCCGTATGCACTTTGCGCCAGTCGGCTCCCATTTGCTCACAGTACTCGCGGCAGGCGTTGAAGTAGGTGACCTTATAGGCACCGAATACGTTGTGCATGTATTTGGTGAGTTCGGCCTCTAAGGGGGTCATCACCGTGAACTTCTTGCCGACGAAGATGCGAGTAAGCAACTCGTGGGCTCCAGTGAACACCATGGCCTGCTTCTTGAAGTCCTCGATATGGGTGCGTTCGGAAAGGAACTCGGGCATATAGTATACCTTATGTCCAGTCTCACGGGAAAGCCTATCGCTGGTGCCCGGGAGAATGGTGGTGCGGACGAACACGGGCACATCGGGAAGATTGGTAATCAATTCTTTCATCAGTGTCAAATCCTGTGTGCCGTCATCTTCGGTAGGGACGTGGATTTGCAGAAAAGCGATGTCGATATGGCTCAAGTCGTCATGGTAACCCTTGGCGGGGTCGCTGATGAAAAGCTTACACTCTGGATTGTTATGCTCCAACCAGTCCTTTAAGGCTCCACCCACGAAACCGCATCCGATAATTCCAACGTTAATCAATTCGTGATGTTTTAAAAACGTTATTATATAGTCACTAATCCCTCTTAAAAATATCCCTTGTATAGACCTTCTCAATCACATCGTCCAAGCAACTGTCATAACGGTTAGCGATGATGGCCTGACTCTGCTCCTTGAACTTGACCAAGTCATTGACGATGAGCGAACCAAAAAATGTGCTACCGTCTTCCAAAGTGGGCTCATAAATGATGACTTCAGCACCCTTGGCCTTGATGCGCTTCATGATGCCTTGAATGGCACTCTGGCGGAAGTTGTCGGAATTGCTCTTCATCGTGAGCCGATACACGCCGATGACACACTTCTGCTCGCGTTTGGTCTCATATTGGCTGCTGGCCTCATAATAACCTGCACGGCGTAATACCGCATCGGCGATATAATCCTTACGGGTACGGTTGCTCTCCACAATGGCACGGATGAGGTCTTCGGGCACGTCTTCATAGTTGGCGAGCAACTGCTTAGTATCCTTGGGAAGGCAGTAGCCACCATAACCAAAGCTGGGGTTATTGTAATGCGTTCCAATTCTCGGATCCAGCCCGACACCCTCAATGATAGCCTGAGTGTCCAATCCTTTAATTTCCGCGTAGGTGTCTAACTCGTTGAAGTAGCTCACGCGGAGGGCAAGATAAGTGTTGGCAAAAAGCTTAACTGCTTCAGCTTCTTTCATTCCGATGAACAGGGTAGGAACATCCTGTTTGATGGCCCCTTCTTTCAATAGTTCGGCAAAACAATGGGCACGCTCGGTAAGCCACTCAAGGTCGGTAAGTGCTTTGATGGCTTCGTTTTCTTCCTTGAAATCCTCACTCATCATTTTGGGAATGCCTACAATGATACGGGAAGGATAAAGATTGTCATACAACGCTTTGCTCTCGCGCAAAAACTCTGGCGAAAACAGCAAATTAAACTTCTTAACGCCTCGTTTTTGATATTTCACGTACAGCGAGCGGGTATACCCTACTGGGATGGTGCTCTTGATGACCATCACCGCCTCAGGATTCACTTTCAGAACCGCATCGATGACTGCTTCCACAGCAGTAGTGTCGAAAAAGTTCTTTTGGGTGTCGTAATTAGTGGGAGCGGCAATGACCACAAACTCGGCATCCTTATAGCCAGCCTCTTGGTCAAGCGTAGCTTTGAGGTTCAAGGACTTGGTGGCCAAATAGTCCTCGATGTAGTCGTCCTGAATGGGTGACTTACGATTGTTCACCATGTCTACACGCTCGGGCACCACATCCACGGCGGTCACTTCGTTGTGTTGTGCAAGCAATGTGGCAATGCTCATGCCCACATAGCCTGTTCCTGCTACTGATATCTTCATTGAAAATGGATTTTTATATTTCACAGCTTCGCCCTGTCAGTCACATTCTGTGGCGACAAGGTATTGATTACAAGTGAGTTATGAATAAACTTCACAAGGATTGGATGAAGCTGGACTTCATATTTGGGCGCAAAGATAGGAAGAATTAAAAGAAATTCAAATAAAATCGTCAGAAAGTTGAAAAACTTATGGCAAGCCGCTTTTTCTTTATCAAAATCAAATGCATTTTTTCTATTTTTGCACCACAATAAACACAAAACTATGCCACAAACCCCTCTTTATCCCGTTATCAGGCTCAATCCAGGCAAAGATGATGCCTTGCGCCGCTTCCATCCTTGGGTGTTTTCGGGTGCCATTCACGATGCCGCCAAAGGCTTGCAAGCAGGCGATACCGTCACCGTCACTGACTACAACGGAGAAATCCTCGGCACAGGCTTCTGCGAGTCGGAAAGCATCGCCGTGAAGATGCTCAGTTTTGAGAACACCAAAATCGACGAATGGTTTTTCTTGGAACGTCTCAATCGGGCTTACGAGGTGCGCAAAGTCATGGGACTGACCGACAATCCGCATACCAATTGTTTTCGCCTTGTGCATTCCGAAGGCGATGGTTTGGCGGGTCTCATCATCGACATATATGGTCACACCGCCGTGGTGCAAGCTCAGACCGAAGGCATGGCACTGCACCTGAAGGAGATTGTTCGTG
>JAEEGF012376829.1_pt1 | contig 10664 bp, 5 predicted proteins | sample 9134171 | NCBI WGS metagenome assembly JAEEGF01 (sample SAMN16246542, study PRJNA631951) | gut metagenome | biome: gut microbiome; feature: rumen; material: AP-attached | host: Bos | place: Iran: Karaj | collected 2018-10 | reverse complement strand
CTTCATGTTCAGCAGGTGGCTGCTGTATGTGCTCAGGTCGTCCTCGATGCTCTGCTCGTCGCCGATGTCGATGAAAAGGTGGCGGAAGATGCCTGTCCGCGAGTTCTCGCCCATCGGTACGGGCAGTCCGCACTGCAGCATGTACTGGAGCAGTCCTACGGTCTTCAGGCACACGCTCTTTCCGCCGGCGTTCGGTCCGCTGATGACGAGGATGCGCTGCCGCCGGTTCAGCTCGATCTCCAGTGGCACGATCTTGCGTCCCTGCTTCCTGAGCGACGCCTCGAGCAGGGGGTGGCGCGCCATCGTCCAGTCCATGTGCGGGGCATTGCCTATCTCGGGCATGACGGCCTGCATCTGGTCGGCCAGGCATGCCTTGGCGCGCACCAGCTCGATGTCGGCCAGTCCCTCGAAGGCGCGTGCGAGCTCCTTCAGGTTGCCGCGCAGGGTCTCGGTGAACTCCTTCAGGATGCGAATCACTTCGCGCTTCTCCTCGGCCTCCAGTTCGCGGATGCGGTTGTTGGCTTCCACTACTTCGGCCGGTTCGATGAAGACGGTCTTTCCCGTGGCACTCTCGTCGTGCACGATACCGCTGATGCGGCGTTTCATAGCTGGTGCAACGGGTATTACGAGCCTTCCGTCGCGCAGGGTAGGGGCAACGTCCTTGTCCACGAGTCCCTCTGCCTGAGCTGCGCGCAGAATGCGGTTCAGGGTGTTGCTTACGCTGCCTTCCGAACGCCTCAGCTCGCTGCGTATGTTTGCCAGGGTTGAACTGGCGCTGTCCTTGATGCGTCCGTACTTGTCTATCAGCTGGTCGATGCGCTTCGTTACGGCATGGAAGGTGAAGACGCCCTCCACCATCTTCTGCAGGGCGGGCCAGCGGGGTTTGTCGTCCTCCTCGCGCCGTATAATGTCAATCCAGGCATGCAGGGTGCACAGGGCGCGGTAGAGGTCCCATATCTCCTGCTCCTCCAGGTGGGTGCCCTCTATCCTGATGCGCTGGATGGCGGGTCGCAGGTCGAAGAAGTCCTGCTGCGGCTTGTCGCGAAGCTCGGACAGGATGGTGCGCAGCTCCTGCACCTGGTATTGCAGCAGCCGCACCTGTTCGGCATCGGTCTGGAAGGCGATCTGTTCAACTCGGTCCCGTCCCATCGGGCTCAGGCAATGACTCAGCAGCAGGCTGCGTATCTCGTTGAATCCTACTTTCTGCTCGTAGTTCTGTGGGTAAAGCATTATGAATTCATTGACTACTTCAGGTTCTTCTCGGGGTACATCGTGTTCCACCAGGTGGGGTCGTCCTGCAGGTACTTGGCGAACCAGGCGTAGAAGGTGTGGACCCACTTCAGGCGCTTCTCGTAGTCGAGGATGTGGTGGTTCTGACCCTCTACGGCGACGAAGGCACACTCGCGGCCCAGTATCTTCAGGGCGTTGAACATCTGAACGCTCTCCACGATGGGTACGTTCGTGTCGTCTGTGCCGTGCAGGAACAGGATGGGGGTGTGCACCTTGTCGGCATTGAACAGGGGCGAGCGCCCGCTCAACAGCTCGGGGTTGTTCCAGGGGTAGCTGTCGGCAGCCGAGATGGCGCTGTAGCTGTAGCCCCAGTAGCCGTAGCCCCAGTAGCTGGCGGGGTTGCTGATGCCGGCATGGGCCATCGCGGCGGCAAAGATGTCGGTCACGGTCTGCAGGTACATCGTCATGAATCCGCCGTAGGAAGCGCCCAGGCAGCCTATCTTCTTGTCGTTCACGTAGCTGTGCTCGGCGCAGAACTTCTTCGTGCCCTCGATGATGTCGTCGGCGGTCCACTTGCCGTAGGCATTCACGTGGCGGGCTGCAAACTCCTGGCCGAAGCCCGTGCATCCGCTGGGCTGAATGACATAGACGACGTAACCCATTGCCGCCCATCCGTGGTAGTTGTAGTAGCTGTCCAGGTAGCGGCCTACGGGCGAGCATCCGCCGTAGTAATAGACGAGCATGGGGTACTTCTTCGTCTCGTCGAAGTGGGGCGGCAGGTAGTAGCGTCCGTAGATGGTGTCGCCGCGGCTGTTCTGGAAGTTCCACTCCTCGAACTTGCCCAGGGCGATGTCGCCGGTGCGTTCCTCGTTGTAGTCGCGGATGAGCTTCTCCTTGCCCGACTTCAGGTCGACGGTATAGATGCGGTCGCTGTTGGAGTCGCTCTGGCCCGTGTAGGAGAGCAGGGGTTTCTCCTCGGCCAGCGAGAAGCTGGTGATGTAGCACTCGCTCAGCCGGAGCTGCTTCCACTGGCGCTTCTTCATGTCCAGGCAGAAAATGTCCTGGCGGTCGCGGTTCTCGCAGAGGGCATAGATATTGCCGTCGGCGCGGCACCATTCCAGCCTGTTGATATTGGGGTTGAAGTCCTTGGTCAGGGACGTGACCTCTCTCGTCTGCAGGTCCATCAGGAAGAGCTCCGTCTGAACCATGCTGGGCCTCTTGCCGGTGGGGTCGTTGATGCCGATGCCGCCGAAAGCCTCGGGACTGCCGGTGAAGACGAGCTGCTTCCCGTCCGGGCTCCATTGCACCTCACCCAGGAAGCCGTCCTTGCGCACCAGGGTATCCGTCTGCATCGTCTGCAGGTCGAGCAGCAGAATGGTGTTGAACCTGAAGGGTCTTTCAGTAATGATGTTCTCCTGTATCTGCAGAATCATCTTCTGCCCGTCTTCCGAGGGCGAGGCATAGACGTTGTGCTGTCCCTGCGTGATCTGGCTCAGCACGCCGCTTCGGGTGTCCAGCAGCTGTATGTTGCTGCGGTTCCGCCATCCGGGCTGCCGGTCGTCGGGCTCCAGTATCTGGAACACCTGCTTGTCCTCCTTCGGTCCCTCGTCCTGTTTGTAGACGAGCATCTTCTGCTCGCCGCGCATGAAGTAGCCGTTGCTCTGCGTGTAGTCTGTGCAGAGGGGTTCCGTCTTCCCGCTGACAGGCTCCACGTATTCATAGATCGTGCAGTTGTCCTTTCCGCTGCGCTTCCTGATGTATCGGTTGCCCTGCGACGCCCATTGCAGGAAGCCGTCCACGCCGTACTCGCTGCCCGTCTGCAGGTCCAGTATGCGCTCCGTGGTCTCTGTCTTTCCGCCGGGCAGGGTGGTGGTGGTGCTGTACTTCATCAGCTTGCCGTCGGGGCTCAGGCTGGTGCGTCCAGCCCGTCTGCCGTGTATGTAGTCCTCCAGGGTGTAGAGCCGCTTGCCCTCGGGGTTCAGGGTCAGGTACTTCTCCTGCTCGCTCTTCAGTTCCAGGCCGAGGGTGTCCGTCTCGTCGGCCTTCTGGAGGAAGCGCACCACGATGTCGTGCCGTCCGGGCAGCAGGTCCCTCTGGGCGCCTTTCTGTCCGTCGATGTAGACGTCGTGCCGCTTCAGGCCCTTAACGATGAGTTCGCACTTGGCAAACATGGGCGTCTCCACCTGGAAGCCCAGCAGCCTGACGGCGTCGTTGCCCGTGGCGGCTATGATACTGTCGGTGGTCTCCGTGCCCTGCCGGTAGTTCTGCCAGGCCAGGGGGGCATCCATCATCAGGTCTTCCTGGCTGAATTTCTTCCCCGTGAAGTCCGTCGAGTCGGTCTGAACGGGTGTGTTGAACAGGATGGGCTCTGCCAGCAGGCGGTACTTCTCCACCTTGATGCCCATTGCTTGCTGGCTTGCCATTGCGGCAGCGGCCAGGATGAATAGTCTAACTACGCGATACATTTTTTACTCCTTTTATGGTTTTCAGTTTCTTGATTAGTTTCTGCAGTCGTCCCGCATCCTCGAGCATAACGGTCAGCGTGCCGCTGAACAGTCCGTCGTGGCTGTCTATGCTGATGCTGCGCAGCAGGATGTTCTCCTCCTTGCTGATGATGCTGGTGATGTTGTTGACGATGCCCAGGTCGTCGTTGCCCACCACCCTGAGGGTGATGGGGTACTGGCTTCCCCGCTTGCCTGCCCAGCGGGCCTTCACGATGCGGTATCCGAATCGCTCCCTCAGCTGCGGGGCGTTGGGGCAGTTCTCGCGGTGTATCTTGATGCCTCCTCCGCTGGTCACGAAGCCGAACACATCGTCGCCGTAGACGGGTTGGCAGCAGCGCGCCATCTGGAAGTCGAGGCCCTTCAGGTTATGGTCGATGACGACGACGTCCTCCGAGTCCATCAGCCTCTTCACGCCCTCGGTTGGCTGCATCACGTACTGGTCTGCGCTCTGCGTGGGTGCTGTGCGCTCCTCCTCGCCGCGGTTGCGCCTGAGCTGCTGTGCGTAAGCCTCCAGCACGTTGTTCATCTCCAGGGTGCCTGCTGCCAGGGCGGCGTAGAAGTCGGTCACCACGCGGTAGCCCAGGCGGTTGATGGTGTGCATCAGGGTCGGTTCGTCGTAGTCCAGCTTGCGGTTCTTCAGCTTGCGTTCCAGCTCCTCCTTGGCCAGCAGGGCGTCCTTGCTCTGCATCTCCTTAAGGCTCTGTCTTATCTTGGCCCTGGCGCGGCTGGTTACCACGATGTTCAGCCAGTCCTGCTTGGGTGTCTGGTTGGCCGAGGTCAGTATCTCCACCTGGTCGCCGCTCTGCAGCTTCTGCCGTATGGTTACGTTCCTGTTTCCTATCCTGGCGCCGATGCAGCGGTTGCCAACCTTCGTGTGGATGCTGTAGGCGAAGTCCAGCACGGTGGCTCCCATAGGCAGCTTGAAGAGGTCGCCCTTGGGGGTGAAGACGAACACCTCGTCCTCCACCAGGTCGAGCCGGAACTGGTCCATCAGCTGCATGTCGTCGCCCTGCTCCAGGGCGCTCCTCACGTTGGCGAGCCAGTCGTCCACGCCGCTCTGCCCGCCCTTGATGCCCTTGTAGCGCCAGTGGGCAGCCAGTCCGTGCTCGGCTATGTCGTCCATCCGCTCGGTCCTGATCTGCACCTCCACCCACTTCTGCTCGGGTCCCAGCACGGTGATGTGCAGGCTCTCGTAGCCGTTGCTCTTGGGCACGGAGAGCCAGTCGCGCATTCGCTTCGGGTTACTCTGGTACATGTCGGTGATGATGCTGAAGGCCTGCCAGCAGTCCATCTTCTCGCGTTCGGGCGCCGAGTCCAGGATGATGCGGATGGCGAAGAGGTCATAGACGCCGTCCACGTCGACGTTCTGCTTCTTCATCTTCTGGAAGATGCTGTGGATGCTCTTGGTGCGCCCCTTCATGTGGAACTTCAGGCCGACGGCCCGGAGCTTCTCCTCGATGGGTCCGATGAAGCGAGCAATGTAGGCGTCGCGGCTCTTCTTCGTCTCGTTCAGCTTCTCCTTGATGTGGTAGTAGGCGTCGTGCTCCAGGTACTTCAGGCTCAGGTCCTCCAGCTCGCTCTTCAGCTTGTAGAGTCCCAGCTTGTGGGCGAGCGGGGCGTATAGGTATGCCGCCTCCATCGAGACGCGCTTCTGTGCCTCGAGGTATGGCGTGTCGCGGATGAGTCGCATCAGGCTGACGCGGTTGGCAATCATGATGAGGATGACGCGCATGTCCTCGGCAAAGGTGACCAGCAGCGAGCGGAAGTTCTCGCTCTCCACGGCTGCGCTCTTGGTGTAGAGCTCGCGGATGCGGAGCAGGCCGTGCAGGATGTGGGCCACGTCGGGACCGAAGTCGCGCGCCACCTCGTCGGTCTGGCAGGCGCCGCTCATCACGCAGATGTTCAGCATGATGCCCAGCAGGGCGCCGCGGGTAGGTCCGATCTCCTCGGCCAGCACCAGCGCCGTCTCTACATCGGTCAGCACGGGGTTCAGCCCGAAGGCATTGCGCCCGATGCAACCCGATTCGATGGCCCGGTCTGTGTATGTCTTCAGTAGTTCCAGGTCGCGCTCCGACAGGGCGTCTCCGGCCAGTTTGATCAGGCTCGGCCACGCTTCGTCCAGGCGTTCCCTTTCGGCTTGGGTATAGAAATCCTTCTGATTCATCTTATCTAATTCCTTGCTTTAAAGTGCAAAGTTAAGAAAAAAAATCGAATTATGCGACTGCTGTATGAAGAAAATATGATTATGTGGAGTTATAGGCACAAAAAGCGCCGAATTGCTCCTTCGTGCCGTTATCGGCCGTCCCCCGATGCAAATGTTTTCAACCCATAGGGCGCGCCCCCAGGCTACATAGTAGAACTTCTCTGCCGCGGAGGGCCAAAAAGTTTCTCCTGCGGGGTGTATTTTATATTTCGCGACGTGAAATGTACGTCTCTCGTCGTGAAACGTACGTCTCTCGCCGTGAAATATACGTCTCTCGACGTGAAACATAAAAAAGACCCGGGTTTTGGAAGTTTTCCATCCGGGTCTTGCAATTTTTCTATTTCGGGTTTGCAAGTTCTCTCTCCAGGGTTTGCAAGTTTTTCTGCTTAGGGTTTGCAATTTTTCTGCTCAGGACTTGTAATTTTTCCCATACTGGGGAGCAGAAACGTTCTCTGGGGGCGAGGTCAGTAGCCCAGTTCGCGGACGATGGCGCTGATTTCCCTCATCGTCGTAAGCCTTGTCGGTACAAGGGGCAGGCGCAGCTGGTTCTCAATCATTCCCATTTCGGAGAGCATGGCCTTCACTCCTGCTGGATTGCCGTCAACGAAGAGCAGTTTGAAGAGCTCCGTAAACTTGTGGTGAATGGTGAGCGCCGAGGCGTATTCTCCCTTCAAGGCAAGCCGCACCATACGGCTGAACTCGTGGGGCAGGGCATTGCCGATGACGCTGATGACGCCTACGGCTCCCAGCGTAATCAGGGGGAAGGTGATGCCGTCGTCGCCGCTGATGACGTCGAAGTCCTGTGGCTTGTTCTTGATGATGTCGTCCATCTGGGTGATGTTGCCGCTGGCCTCCTTGATGGCTACGATGTTCTCGAAGTCGCGAGCCAGCCGGAGGGTGGTTTCGGCAGTCATGTTTATACCCGTGCGCCCGGGTACATTATATAATACTATAGGCAGGGGGCTGGCGTTCGAGATGGCGCGATAGTGCTGGTAGAGGCCCTCCTGGGACGGTTTGTTGTAGTAGGGGCAGACGCTGAGGATGCCGTCAATGCCCGTCCAGTCTCCGCTCTTGAGCTCACTCACTACGGCTGCCGTACTGTTTCCGCCACAGCCCATGAGCAGGGGCACTCGCCCGGCAACGCGTTCCACCAGGTGTTCGCGCAACAGCTGCTTCTCGGCCGAAGTCAACGTCGGGGTCTCGGCCGTCGTACCCATAATACAGAGGAAATCGGCACCGCCCTTGATCTGATATTCCACTAAGCGGTCCAGGGCGGACAGGTCGATGCTGCCGTCGCTGTGAAAGGGGGTGATCAGGGCTACGCCCAGTCCATGAAAACAATTCTTCGACATAAATACCTTTGAAAACCGGGGCAAAGTTAGCTATTTTATTCGTCATGTGCAAAAAAGAAGCCACGTTTTTGCAAAAGTATCGCCAAATATCCGTAAATTTGCACGGAAAACGATGAAAAAGACAATGACAGAGGAAGAACGGATACTGGAACTCAGGGAAAGTCTGCATCAGCACAACCATAATTACTATGTGCTGAACGCGCCCGTAATAACCGACCAGGAATTTGACAGCCTGATGCACGAACTGCAGGAGCTGGAGCAGCGGCATCCCGAGATGTACGACCCGAACAGCCCAACGCAGCGAGTGGGCAGCGACCTGAACAACGAGTTTCAGACGGTGCGCCACGAACGCCCGATGCTCAGCCTGGCCAATACCTACAACCGGCAGGATGTAATGGACTTCTACCAAAGGGTGAGCGAGGGACTCAGCGGGCAGCCGTTTCAGGTGTGCTGCGAACTGAAGTTCGACGGGCTGAGCATCAGCCTTCACTACGAGCACGGCCGTCTGGTCAGGGCCGTGACGCGCGGCGACGGTGTGCAAGGTGACGACGTCACCCGGAATGTCCGCACCATACGATCCATCCCCCTGGCCCTCCCCAAGGGGGCCGGCTGGCCCGATACGTTCGAGATAAGGGGCGAGGTGCTGATGCCCTGGGCCTCCTTCGAGCGGCTGAACCGGCAGCGGGAGGAGGAAGGCGAACCCCTCTTTGCCAACCCGCGAAACGCAGCCAGCGGAACGCTGAAGAGCAAGAACAGCAGTACGGTGGCACAGCGGGGACTGGATGCCTACCTCTACTATCTGCTGGGCGACGACGTTCCGGGCGACGGACATTTCCAGCGGTTGGAGACAGCCCGCCGATGGGGATTCCAGGTGAGCGAGAACATGAGGCTGGTGGACAGCCTGCAAGGCATCTACGACTATATTGACTATTGGGATCAGGAGCGCCGTCATCTCCCCGTCGCTACTGACGGCATCGTGCTGAAGGTGAACAGCCTGGCTCAGCAGCGCAGCCTGGGCATGACTGCAAAGAGTCCCCGATGGGCCATCGCCTATAAGTTCCAGGCCGAACAGGCCGAAACAATACTCCGCCAGGTCGTCTACCAAGTAGGGCGGACAGGGGCCGTAACGCCTGTCGCCAACATGGACCCGGTCCTGCTGGCAGGGACTACGGTCCGGCGTGCCACGCTGCACAATGCCGACGTAATGGAGAACCTGAACCTGCATGTCGGCGATCATGTCCTGGTTGAAAAGGGGGGCGAGATCATCCCGAAGATCGTCGGCGTGAAAGAGGCGAATACCTCGGCACCGCCCATCCGCTTCATCACCCGTTGCCCGGTTTGCGGCACGCCTCTGGTGCGCTACGAAGGCGAGGCGGCTCATTATTGCCCCAACGAGACGGGCTGCCCGCCTCTGATTCTGGGAAGGATAGAGCATTTCATCAGCCGGAAGGCGATGAATATCAATTCCCTCGGTCCTGAAACCATCGACGACTACTACCGGCAGGGACTCATTCACGATGCGGCCGACCTGTACGAACTGGGCGAGGAACAGCTGCTGAAGCCCTCGGCCGGAGACCAGAAGGGCGTCAGGAAAATTCTGAAAAGCATCGAGGAAAGCCGCCAGGTACCCTTCGAGCGGGTACTTTTTGCCATAGGTATCCGCTTCGTGGGCGAAATAGCCGCCAAGACTCTGGCCCGATACTATGGCAGCATGGAAGCCGTAGCCAATGCCTCGCTCGACAGCTTGCAGCAAATAAACGGCATCGGACTTGTCATCGCTCAGAGCGTGGTGAGCTATTTCCGCGACCCGAAGAATCTGGAATTCGTGCAGCGACTGCAAAGATACGGCCTTCGGATGACCCTCGGAGAGGAAGAGCAGAAAGCGCAGTCTGACCGTCTGCAGGGCAAGGGCATCGTCATCAGTGGCGTCTTCCAGCATCACAGCCGCGATGAGTACAAGGCAATGATCGAACAGCATGGCGGCAAGAACGTTGGCAGCATAAGCGCAAAGACGTCATTCGTCCTGGCCGGCGAGAATATGGGACCTGCCAAACTGGAGAAAGCCGGTAAGTTGGGCATTCCCATCGTTAGTGAGGAAGAGTTCCTGCAAATGCTGGAGGACGAAGAGGACGAGGCGGACTAAACCCTCTCCCCGTTAGTGGCGGAGCAGAGCAAACTGGCTGTGACTAGTATCTGCGAGGCAAAATAGGTGGGCATCATCAGCCGTCGGAAGTCGGAGATTCCCATAAATGTATCCAAAGAAATCAACAGGTCGGAAAAGAGCAGGGACGTTATGCCTGCCACGAAAAGCCATTTCCCAATGCTCCGACCCTCCATCCCGCAGGCAGCAGAAACGGAGAGAATGGAGATGAAGACATAGACAAGAACGGCCAAACTGACCGGCCAGGGATGTATAACCGGCAGCAGGAAGAAAAGATAATAGCTCAGGAATACAGCCGTTAAAATCCAGAAGATCATTCGGTTAGGCGAGCCATGAAGCAAACAGTACTTGATATAGGACAGGTGGGCAAGCAGAAACAATATGACACCCGCCACAAAGCCTGTCGGCCGGGCATAATACCGTCCCAAAACGGCATCTCCTGCCATTGAGAAAAGAAAGGCCAGCATGATGAAAGCCGAACCCAGATGCTGCCGACGAAACAGCCAAACGCAAAAGGCAATGACAAGGCACGAAAGTGTGACTCCGGAGCGCAACCACCAGCCTCCTGCGTTGAGATAGCCCGTCAGGAGTATCAATGGAATGAATAAAGGAAACAGAGCGGATATGAATCGCTTGCAGGGCAAAGTCATTGCTGGGAAAGGAAGGAAAGGAGCTGGCCTTCGGTCGTCATAATGTAGCGGTAGTTCTGGGCGCGGCTCTTGTTGTAGATATCTTCGATGTACCGTAGTATTTCATTGCTCTCGCCTCGCTGCAGGCATTCCAAGGTCCGGTCGCTGATGACCAATACGTCTGTCGTGTCGTCAATATAGGAATTGGCGTAGATGCCATGATCGCCCAGCCGTTGGAAAAGCTCGGCCTGAGGCGTCTGCATATCAGGAGAAACGTATAGCTCCTTGGTGTAGAGAGGGTTCACTCCACATGAATAGTCGACTTGAAACTGTTGATAGTGGCGGAGGGTAAGGTGCAGCTGCTTCTGAATCTTTTCCGGTACCCGATAAGGCGAGTAATGTCCTGCCAGCAGGTCATCCAACTGAGTGGCGTTGAGCACTTTGGGGCAATAACCGTTGAAAACTAACGTCTGCAGGTATTCCAGCTGGTCCTGCGGCGCTCCACGACCGACGAGGACAAAATGGACATTCCGACTGACCTTCGTACTGGGCTTGAAGTCGGCGCCCATAGAGAGAAGGCGTTCC
>JAEEGF010811171.1_pt1 | contig 10664 bp, 11 predicted proteins | sample 9134171 | NCBI WGS metagenome assembly JAEEGF01 (sample SAMN16246542, study PRJNA631951) | gut metagenome | biome: gut microbiome; feature: rumen; material: AP-attached | host: Bos | place: Iran: Karaj | collected 2018-10 | reverse complement strand
TAATAGGTGGATCTCGAAGCTCTAATTCGCGCAAATTGTTTGAAATTTGCGAAAATGAGTGTAAGGACACATATTTTATACAGACACTAGATGACTTGCATTTAGATATTACTAAATCTGTTGGACTGGTGGGTATTACAGCTGGGGCATCAACCCCAAATAATATTATCGAGGAGGTTCAAAATTATGTCAGAAATGAGTTTTGAACAAATGTTGAATGAATCATTCAAAACAATCCATACAGGAGAGGTAGTTGAAGGCACTGTTATCGATGTAAAGCCGGATGAGATTATCCTTAACATTGGCTACAAGTCAGACGGTATTCTCAGCAGAAGCGAATATACTAACGAGAGCAACGTTGATCTTACTACCGTTGCCAAAGTTGGAGATAAAATGGAAGTCAAGGTATTGAAGGTTAACGACGGTGAAGGTCAGGTTATCCTTACATACAAGAGACTTGCAGCAGAGAAAGGCAACAAGAGAATTGAAGATGCCTTTAACAATCAGGAAGTTCTTAAAGCAAAAGTTACTCAGGTACTTGACGGTGGTATTTGCGTAGTAGTTGATGAAGTCAGAATCTTCATCCCCGCATCACTTGTATCTGATACATATGAGAAGGATCTCTCAAAATACAACGGAGAAGAGATCGAGTTTGTTGTTACTGAGTACAATCCCAAGAGACGTCGTTACATCGGTAACAGACGTATGCTTCTTACAGCAGAGAGAGATAAGGCTCAGAAGGAACTCTTTGACAAGATTAAAGTTGGCGATGTAATCGAAGGTGTTGCCAAGAACGTTACAGACTTCGGTGCATTCATCGATCTTGGCGGAGCAGACGGACTTCTTCACATCTCAGAGATGAGCTGGGGAAGAGTTGAGAATCCTAAGAAGGTTATTAAGCCAGGCGATACAGTCAAGGCTTTCATCAAAGATATTCAGGGTAACAAGATCGCGCTTTCTTGCAAGTTCGATGACGAGAACCCTTGGAAGGATGCAGAGACAAAGTTCGCTGTTGGCAACATTGTAACAGGTAAGGTTGCGCGTATGACAGACTTTGGTGCATTTGTTGAGCTTGAGAAGGGTGTAGATGCACTTCTTCATGTATCTCAGATCTCTAAGGATCACATTGAGAAGCCCAGCGATGTTCTTAAGGTTGGCGATGAAGTAACAGCTAAGATTACAGACTTCAGTCTTGCAGACAAGAAGATCAGCTTGAGCATCAAGGCAACTCTTGAGCCCGATGAAGCTGAGAAGGCTGCAGAAGAAGATGCTGATGAAGTATCAGTAAATATCGACGAAGTTATCGCTAACGAAGAAGCTGAATAATTCATTTTCTGAACAGAGATTAAAATAGTTGTTGTGGAGGGATCAATATGGCATACGGTTATCCGGAGTTTATGAAGGACATTTTCCTTCTCACCAAGATTGACCTTACTTTTTACAAAGAAGCTCAGATGAAGAGAAGGATCGATGCACTTATAGCCAAGGAGAAATTCCCCGGTTATAAAGAGTTTGTAGATGCTCTTAAGGCTGACAGTAAGAAGCTCAGCGAGTTCGTTGAGTATATGACTATCAACGTTTCTGAATTTTACAGAAACCCCGAGCAGTGGAAGATAATGACTGAGAAGATCTTTCCCGAGCTTATTAACAAGTTTGGCAAGAACCTCAAGATTTGGAGTGCTGCATGTTCAACAGGTGATGAACCTTATTCACTTGTCATGGCACTTTCAGAGTTCGTTCCGCTGAATCAGATTCGTATTGTTGCAACAGACATCAGTGATGAGGTTGTTGGTAAGGCTAAGATTGGTCTTTATTCCGAGAAGAGTATTGCTCATGTTCCCGACAAATACAAGAAGGAATATTTCACACAGAACGGACCTTTCTTCCAGATATCTGACAAGATCAAGAACTGTGTTACTTTCAAGAAGCACAACCTTCTTAAGGATGATTTCTTTAAGGAGCAGCATCTGATTGTATGCCGTAATGTTCTTATCTACTTTACAGAGGATGCTAAGGATGAGATATTCGAGAAATATTATGATTCTTTGGCAGACGGAGGTGTGCTCTTCATAGGAAGTACCGAGCAGATCCTCAAATACAGACAGATAGGATATAAGAAGTTGGATTCTTTCTTCTATCAGAGATAACCTGAATTATAAAAGCCACAGTTTTCACTGTGGCTTTTTTTATTTGTTTCTCATCATCATATCTAAGATGTGCTTTGCATAGTCGATGAAAGAAGATTTGTTCTTTTTGAATTCGTCGTTTAATTCGAAGAACATTGACTTTGTCTCATAATCTCTCTTGAAGAAGGGATTGAATAAAGGCCCCCACTCGGGAAGATAAGAGCTTTTCTTTCTGGTGTAGCAGGTGGCCGCCGTAGCCTGTGTTCTGAATTCTTTGTCTACGTAGACGGATACAGACTTGTGTACGGCCATATCTTCCTCGGGAAGATAATAATAATCCTTGTATCCTTCGTAGAAGTATTTCATCTCTTCATCATATACAGGCACCTTCAGGCTGGCTTCGCTGCCTCTTGCTGTAAGAATGCATTCGTTGGCATTATAAGAAAGGGGCTTTGGAAGAGGAGATGAAAGAGTGAGGTTGATAAGCAACTCCCTGCTCTTTAACCCGTTCACATCCTTGTAGGTGTTAATCTGTCCTTTACCGACCTTAATATTGTCTCCGCTTAAGAAATCGCTGTAAGCAAGGATGGGCAATATTGAAAGCATTCCTGTTACGTCCTCGTAATTGTGAGTAACAAGAAGTTTCAAAGCCTTACGGTCGGCACTTTTTACGTATTCTTTGTAGACGCCCACAAGCTGTCCGCCGGAATATTGGTCCTCGCGGTCGATTCCCAGATATTCTTCAACGGCTTTCTGCTTGCAGGAACCCAGTCTGAGTATATTTTTAAATGGCTGGATTCTTCTGTAGATATCTATGCCTTTGAATTCGCTGTAGTTGAATTCCAATCCGTTGGCCTCACATCTTGCCTGAATAAAGGGCAGGTCAAAAGTGTTGCCGTTGAAATGAATCAACATCTCATAATTCTTAACCTCAGACAGGAAATCAACGAGTATTTCTTTCTCATCCGCAGCATTCTCGGCAAGCCACTGTGTAATGGTATAACCTTCAGGTTCTAAACCGCTTGCCTCCGTGTAATGTGCAGCTCCTATCATGTAGATGTAAGAGGAGCGGGGAGAGAGACCTGTTGTCTCAATGTCTAAGAAAAGAATCTTTTCTTTGGGACATATATCCTCCAGATTGTATCCGATGTTTTTTTCGTATAATTGATTAGTCTTTTTCATAGACATATCTTAACATATATATCTAAAAATCAGTAGTTTTTTGTATAAAAAAATAGTAAAATTGTACATAGGTGTATTGCTATAGAAAGGACGTATTTGTATGTCTAAATTATCATTTACCGGAGGAATTCATCCTTATGATGGCAAAGCCTTAAGTATGGATCTTCCTATTCGGGACGTGTTGCCAAAGGGGGAACTTGTTTACCCGGTAAGCCAGCATATCGGCGCGCCGGCAGTACCTGTTGTTAAAAAAGGCGACAGGGTATTAAGAGGTCAGCTCATTGCTGAAGCCGGAGGATTTGTATCCGCACCGGTCTATTCATCCGTATCCGGAACGGTTAAAGCCATTGAACCGCGAAGGATAGTCACAGGAGACAGTGTTGACAGTATCATCATCGAAAATGATGAGATGTATGAAGAAGTTCAGTACGATGCTGTGGACGACGTCTCAACTCTCACCAAAGAAGAAATAATTGAAAGAGTTAAGAAGGCAGGTGTTGTCGGAATGGGCGGCGCAGGATTCCCTACGCATGTTAAGCTGTCGCCTAAGGATCCGGGTGCCATTGAATATGTTATTGCCAACTGTGCTGAGTGTGAGCCTTATCTTACAAGTGATTACAGAAGGATGATAGAAGAGCCTGAGAAGCTTGTGGAAGGCCTGAAGATCATGCTGATGCTCTTTGACAATGCCAAAGGTATTCTGGCGGTGGAAGACAATAAGCCCAAGGCCATTGCAAAGCTTAAGAGACTTACAAAGAATGACCCTCATATACTTGTGAAGACATTGCAGACCAAGTATCCTCAGGGCGCTGAGAGACAGCTCATCTTTGCTACCACAAAGAGAGCCATTAACTCAACATTGTTGCCTGCGGATGCGGGATGTATCGTTGATAACGTGGATACGGTTGTTGCAATATATAACGCAGTTAAGAACGGCAAGCCTCTCATGGAGAGAATAGTTACCGTTACCGGCGACTGCATTAGAAAGCCTCAGAATTTCCGTGTACATACAGGTATGATGTACAGCGAACTGATAGAAGAAGCAGGTGGATTCAAGGTTGAACCCGAGAAGATAGTATCCGGCGGACCCATGATGGGCTTTGGACTGTTCGATCTCAATGTTCCCACCACCAAGACGGCTTCGGCTCTTCTCTGTATAGCAAAAGACGATGTTTCCAGAATGGAGACCACGGCCTGCATCAACTGCGGAAGATGTTTGGAAGTTTGTCCCGGAAGAGTAATGCCGAGAAAGCTTGCGGATCTGGCTGAAAAAGGCGATTTTGAAGAGTTTGAAAAATTCAACGGACTCGAGTGTTGCGAATGCGGCTGCTGTTCTTATGTATGTCCTGCAAAACGTCCTCTTACCCAGTCCATAAAATCAGCAAGAAAGATAGTTCTTGCCAATAAGAAGAAAAAATAGAAAGGGAGATAAATCTAATGAGCGATATGATGAAAGTATCATCTAATCCGCATATACGTTCAAAGGTCAGTACGGACAAGATCATGCTGTGCGTAATCATTGCATTACTCCCTACGACTATTTTCGGTATATGGAATTTCGGATGGTATTCTCTGGCACTGGTTGCTGTATCCATTGCATCCTGTGTCGCTTCGGAAGCTGTTTTTGAATTAATTCTTAAAAAGAAAGTTACAATAGGAGACCTGTCAGCGGTTGTAACAGGACTTCTCCTTGGACTCAATCTTCCTCCCAAGGCTCCTCTTTGGATAGCTCTTATGGGAGGTATATTTGCCATCATCGTGGTAAAGATGCTTTTCGGCGGATTGGGCCAGAACTTTATGAACCCTGCTTTGGCAGCAAGATGTTTCCTGCTTATATCATTCCCTGCAATCATGACCAATTTTGAATGCGGAATCGATGCATACAGCGGAGCAACACCTCTTGCAAGAATCAATGCGGGTGAGACCGTGAACATTGTGGACATGGTCATCGGTAAGACGGGCGGTACCATCGGTGAGACATCGATGATAGCAATTGTTGCAGGTGCCTGCTTACTTATCCTTCTGGGAATCATTGATATGAAGATTCCGGGAGCTTACATCGTAACATTTGTGGTATTCATCGGACTCTTCGGAGGACATGGCTTTAACGGATATTATATCTCATCCGAGCTTGCAGCCGGCGGTCTTATGCTCGGTGCCTTCTTCATGGCTACCGATTATGTCACAAGACCCATCACTAAGTTCGGACAGATTTTATTCGGTATTCTTCTCGGTGTTTTAACGGGAATCTTCCGTGTGTTCGGTTCAGGAGAAGGCGTGTCATATGCAATTATCATAGGCAACCTCTTGGTACCTTTAATTGAAAAGGTTACCGCTCCCAAAGCTTTTGGAAAGGGAGGTGAGCGCTTATGAAAGAAATGATCAAAAATGCGTCAATTCTCCTTGTAATCACTCTTGTAGCAGGATGCCTCCTGGGACTTGTTAATTACGCAACCAAGGATACCATCGAGCTCAGACAGACAGAGCAGAAGAATAAGGCTTATCAGGATGTATTCAGTGATGCGACCAGTTTCGAAACTACTGAATTTACTATCAGTGACAAGCTTTTGAATGATATGGCCGAAGCAGGATACGGCGGAGCTTCCATCGATGAAGTTATCGTTGCAAAGGATGCTTCAGGCAATGCACTGGGTAATGTATATACCGTAACCAGTCATGAAGGATACGGCGGCGATATCAGATTCACCGTAGGTATCAGAGAAGACGGTACGGTAAACGGAATCTCACTTCTTGAGATCAACGAGACAGCAGGTCTCGGTATGAATGCGGAAAAGGTGCTTGTACCTCAGTTCGCTGCAAAGAAGGTAGATAATTTTGCATATACCAAGACAGGTGCTGTATCCGAGAATGAAGTGGATGCCATCTCAGGTGCCACAATCACAACAAGAGCAATTACTAACGGTGTCAACATGAGCCTGTACTATTTTCAGCATGGAAACGGAGGCGAGAATTAATGAATAAATGTTTTGAACGTCTCTTTAACGGTCTGGTAAAAGAAAACCCGACTCTGGTATTGATGCTTGGAATGTGTCCGACTCTTGCGGTTACGACATCGGCTATGAACGGTCTTGGAATGGGTCTTACAACCACAGTTGTACTTGCCCTGAGTAATGCCATTATTTCATCACTCAGAAAGGTTATTCCCGACAAGACACGTATTCCTGCATTTATTGTTATCATTGCATCTTTCGTTACCATGATGCAGCTTTTGCTTCAGGCATATCTGCCGGATCTCTATACAGCTCTCGGTATTTATATACCTCTTATAGTTGTTAACTGTATCATCCTGGGACGTGCGGAAGCTTATGCTTATAAGAATCCTGTGTTGCCTTCATTTTTTGACGGACTTGGTATGGGACTTGGATTTACCATCGCCCTTACGGCAATCGGTCTTATCAGAGAATTCATAGGCGGATGCAGTGTGTTCGGTATTGAATTGGGATGGTTCACTCCCGTGGGTATATTCAAGATGGCTCCCGGAGCTTTCTTCGTGCTTGCTCTGCTTACGGCTATTCAGAATGCTATTAAGATAAGCGGAGAGAAGAAGGGCAAGGATATGTCCAAGATCCAGTCAGGCTGCGGTACGGATTGTATGAACTGTAATGTGGCAGGATGTAAGGACCGTAAGGATGACTTGATTGAATTGGATGATCTTGAGGAGGATACAGATGGAAACAGTTAGAAGTTTGTTAATTATTCTTGTTGGATCATCACTTGCAAGCAACGTTGTCCTGAGTCAGTTTTTAGGACTTTGTCCTTTCCTTGGTGTATCCAAGAAGATCAATACGGCTGCCGGAATGGGCGGTGCCGTAATATTTGTTATTACTCTTTCCAGTGCGGTTGCAGGAGTAATATATAAGTTCATATTGCAGCCTCTTAACCTGGAATACCTTCAGACTATAGTATTTATTCTGGTTATAGCAGCTCTGGTTCAGTTCGTTGAGATGTTCTTGAGAAAGTTCATCCCCGGCCTTTACAAGGCTCTGGGTGTGTACCTTCCTCTTATCACAACCAACTGTGCCGTACTTGGTGTTGCTCTGACCAATGTTCAAAAGGAATACAATATTCTTTTCAGTGTTGTTAACGGTTTTGCCACTGCGGTTGGTTTTACAATCTCAATCGTGCTGCTGGCCGGTATCAGGGAAAAGATGGAGGATAATGATGTTCCCGCAGCCCTTAAGGGTATGCCTATCGTCCTTGTAACAGCAGGACTTATGGCTATTGCTTTCTGTGGCTTCGGAGGACTTAGTTTCTGATAGGAGAGGCTATGATTACGAGTATTTTAATTGCTGCCGCGCTGATCGGCGGCGTGGGATTATTTGTGGGTCTGTTTCTCGGAATTGCAGGTATCAAATTTGCGGTTGAGACGGATCCTAAGGAAGAAGAAGTGCTGAATGCCCTTCCCGGCAACAATTGCGGCGGATGTGGTTTCGCCGGCTGTGCCGCTCTTGCTACGGCTATAGCAAAGGGTGAAGCTCCGGTTAATGCCTGTCCTGTAGGCGGTGAGCCCGTAGGCAAAGCAATCGGAGAGATAATGGGCATTGAAGCAGAGGAAAAAGAGAGACTGGTTGCCTTTGTTAAATGCCAGGGAGACTGTGACAAGGCCAAGACGGACTATGAATACACAGGTGCGGAAGACTGTGCCATGTTATCATTTGTTCCTAACGGTGGTCCCAAGAGCTGTAATTACGGCTGTCTGGGCTACGGCAATTGTGTTAAGGCATGTCCTTTTGACGCAATACATGTTGTGAACGGTATTGCGGTAGTAGATAAGGAAGCATGTAAAGCCTGCGGTAAATGCGTGGCTGCATGTCCCAAGAATCTTATTGAACTGGTGCCTTACAAGGCTAATGTCTTCGTATCATGTAATTCTCAGGCCAAGGGTCCTGTTGCCATGAAAGCCTGTGATACAGCCTGCATAGGATGTGGAATATGTCAGAAGAACTGCCCGTCTGATGCAATTAAGGTTGAGAATTTCCTTGCGCATATCGATTATGATAAGTGTATAGGATGTGGAAGTTGTGTAGAAAAATGTCCTAAGAAAGCGATTATCAAGTCTTAGGATTTTTGAGGAGTGTTATGAGATTTGATGATGATTATGATGGAGACGGCAGTGGTCGTATATCCATTGTTATGATGTCTCTTATCGTATCATTCTTTATATTGGTGGTTTTAGGTGTTGTTGTGGCCGTCAATAAAAAGAGTAATAAGAGAAGCGATTCATATCAGGCTTATCTTGATTCCAAGACTACGGTGGAAGAAGTTACAAGCGTAGCCATGGAGCGTAAGATTACCGCGGACGACCTTGATATATGGAATATGTATCCCAAGGAAAAAGAGAGTGAAAGACCGGATGACTTTCCGACGCCTTCACCCATGCCTACCATATCAATGACACCGGAAGAATCTCAGGCGGCATTGGATGAAAAGATGAACGACGGTAAACATACCAAGATCACTTATGCTGACGGTTCATCTGAGTGGGTAACCATTAATGAAAAATGGGAAAAGAATACATATGACTTTACCAATCTGGTTGCCAGTGACGGTAAGCTGAAATATTTTGCCAACGGTAAAAAAGTATCTTTTGTGGGTATGGATGTTTCCAGATACCAGGGAGATATTGATTTTATTCAGGCAAAAGAGAGCGGTATTGATTTCGTAATGATTAGAGTGGGAGCGAGAGGTTATAAGACCGGAGAGCTTACTCTTGACGAATATTTCGCTCAGAATATTCAGAGGGCTACGGATGCGGGCCTGGATGTGGGAGTATATTTTTATTCTCAGGCGATAACTGTTGAAGAAGCTGAAAAAGAGGCTGAAATGGTTATCGAGAATATACAGAATTATAAGATACTTTATCCTGTGGCCATTGATATGGAATATGTTGAAAATGATATGTCCAGAGTTGAGTCTCTTAAAAATGCCGACAGAACGAAAGTTACGGCCGCATTTTTAAATAAGATTCAGGCGGCGGGCTATAAGCCGATGATATACGGCAATAAGGAGTGGCTGCTTAAAAGGATAGATCTTGGAACATTCACAACCAGCAGTGTTTGGCTCAGCGATGAGGCGGACATGCCTGATTATCCGTATCAGTTTGCCATGTGGCAATACACTACGGATGGTTCTGTTAAAGGGGTAACAGGTCCGGTTAACATGGATATTTGCTTTATTGATTACAGGGCACAGTGATTCTCATGGAAAATAGTAAGACAAAGGACACAACTCTTGCGGGAGTATATAAAAGCGTTCATAAGGACGGTAGTGAATTCTACCGTTCTTCCTTTACATATAAGAACAAGCATATTTCTCTCGGAAGTTATCCGACGGAGTTGCAGGCAGGAAGGGCTTATATAGAGGCTTCCCGTCTAATTAAGGATAAGAAGAAGGGAATAGCGGACTACAAGGATAAGTCTGCATTAAGCTTTGAGAAGTGGGTTGTCATTATCAATTTCCGTGATAATGATATCTATTTTTCGACGCCTATCTATATCAGAAGCAAATATTTCTCTTATTATATAGACAAGCATACGGAGTTGAAGTTCTCAGTCGACGATCTTTTTTACTATTCCTCTCATAAGATTATGAAGAGAGGCAGACATCTCTTTGTGGCGGATTACGGTATGCAGGTGTCCATAGCCGGCAGATACGGTATTAAGCCTCACGCTGTATGCGGTAAGGATTACATCCATAAGAACGGAGACAATCTGGACTATTGTTACGAGAATATCGAAGTTATGAATGCCTATCACGGTGTAAGCTATTCATCCAGATACGGCAAGCCGGGATATAAGGCCAAGATTCATGTTAACGGCGATTATGTAATCGGTTATTATCAGACCGCCGTACATGCGGCCATTGCCTACAATAAGGCTGTGGATATTCTCAAAGAAAGAGGGCTGAAGAAGGAATTCAGGATCAATTATATCGAAGAGATCAGCCCGTCAGCCTATGCTGATATCTATTCAAGGATTAAAATATCTCCAAAGATATTGAATTATAAATGAGTCGGTGGTGACGAATCGCATTATATTGTGTTATAATCCCTCTGACAATATTAGGAGGTTTTAGATAATGGAGATTTTATATAAAAGTACAAGAGACAGCAGCAAGAGACTTACTGCAAGTCAGGCTGTTCTTCAGGGACTTTCGGAGGACGGAGGATTATTCATCCCCACATCCATACCTAAGCTCGATAAGAGCCTTAAGGAACTGTCTTCCCTTGATTACAGAGGCCTTGCTTATGAAGTAATGAAGCTGTTCTTTACAGACTATACGGAAGAAGAACTTAAAAAGTGTATAGACAACGCTTATGACGATAAATTTGATACA
>JAEEGF012009401.1_pt1 | contig 10665 bp, 9 predicted proteins | sample 9134171 | NCBI WGS metagenome assembly JAEEGF01 (sample SAMN16246542, study PRJNA631951) | gut metagenome | biome: gut microbiome; feature: rumen; material: AP-attached | host: Bos | place: Iran: Karaj | collected 2018-10 | reverse complement strand
TTTGGGTAGTTCTTCATCCCGTTCTTCGGATGCTGGAAGATGAAGCCTCCCCTCGAGTCCTTGATCATAAGATTCACACCGCCGCCGTAGGTCGCGATCCAGATATTTCCCAGCTTGTCCTCTACGGCGTAGTAGGCGGCATTGTCGCTGAGGCTCTGCGGGTTGCCCTCCTCATAACAGAACTTCTTGATATCCCAGCCGCCGTTGGCTTTGGGTGACATCAGAAACACGCCGTAGTCCTTCGAGCAGATCCAGTAGTTGCCCTTCGAGTCCTTCGAGATACCGTAGATTCTGCCGAAGCTGTTGCCCTGCGAGTCCTGCGTGATCTTCTCCTGACGGCCGTTGTCATAGTTCATAAAGATGCAGCTGCTCTTGTTGCCGAGCATCAGCACCTTCCTGTCCTTGTCGTAGTAGAGGGCTCGGATCTCGTTCTCCAGCGTTGAGACGGCGTCTGGCACAGGTCTGATGCGCACGATGTTGTCCTTCAGGATATCGAGCTTCTCCAGTCCTCTGCGACTGGTCGATTCCCATACCACACCCTCTTTGATCACCAGCGCCGCATTGACGGTGTTCGACAGGTTCCAGGGGTTGCTCGGGTCATTATGGAAGTACTCCACCTGATCCGTCTCGCGGTTATAGTAGCCGTAGCCGCCGTGATTCATACGGATCCACACGACGCCGTTGTGCTCATTGAACTCTCCGCCGCGTCCGTCCTGCTCCGGCACGAGCACCGTCTGCTGGAAGAACTTCTCGTTGCCCGTCTCTGGATTCAGTCTCGACACACCCATACGGTCGTCGCAGAACCACACCAGCTTGTGACTGTCCACATAGGCGCTGAAGATACCCATACCGTTGGGCTTCCTCAGCAGCTTGGGCTCCTGTCCGTAGGCGAAGGAGTAGATGCTGCCGTCCTTCGTGGCGGCAAAGATGTTATAGCCGTTGGAATAGAGGCACGAGATGCGCTGGTCGGGCAGGATGGCGTCCCTCTCCAGCGACAGGCTCCTTCGGTTCAGACGGTGGATGCCCTTGTTCGTACCTAACCAGATGTCGCTCTGATAACCCTCGGCCATACTGGTGATGCTCAGTTCCCCGGCGGTGATCTTCTCGCTCTTCAGTCCCCGGCGGTCCAGCGTCATCATATAGATGGAATTGTTACCGGCGATGCTCACGAGCACCTCGCCCGAGCTTGTCACGAGCAGCGGTGCGTTCGTGCGGTACTCCTCGAAGCCGTCGTAGCCCTCAAAGGGGTTAATGATCTGGTCGGTATTTCTGTCCAACACGAACACACGGTCGTCGTACATGTGCATCCACACGTTCTGCGACTGGTCGATCACGATGTCGAGGATGCGGTTGTGCAGGTTCTTGATATGACTCGAGTTGCCCGTCTTGTAGTTATAGAACTCATAGCCGTCGAAGCGCGACAGACCGTTCCAGGTGGCGAGCCAAATGAATCCGAGGTCGTCCTGGCAGATCATCGACACGGCGTTGCTGCACAGTCCGTTTTCGGTTGAGAGATGGATGCGTGAGGCCTGTAACTGTTGGGCGGAGATGGTCTGACAGCTGAGCGTCAGCACGACACTCAGAAGCAGTAGTTTGTAGTATTTGTAATAGCTCATCATTCTGACCGTTTTAGTATTTACCTTGCAAAATTACATATTTTCTTCAAAATAGCCAAATAATTCGCGGAAATTTCCTATCTTTGCACAAAAATTAAGGAATTATGACAAAGAACATCTGTATTCTCGCCGGCGCACGGCCGAACTTCATCAAAGTGTCTCCCTTAGTGCGGGCCATCAGCCTGCGCCCCGAAGCCCGCTGTCTGCTCGTCTATGCCGGCAGTGCCGACGATCCCACGCTCGAGGCCTCACTCTTCGACGACCTCCAGATCGACCGTCCGCAGTATTATCTCGGCGTCGTCAGCACGAGCCTCAATGAGATCACCAGTCAGGTGATGGCGCAGTTCGACAAGTTCCTCGATGAACATCCCGTCGATGTGGTGATTGTCGTTGACGACCTCGCCTCGACGATGGCCGCCGCTATCGTCACGAAGAAACGGGGCATCCGTCTCGCCCACCTTGTTGCCGGCACCCGCTCGTTCGACATCAAGATGCCCAAGGAGATCAACCGCCTCGTCATCGATGCGCTGTCCGATTACCTCTTCACCGCCGGTGTCCGCTCCACAGGCGTCGCCACCCGTGAACAGTCCGAGCAGTCGCAGACCTATATGGTCGGTAACATTCTTATGGATACCCTCCGCTTCAATCATGACCGCCTTCGCCGTCCGTCATTACTTCCTGATCTTCAGGAGAATAGCTATCTGGTGTTCACGCTTAACCGTAAGACTCTTTTGGCTGACGAGGACAACCTCCGCAAGATGCTCACCGCCCTCGTTGAGGCAGCAGGCTCTACTCCCATCATCGCCCCCTTGCGTCCAGAGGCTTCTGAGATTGTTTCTCGCATCACCTCCGCCTCCGATGAAATCATAATTCTCAATTCTCAATTTTCAATTTTCAATTCATTATCCTATTTGGAGTTCGGTTGGCTCACCGCTCACGCCAAGGGCGTCATCACCGACTCCGGCAACGTTGCCGAAGAAGCCACCTTCAACGGCGTCCCCTGCATCACTTTAAACAACTACACCGAACATCAGGAGACCGTCACCGTCGGCTCCAACGTCCTCGTGGGCGAAGATCCCAAGAAGCTCCGCGAGGCCGTCACCCAGCTCGTCAATGGCCAGTGGAAGCACAGCGCCTTACCCGACCGTTGGGATGGCCGTACGGCCGACCGCATTCTCCAGATCCTCCTCGCGTGAAGTATTTTCTAACACGAAAAGAAAAAAAATACAGAAAAGATGCTTCAATTCCAAATAAATGCTTACCTTTGCAGCGTGATTTGAGACAAAAGAAACAGATTAATAACCACTTAACAAACAGAAAACGTATGAAAAAGTTAATGATGATTGCTTGCATGATGCTGTTCTCTACAGCCATGTTCGCAGAAAAAGGTGACACTTGGCTCGGTGGTGGATTCTCATACGGCCTTAGTTCCGACTACAAGAATTTCGGTATTGGTGTGAAGGGCCAGTATGAGCTTCTGGAGAAGTTCCGCGCCGATGCGATGGTTGACTATTTTTTCAGGCATGAGGATGTCTCGTTCTTTGATATCAACCTCAATGCCCAGTACCTTTTGGGTGAAGACAACTTCCACTACTATCCCCTCGCAGGTTTCTGCTTTCTGGGTCACAGTGAGAATGCCTTGGGTTTCCCCAGCACGTTCAAATTCGGCTTTAATGTCGGTGGTGGTGCAGAGTACAACTTCTCCGACAAGTTCAAGGTGTATGGTGAGTTGAAGTATCAGATCGTGTCTGGTTGGGGTCGCGTTATTCCATCCATCGGCGTGATGTTTGCCCTCTAAGAAAATTCTACCCTGGCGCCGTTTGGCGCCGGGGGTTATTTTATAAACCGACCTAAGACGTAACACAATGAAAAGAATCGTTTTAATGTTAATGCTGGTGGTGGCCTTCGCCGCTACTGCCGATGCTCAGGGCTTCCTCAAGCGCCTGAAGGACCGTGCTCTCAACTCTGCTGAGAACGCCATTTCCAATAAGGTGGACAGCAAGATCTACGAAGAGACTAACGACGCGATGGACGATGCCCTCGACGGCAAGAAGTCCAAGAAATCCAAGAGCAACGACGATGCCGACGAAGAGGAGGCCGTAGCTGAGGACGAAGCTCCCGCTGCCAAGAAGAAGATCGCTCAGGGTGAGGAAGTGAAGAGCGACTTCGTTCCCGGTACCGTTGTCATCTTCGAGGATAACCTTCAGGGTGAGCAGATGGGCGAGTTCCCTTCCAAGTGGGACTTGATCGAGAACAATGCCGAGGTTGCCAAGATGAACGGCAAGATGGCCATCAAGTTCGAGCATGGCTCAAATACTGAAATTACGCCGCTCATTAAGGATGGCAACAAGAAGTACCTGCCCGAATTCTATACCTTGGAGTTCGATTTCTTCGCCACAGGCAAGGAAGACACGAACACGGCCTATAATCTGTATTTGAACCCAACTGACGGCGACAGAAGTAGGATCTGGTTTAGTCAGGACAGAATGGACTGGTACATCATGAAGCCGACTGGTGATGAGCAGATCGAAGGAAACAAGTCTTTGGAGGACATCATGGAACTGAACGACTGGAACCATTTCGCCTTGTCGTTCAACAAGCGTGCCCTGAAGGTCTATGTCAACGGCAAGCGCATCATCAACATCCCCAATGCTAAGGCCATGGACTGGTTCTCTATCCAAACGGAGTTCTGGGAGGATCATGTGGACTACATCACCAACATCCGCCTGGCCAAGGGTGGGGTAGCCCTCTATGACCGCAATGAGCAGAGTATGACCGCCATCGAGAAGGCCATTGCCGAGACGGGTAAGTTCGTGACCAACAACATCCTCTTCGAGACCGGCAAGGCTACGCTGAAGCCCGAGTCGATGGCTGAGATCCAGAAGGTCGCCGACTATATGAAGAAGAACCCCGGTGCCCGTTTCGAGGTGCAGGGACATACCGACAATCAGGGCTCCGACGCCATCAACGATCCGCTCTCCCAGCAGCGTGCAGAGGCTGTTGTCAAGGCTCTCGAAGGTCTCGGCTGCGATCCTTTCAACCTCCGTCCCGTTGGTAAGGGATCTCACGAACCCGTCGCCGACAACTCCACCGATGCCGGCCGCGCCCAAAATAGACGCGTAGAGTTCATCAAGAAGTAATCTCTTCCCCTCCTGAGTAGGAGGGGTCAGGGGTGGTCTGATCCGCCTCCTGATCCGCACAAATAGCCCTGACACCAATCGGTATCAGGGCTTTTCTTTTTGTGTGACACGTGACAGATGACAGTTTTATTTCAAGCCTTAGTCATTAGTCATTATAGTCATTAAGGTTCTGAGATTGTGTAAATACTGTTAAATTATATATATTATTATATATATATAATAATATATATAATTTAAACTTAATATTGGAATCAGAAATGCTTAATGACTATAATGACTAATGACTAAAATGACAAAATGAGCATCAAGGGTGGTAACGTCCTATAAAACTGTCATTTGTCACGTGTCACACGTAGAGAATATTGAAGAAACGTTCAAATTTGTCAATAATATTCGCAATATGGTTTTGTTTCTTGTCTCGTTTGTATCTGTTTGATACACAGTCGTTTGAAAGCATCTGGTTTTATACTAAGTAAAATTGGACTTTACAGGCATTAAACTCCGACTTTACCCTAACTAAAGTCCCATTTTACATAGTCTAAAGTCCGCCTTTTCTCCCAGTGTATTCTATGTGTAAAATATTTTTATTATTAGAATCTCACGAAAGGGACGGTTCCTATTGTGAGATTTCGCCGCGGAGGGACTGCGTCATAAGGGAGCGGACGGTGTCGGGGGAGTCGGGATAGTGCGACTGGAGGAACATAAGTTTGGTGACGGCACTCTCGACGGTCATATCGCGGCCGCTGATGACACCGGCCTCCTGGAGATGGTAGCCGCAGTCGTAGCGCGACATCTCGACGGCGCCCTGCAGACACTGGCTGATGTTGACGATCACCTTGCCGTTGCGGGTGCCCTCGCGGAGGGCGTTGAGGAGCCAGGGCGACTGGGGCGCGTTGCCGGAGCCGAAGGTGCGCATCACGATGGCCTTGAGGTTCGGCGTGTGGATGATATGTCGGATGAGGTCTTCGCGGATGCCCGGGAAGAGGGAGAAGATGATGACGTTGTTGTCGAGCCGGAAGTGGGGCGTCATCGGCTGAGCCCAGTCGGGCTGGAGGATGCGCTCGCGGTGGTAGGTGATGTTGACGCCGGCATCGACGAGGTGGGGGAAGTTGAACGACTCGAAGGCATTGAACTCCTCGGCGCTCTGCTTTGTGGTGCGGTTGCCGCGCAGCAGGTGTCCGCCGAAGTAGATGCCCACCTCGGGCACCAAAGCGTGGTCCTCGGCATCCTTCGCGGCAGCAATCTCGACGGCGGTGATGAGGTTCTCCTTGCCGTCGGTTCTTAACTGTCCGATGGGCAGCTGCGAGCCGGTGAAGATGACGGGCTTGGTGAGGTTCTCGAGCATATAGGAGAGGGCAGAGGCGGTGTAGGCCATCGTGTCGGTGCCGTGCAGCACGACGAAGCCGTCGTAGTCTTCGTAATGGTCGGCGATGCAGTGGGAGATGTCTGTCCACCGTGCGGGCGTCATATCGCTGGAGTCAATGGGTGGCGAGAACTGGAAGGACTCGATCTCGGTGTCGAACTGCTTGAGCTCGGGCACATTCACCAGCAGGTGCTCGAAGTTGAAGGGCTCGAGGGCGCCTGTCTGCGGGTTGCGGTTCATTCCGATGGTACCGCCGGTATAGATGAGTAATACTCTGCTACGCATAGAAAAGAAAACGTTTACGTGTATATTTTCTGCAAAGATAGTATTTTTTTGCGAAATAATGAGTAATTTTGCGGAAAATTTGAAATCAGTAGCAGAATATTATAACAAACAAACTTAATAACTCACAAAACTTATGAAGCAGTTTAATGACGATAACTTCGTTCTGGAGACCAAGACGGCACAGGACCTGTATCACAATCACGCGGCAAAGATGCCCATCATCGACTATCACTGTCACCTCATCCCCGAGATGGTGGCCAACGACCACCGTTTCAAGTCGATCACCGAGCTGTGGCTGGGCGGCGACCACTATAAGTGGCGCGCGATGCGTACGAACGGCATCGACGAGAAGTACTGCACGGGCAAGGACACGACGGACTGGGAGAAGTTTGAGAAGTGGGCCGAGACGGTGCCCTACACCTTCCGCAACCCGCTGTACCACTGGACGCACCTGGAGCTGAAGACCGCCTTCGGCATCACGAAGCAGCTCTCACCGAAGACCGCCCGCGAGATCTTCGACGAGTGTAACGAGAAGCTGAAGCAGCCCGAGTTCTCCGCTCGTGGCCTGATGAAGCACTACAACGTGGAGTGCGTCTGCACCACCGACGATCCTGTGGACGACCTGCACAACCATATCGAGTATGCCAAGCACAAGGCAAAGAACGACCCTGTGATGATTCCCGCCTGGCGCCCCGACAAGGCCATGAACATCGAGAAACCCGAGTTTGCCAAGTATGTGGAGCAGCTGGCTCAGGTGAGCGGTGTGAACATCGTGAAGTTTGCCGATATGGTGGATGCCCTGCAGAAGCGTCACGACTTCTTCGCCAGCAACGGTTGTAAGCTCTCTGACCACGGTATTGAGGAGTTCTACGATGAGGAGTATACCGACTCACAGATCGAGACTATCTTCGAGAAGGCTATGCGCGGTCAGCAGTTGTCGACCATGGAGGTACGCCAGTTTAAGAACTGTTTCCTGACGGTGATGGCCGAGATGGATGCCGACAGCGACTGGACACAGCAGTTCCACTATGGTGCCATCCGCGACAACAATACGGCGATGTACAATCAGCTGGGTCCTGACACGGGCTTCGACTCCATCGGTGAGTTCAACACCGCCAAGGCTATGTCGAACTTCCTGAACAAGCTGAACATGAAGGGTAAGCTTACGCGTACCATATTATATACGCTGAATCCCTGTGCCAACGAGGTGATCGCCACGATGCTGGGTAACTTCCAGGGTGGAGAGCCGGGCAAGATCCAGTTCGGTTCAGGCTGGTGGTTCAACGACCAGATGGATGGCATGATCCGTCAGATGAACGCCCTCTCGGTGCTGGGTCTGCTGAGCCGCTTCGTGGGTATGCTCACCGATAGCCGCTCGTTTCTGAGCTATCCGCGTCATGAGTATTTCCGTCGCATCCTCTGCAACCTGCTCGGCAACGATGTGGAGAAGGGCTTGCTGCCTTGCGATATGGAGATTCTTGGACGTATGGTCGAGGATATTTCATACAACAACGCCCGCAGATATTTCAAATTCTACTAATATAATCGAAAGTGCACAAGAGAATTCTTGTGAAAAAGAGCCGCAGACTTTTGGAGTTTGCGGTTTTTTTATTAATTTTGCAGCCAATATGAGATATAATAGTGGATATAACCGTGAGGGCGACTACGACCATTACGTCGTGAACGAGCCCATGCCGCTGCTGGAGTGGCTGTTGGCAAACGTGCAGCAAACGAAGACGAAGATCAAGGCCACGCTGCAGGGTAGGGGTATCAAGGTGAACGGCAAGACCGTCTCGCAGTTTGATTTCCCCTTGGAGCCCGGCATGAAAGTGGCCGTGAGCAAGACCAAGCGCAACCAACAGGGTTTCAAGAGCCGTTACGTGAAGATTGTCTATGAAGACAAGTGGCTCATCGTCATCGAGAAGGCCGTCGGCATCCTCTCGATGGCTGCAGGTCATTCTACGCTTAATGTGAAGACCGTGCTCGACGACTATTTCAAGAAGAGCCGTCAGAAGTGTACCGCCCACGTGGTGCATCGTCTGGACCGTGATACCAGCGGACTGATGGTCTATGCGAAGGATATGGAGACAGAGCAGATCTTGGAGCACAACTGGCATGATATCGTCTACGACCGCCGTTATGTGGCCGTCTGCTCAGGTGAGATGGAACAGGATGAGGGCACCATCGAGAACTGGTTGAAGGACAATAAGGCTTACATCACCTACTCGTCGCCCGTAGACAACGGCGGCAAGTATGCCATCACGCATTATCACACATTGGCCCGTACCACAGAGCACTCACTCGTGGAGTTTAAGTTGGAGACGGGCAGAAAGAATCAGATTCGCGTCCACTCGGCCGATATGGGGCATCCTGTCTGCGGCGACCCCAAATACGGTAATGGTGACGATCCCCTGCATCGTCTCTGTCTGCATGCCTGGTTGCTCTGTTTCCATCATCCCGTCACGGGCGAGCCGATGGAGTTTGAGACACCCGTACCCACAGAATTCAGAAAAATGTTCAAATAATGGAATATTATATTTTTGTTCTGGTCGCACTGATTGTCGCCTTCATCGTGGTGAAGAAGGTGGCCTCGTGCATGATTAAATCAGTGATTCTGCTGGCGATGGTTGTAGCCTTAGCCGCTATCTACTGGCTCTACTTTATGAATTAGCAGTCTCTTCGGCAAAGATCTGGTCGAAGGCTTTACGGAGTTCAACGGGTTGCTCAATGAGGTTGCGCAACTCGCTGAGCTTCTTTGCGTTGGGTGAGCCGGGGATCCAAAGTTTCAGGTAGCCGTCCTTGGAGTATTTGTTGTTCATATGTTCCAGGAAACGCTTCCAGTGACCCTCTTTGTCGAGCTCAGGATAATGACCAAAACCAAACTGGATGGTGCGGCGAATCACCACCTGGGGCTCAATGTCGCGGTCGGCCTCGGCCACGATTTTCCCGTAGATGCTACGTGGTGCTCGACTGGCTGAGGCACGATGGTCTTCAACGGCTTCCTTCATGATTTTGATCTGTTCGGGCGAGAACCATTTCTTCAGTCTGGCATCGCGCTCGAGGATTTTTCCACCACGGATATGATGGTCGGCCCGATGGCCCGACATCCCTAAATCGTGATAGGCGGCGATGGTGTAGACCATGTTGATATCGGCTCCTGTTATCTTAACAAGATCGAGTGAGCTGCGGATGACTCTTGTGACGTGCTCCATATTGTGGGCACGATCGAATTCGGCATATTGGGGGAGTATCTGTGTCTCGACGAACTCCACTAAATCCAAGCTTGGCGTGTTGGTAATCATAAAAAATCAAGAAAATTTTTGCAAATATACGAATTTCTATGTACTTTTGCAAATAAAAAGCGAAAAAATGATGGCAGAAGAAAGAAAAATTAAGACCGATTCTCCTCAGGCGTGGCTTCTGGCAGCCCGCCCGAAGACGCTTTCTGGGGCTGCTGTCCCTGTGATTATAGGTGTGGCTCTGGCTTGGGTGGATACGCCGCTCTACGTGGGCGGTTCGTTTAGTTGGCTGGCGGCAGTACTCTGTCTGCTTTTCTCGTTCGCCATGCAGATCGATGCGAACTTCATCAACGACTTCTTCGACTTTGCCAACGGCAATGACGACGCTGAAACGCGTCTGGGGCCGAGACGAGCCTGTTCGATGGGGTGGGTGAAGCTCGACTCGATGAAGCGGGCCATCGCCCTTACCACCTGTCTGGCCTGTATCATCGGCCTTCCGTTAGTCTACTATGGCGGTCTGGAGATGATTCTCGTGGGTATGCTGTGCGTGATCTTCGCTTTCCTTTATACGACGTTCTTTTCCTATCAGGGCTTGGGTGATGCGCTGGTGCTCTTGTTCTTTGGCATCGTGCCCGTCTGCTGCAGCTATTATGTCCAGCTGCATACGGTCACGTGGCAGGTGTTCCTGGCTTCCGTAGCCTGTGGGCTGGTGATTGATGCGCTGCTCATCGTGAATAACTTCCGTGACAGGGATAACGACCGATTGGCTGGAAAGAATACGCTCATCGTACATTTAGGCCCTGAGGGCGGCCTGCAGCTCTATCTGGGTGCAGGTATCGGTGCCATCATCTTAGGGGCTACATTCTGGATGAACGGTCATCCTCTGGCTACCGTCCTGCCGCTGATTTATCTGCTGATGCATGTCTTTACTTATCTGAAGATCAAGCGCATCTATCAAGGAAAAGCGCTGAATCTCTGCTTGGGAGAAACAGCGCGTAATATCTTTATCTATGGGCTTTTAG
>JAEEGF010808635.1_pt1 | contig 10666 bp, 9 predicted proteins | sample 9134171 | NCBI WGS metagenome assembly JAEEGF01 (sample SAMN16246542, study PRJNA631951) | gut metagenome | biome: gut microbiome; feature: rumen; material: AP-attached | host: Bos | place: Iran: Karaj | collected 2018-10 | reverse complement strand
GGACTGTGGTATGAAGGCTGGGAAGGAAACTACGACCTGGTCAAGCTCAATCTTAAAAATCCACAGGTTGCAGACTATCTTCTTGAGAGTGTTAAATACTGGATCGATGAGTTTGATATAGACGGACTGAGGCTTGATGTTGCCTACTGCGTCGAGAGCGATTTCCTCAGAAGGCTCAGATATGAGACCGGTAACTGGAAGGAGGATTTCTTCCTGATGGGCGAGATGATAGGCGGAGATTATAACCGCATCATGGGTGATGATCTATGCCATAGCGCCACAAACTATGAATGTTATAAAGGCATGTACTCATCCTTTAACAGCATGAATATGTTTGAGATAATCCACTCCCTCCTCAGACAGTTCGGGCCCGAGAACTGGACTCTGTACAAAGGAAAGCACATGTTATCATTTGTGGATAACCACGATGTTTCAAGGATTGCCAGCACTTTAAACAATCCTGCGCATCTTAAGCTCATCTATACCCTGATGTTTGGAATGCCCGGAATCCCGACTATCTACTACGGAAGTGAATGGGGTGAGAAGGCCGACAAATCCCAGGGAGATCCGGCGCTTCGTCCGTGTTTTGAAAAACCAGAGTGGAATGAGCTTACCGATCATATAGCAGCACTTTGCAAGGGGCAGAAAGGCTCAAATGCCCTTAATTACGGAGGTTTCAAATCACTGGTTCTCACTAACAGGCAGTGTGTATTTGAGAGGGAAACGGAGAGTGACAGGGTGATCGTTGCTATAAACGCCGACGACCAGCCTTTTACAGCTCATTTTGATGCAAGGGCCGGAAGGGCCACAGACCTTATTACAGGTGAAATGGTGGACTTCGGCGGAGGGCTCGATATTCCGGGATGCACATCATATCTGCTTCAAATTTAACATGAAATCATAATTTTTAATTTGCACATGATATGATTCCATAGTTTCACAAAAGCGCATTATTGTACAATATTCCTGTGACAGATGATCATTAAACTGCGGGGAATAAATAATGAAAATATATTTTGACAAGCTATACAAGGATGACAGAAAAAAGGAACTTTGCGGTCTTTGCGTACCTTTTGAAAAAGGCAGTATAAGGGCATCTGATGCAGATGCTATCACAATCTTAGATGGAGACAGACCCCTTCCCGTTCAGGTTGAAGTGACCTCGAAATGGGATGACGGGTCTGTTCGTTATGTATATCTGCATTTTCTTGCAGATCTCCCCGGAAACGGCAAAAAAGAATTGGAACTTTTGACAGATGCAGGCAGAAAGTGTGATTATTCAAAAACAATCGATATTATTGAAGAGCAGGGAACTATCTCTGCCAATAACGGAGTTATCAGTTTTTGTGTAAAAGACAATTCGGAGAGCCTTTTCGATAAATTCGATTACGCTGGAAGGTCTTTTGACAAAGAACAGTTTGTGGGGCCCTTTGTTACCGTGGCGGGTGAGAGACTGCGCAGCGTGTTTGACAAATGGACTGTGGTCAAGAGAGGTAAACTGTTCTCTGTTATAGAAGGCAAGGGTAGATGTATTTCAGAAGATGAAAAGACCTTTTCCGGAGATGGGATTTGCTTTGAAATGCGACTTTCTGTAACTGCCGGTAAACCCTGGATCGATATGGGATTCAGGTTTATCAACTGCACAGACGGAAATATAAAACCGGATGATATTGTATTTGCAATAAAGGCAGAAAAAGGCGCCGGCATCAATCTCTCAAGCCCTGCAGTGGGTAATATGGTTGTGGATTCAACCGGCTGCGGAGATACAAAAAAGACTTCCGTATCAGGGAACATTGTAACAACTACAGGAATTAAAGAGCTTCCTAAGTACGATTTTGAGTCGGATGACTCTCTGCAGACAGGATCTGTAAGGACAATAGCCGGAAAGTCCAACTACAGAACTGAGTTTAAGATAGCAACAACAGGAGAAGAGGTTCATAACACCATAATAGCTGAGGCGTTGGAAAAAGAGGCTAATGAGCACTTTGCGGAAGTTCTCTACGGAACATTTTTTGCGGACTGCACGGACAAAACAAAGGATGTGGGAGTTTGTGCTACGGTTTTCCAGGCTTTCCAGAATTTTCCGAAGGCTGTAAAAGCTGACAAAGACGGAGTAGTTGTATATATCCTTCCTGATCAGGATCAGTGCTCGAAGGTTTCAAAGGCTGAGCCTGTGGTATTTACTTCCGGAATGGCCAGGGAGACGAGATTTCTTTTGCACTTCCATGACGCAAAAGAGCCTGTCTACGAACTTGATAACAGGTCGCTTATTTATCAGATGCCTGACAGGCCTTACATTGCGCCTGAGGAGTTTGCAAGAGCAGGAGTTTTCCCGGATGTCTTTTTACCAAGGGAAGAACAGAATGATGATGTTGAGATAGCACTTATTGAGAAGGCTGATACTCATGCAAGGTGTTACGGAATGCTGAGTTTCGGAGATGCGCCGGATCCTAATTATACTGCTCAGGGCAGAGGTGATGGAAACCTTGTCTGGACCAACAATGAGTATGACTATCCTCATTCAATGTACATGATGTATGCAAGAACCGGCATTCGCAGATTCCTGGATTACGCTAATGTGGCAGCATGGCACTGGATGGATGTCGATGTGTGCCATTACAGCTCCGATCCCCTTAGAATGGGCGGCCAGTGGGAGCACACAAGGAAGCATACAGGAGGCTCTGAAGAGGGCAACGGATGCAAAGGAGTTATGGTATGCAGCCACGAGTGGGTCGAGGGCCTTCTTGATCTGTATCATTTCACTGCGGATGAAAGAGCACTTAATACCGCTCTGGGAATAGGTGAGAATGTATTAAGACTTTTGGATACACCAATGTATCAGGTTCCGGGAGAGGCAAGCGCAAGAGAAACCGGATGGGCTTTAAGGACGCTGACAGCTCTTTTCATAGAAACCGGTGACAGGAAGTGGACGGAGAAATGTGAGTGGATAGTATCCCAGTTTGAGGCCTGGAACAACAGATACGGCAACTGGCTGGCTCCCTATACGGATAATACCACCATAAGGGTAGGCTTTATGATATCTGTTGCACTGGGCTCGCTGATGCGCTACTACAGAGTGTTCCCGTCTGAGAGCCTTAAGAAGATGATGCTCGATGCAATTGATGATCTTACCGAAAATTATATGACTCCCCAGGGGCTGTTCTACTATAAGGAGCTTCCCAGCCTTTCGAGAAACGGCACAAATACACTTCTCTTAGAGGCAATGGCCATAGGCTACGAACTGACTAAGGATCCTAAATATCTTGAGTATGGTAAAAAGACCTTTGAGAGAGCTTTAGTGGTTTCTCCTGCTTCTGTGGGCGGAAAGAGAATAGTGGAAGATTCTGTGATTGTTGGAAATGGTCCGACCAAGAACTTTGCCCAGAGCTTTTTGCCGATAACCTGCTTCTATGTGCAACTTGCACACGAAAGCAGAACTGTATTATAATCAATATATGGAAATACGTACACCGATAGTTGCTATTTTGGTATTATCTATATTGATCATAGTTTACCTGAGGCGCAATATGCCTCGGGTATTTTCTACGCGCGTTTTCTTTGTTTTTCTTGTGGTGTCCTATATCCATGTTATCGGTGATATCATTGAGAGTTCAGTATTTAAATATCTTGACAGTTCTTTCTTTGTACTAAGGAGCACATCACAGCGAATATATGTAGGGACGCTCATAATGTGTGCTTTTACCATGTCTCTTTATGTCTACGCCAAGATATCCGGAGGGCGGCCGATTTCCAGGATGATTGTAGGGCTTATCGCAGTCCCGGGCATTATTGGGATCATTTCCCTGCTGATCGGAAAGGTGAATTATAATATCACTGAAGCCGGACAGTACTACAACAGCGGATTTGTGGTACTTCTCAGCTATTACATCGGCTTTTTATACATCTTTGTGACACTGATAGTTGCAGTGATGTTCCGGAGGCGTATGAGAAAAGACGATGCGCTCTCCATTATATCGGGACTGCTTGCATGGGCGGTTCTGGCATTCTTCCAGTTCAGTTTCCACGGTTATCAGGTTTCTTCCGTAGCCATTATGCTGATGGCACTGCTCCTTTTTCTTTCAAGCGAAAATCCGCGTGAATACTACGAAAAAGATATTCCGGGAGTAAAAAACAAAGATGCCTTTGAACTGGTGATCGCTGAGAGATTTGGAGTAAACAAACCATTTTTTATAACATCTGTTATATTTACGGGAACGACCGCGATCCTGACCGGAGAAGACAGACAAACCCTCAATCGCATGCAGGGAAGCATCGCAAAAATGGCTGAGGAGACTACAGGTGAAGGATCTTATCTATCAAGCTGGAATGCCCTTTCGTTCGTTATTGAAAATCCGGAGAATGTAGAGAAACTCATGTCTCTGGTGAACAACTATAAAAATGACAGCGGAAATTATAAGCTGACATATGCCGTTTTAGAGGCTCCCAAGCAGACAAACAAAGCGGATGAAGCGCTTCAGATCCTTAGCTATGTATCAGGCGAGTATGTTTATGCCAGATATTCACCGAATCTTGTTATAGATGAAAAGATCATTGATAAGATGTTTTATCGGAACAGCATTGAAGATGTTGTGAGAGCAGCAGTCAAGGATAAGGCGTTTGAAGTTTACTATCAGCCTATTCTATGTGTTAAGGAAGGACGGTTCATTTCTGCTGAAGCTCTGGTAAGACTTAAGCGGCCTGAGGGTGAGAACTTTATCTCGCCGGAGGACTTTATTCCCGTAGCTGAGAAATGCGGGCTTATTCAGGAAATTGACGATCTTGTATTTGAAAAGGTCTGCTCCTTTATAGCAAGAGAGAATCTTTCAAGCTATGGGATCAGGAAGGTTGAGGTTAATCTCTCGGGTAATGAGGTTGTTGATAAAAAGACCTATGCCAGACTGATGGGCAAGATGGAAAAATACCACATCCCGCCTAAATTCATCAATTTCGAGATCACAGAAACTGCCTACATAAATAACGACGAAGCTTTCAAGGACAATGTTCAGAAGTTAAAAGACATTGGAAGTACCTTTTCCATGGATGACTTTGGATCGGGCTATTCAAATCTCCTTGAACTGTTAAAAATGGAGTATGTCATGGTGAAGATGGACAAGGAGTTTATCTGGAACTGCCTTGATTCACAAAAACCTGAAAACGCGAGGATGCTTGAATACTCCATAGGTTTCTTAAAGGACTATGGACTCCACGTTCTTGCTGAAGGTGTAGAAACCATAGATCAGGCTAAAACTTTGATTGAAAAAGGTGTAGAATATTTACAGGGATTCTATTATTCAAGACCACTACCGGAAGGTGAGTATATTGAGTTCCTCAAGGCGCAGAAAGGAGATAAAAGATGAACGAAGCTCTATACGATGCAGTTTTTAGTTACGGAGAAAGCAAGATTGACCCATTTGCCAAGTGTTATGTGGACTTTGACAGGATCATATCGGACATGAAACTGGTTGGATATGAGATAAGTTCTTTTAATATTGTCCATCAGATAATGCTTGAACAGCTTGATGAGCTCATCAAGCTCAAGGGAAGGGCCATCGAGGAGTCGATGGATCTTGATAACAGGGATGCTTACTGCAGGGATAAATTCGGCCTTTCCTTCAAGGATATCGATGCCCTTGATCCGACCAATGATATAGAGTGGGATATCAAGAGCGGACAGGTTATTCTGTATCTCAAGCCTGAGGCTAAACATAAGGAAGAAGCATACTTCATATTCTTTAAGAAAAACCTTGATCAGTTTTTGAACAAGACGGGTTTTAGCTACATCAGTCTATAAAAAGGGGCAGATATGATACTTGAAACAAGACGTTTGATCCTTAGAGGCTGGAGAGATGAAGATGCTCCCAGCCTCTTTAATTATGCCAAGGATGACAGGGTGGGCCCTATGGCCGGATGGCTTCCGCACAAGGATGTGGCCTATTCAAAGGCCGTGATAAGGACAATATTCTCCGGGGATGAGACCTATGCGATATGCTTAAAAGAACGAGGTGGCGAGCCTATAGGAAGCATCGGCCTTACACTCACCGGAAGTCCTGAGAGACCTTTGGAGGAAGGCGCTGCAGAACTTGGATACTGGGTAGGTGTTCCCTTCTGGGGGATGGGCATTGCTCCTGAAGCGGCCAGGGCGCTGATAAACAGAGGCTTTGCCGACCTTGGACTTGAGAAGATCTATGCGGGGTACTTTGTTGGAAACAACAGGTCAAAAGCAGTTCAAGAAAAATGCGGGTTTTCATACCACCATACCAACGAAAAGTCACATGTCATCATGCTTAACGAGACCAGGGTGGAGTGCATCAATTGTCTCACAAGGGCTCGATGGGAAGCAGATATAAGGACACAAAAAATACATAATTAATTCAATTTTAAATATTACAAAAAACGTAATATTGTGCTATAATTTACGTACTAGCGGCGTGAAAACGCTTACAGAAAGCGGTTAAAAAAATACAAGGAGGAACACGATGTTAAATATTGGAGAGTGCGTTATTTATGGCAGTCATGGTTTATGCAGCGTACGTGATATTCTTGTTCCGTCTTTCCTTGAGAGAGGGAAGGAGAAGGAGTATTATCAGATGGTTTCAGCTGTTGATGCCGGAAGTTTACTGTATGTTCCTGTAGAAGGCGCTGAGAGCAAGATCCGCGAAGTCATCGCAGCAGATGATGCTGAGGAACTCATTGATGAGATAGAATATGCTCCCGAGCTTGAACTTCCTGAAGGTAAAAAGGCTGAGCCGGTTATTACCGATGTTATTAAACGAAATCTGTCAGATGAGATGATGAGTCTGGTCAAGACCCTCCACAAGATCAAAGCCATTCGCCAGGCGGAAGGCAAGAAGTTTGCATCACTTAACGAAAAGTATCTGAACATTGCTGAGAAATTATTGTATACGGAATTAGCGTTCTCACTTAAAGTTGAGAAGGATGACATAAAGAAAAGAGTTTTTGACGAACTATCACAATTACCACTCGAGACTGCATAATGCAGTCTCTTTTTTTATGGGATTATGGGCAAAGACAGAGCAAATGTGGTACAATGTGTTCTATGGTTAAAACAGAAGAACTTTATTATCAAAATGCATATTTGAAGGAGTTTGAGGGAAGTGTCTTATCCTGCAGCGAGGGTAAGAACGGAAGCTTTCTGTTGGTTCTTGACAGGACAGCGTTTTTTCCGGAACAGGGAGGACAGAGTTCCGATATCGGAACAATTTCGGATGCCAATGTGAGCCACGTAAGCATAAGCGACGGGGTGATAACCCACGTGGTTGACAGAGAGTTTACGGTTGGAGATAAAGTGAGCGGAGTTATAGACTTTGACCATAGATTCAGCAATATGCAGCAGCATACCGGGGAGCACATTTTCTCTGGAATAGTCAGTTCGAGGTTTGGACATGACAACGTGGGATTTCACCTCAGCGACTCCGAGGTCACAATGGACTATAACGGAGTTTTGACAGATGAGGATATACGCAGCGTTGAGATGGCGGTTAATAAGGCTATCTGGGAGAACGTTGAGGTCAGATGCGAATTCCCGTCAAAAGAGATCCTGGACAGTCTTCAGTACAGAAGCAAGAAGGAGCTTACCGGTGATGTCAGGATCGTAACTGTAGTCGGTTATGATACCTGCGCCTGTTGTGCACCTCACGTAGCCAGAACCGGTGAAATAGGTTTATTAAAGGTTGTAAGCTGCCAGAACTACAAGGGAGGCGTCAGAGTCAGCATTTTATGCGGCAGAAGAGCTCTTGAATACATAAACGCCCAGATGAGCGTTGTGGGAGAACTGACAGGTCTTTTGACAACCGGTTCCGACAAGCTTGTTTCTTCAGTCAAAAAGCTATCGGATGAAAATTATGCTCTAAAGGGAGAGCTTTCTGAGTGCAGAGAAAAACTCATAGGTTTCGAGCTTGACAGCATAGATAAAAACAAAGAAAATGTCTTTTTGAAGAAGGAGCCGGGGCTTGACGGAAACCTTATGAGAAAGACGGTGAATGCGCTCACAGAGGCACATAGCGGTTTTTGCGGAGTATTTTCCGGTGATGACAGATCCGGTTACAAATACATAATAGCTACCAGAAATGGGGATAAGGACTTAAAGAGCCTCCAGAACATGCTAAGAGATGAGTATGGAGCCAAGGGCGGCGGAAGCAATGCCATGGTTCAGGGCAGCATGGGTCCTGTGAATATAGCAGATGTTATTATAAAATGTGAATCATTCTAAGGGGGGAATACTTAGAGTGGATCAGAGGATTAAGTATGAATGTTGGGAGTTTTAAGGACTTCAAGGAAGGATGTCGGGATGCTATTCCGATCTGCCTCGGTTATATGGCAGTTTCTTTTGCCTTCGGAATTGAAGCCTCAAAAATAGGAATGAGCGTGTTTCAGGCAGCGGTAACATCACTGCTGAACGTTACCAGTGCCGGACAGTTTTCGGCACTTGAGATCATAGCGAGAAGCGGAAGCTTTATAGAGCTGGCTATCCTTCAGTTTATCATTAACTTAAGATACATGCTGATGAGCTGCGCACTATCACAGAAGCTTGATCCTAAGCTTGGTACGGCTCACAGACTTGGAATATCTTACGGTGTTACCGATGAGATCTTTGGAGTGAGCGTGCTCAGGAAGGGAAGGCTGTATCCGCTTTATTCTTACGGACTTATAGTAACTTCAGTATTTGGATGGGTTTTTGGTACGGCCCTCGGCGCGTTTTCCGGACAGATCATGCCACAGAGACTTATCAGCTGTCTCGGGCTTGCAATTTATGGCATGTTCATAGCGATAATCATTCCCGATACCAGGACCAGTAAGGCTGTTATGGCTGTGGTACTGTCAGCAATGGCTCTGAGTACCGTATTTACATATGCACCTGTTCTTGGAACTGCAATTTCTGCAGGATTCAGGATCATAATAATAACGGTTGTTGTTGCTGCACTTGCTGCATTTTTTGCACCTGTTTCAGACAATGAAGGAGGTGATGAGGGATGAGCAGAGTATATCTTTATATTATCCTGATGGCAGTGGTCACATATCTTATAAGAGCTTTGCCTCTGACCCTTATCAGAAAAGAGATAAAGAGCAGGTTCATAAAATCTTTTCTTTATTATGTGCCTTATGCTACACTGGCAGCCATGACATTCCCGGCAATCCTTAAGGCCACTGATTATGTGATTTCGTCTGTTATTGGATTTGTTGTGGCATTGATACTTGCATTTAATAAAAAGAGCCTGCTTACTGTTGCGGCATTTTCCTGTGCAGCAGCTTTTATAGTAGAACTGTTTTTGCACTGATAACAAATATTTATAATTGAAAGGGATATTGCTATGCGCGTTGGAATGGGATACGATGTTCATAAGCTTGTGGAAGGCAGAGATCTGATAATCGGCGGTGTTAAGATACCTTATGAAAAGGGACTGCTTGGGCACTCTGACGCAGACGTTCTTCTTCATGCTATAATGGATGCACTTCTTGGAGCAGCAGCTTTAGGTGATATCGGGAAGCACTTCCCGGATACAGACCCCAAGTACAAGGGAGCTGATTCTCTTGAGCTTCTGAAGGAGGTCTGTAAGATACTTGATGCTAACGATTATGTTGTGGAAAATATTGATGCCACGATCATTGCACAGGCACCCAAGATGAGACCACACATCGATGAGATGAGAATTAACATAGCGCATGCTCTTCGAATTGAAATGTCACAGGTTAACGTCAAAGCGACTACAGAAGAGGGCCTGGGATTTACCGGAACCGGAGAAGGAATTTCGTCTCAGGCAATTTGTCTTTTAACCAAAAAAATCTATACCTGCAAGGAGCACAGTAATGAGTAATAGTTTCAGATTCTACAATTCACTCACAAGAAAAGTGGACGAGTTTGTTCCCAATGAAGAGGGAAAGGTGTCAATGTACACCTGTGGACCAACCGTATACCACTATGCACATATTGGAAATATCAGGACCTACATCATGCAGGATGTACTGATCAAGGCTTTGGAGTACGCCGGATATGATGTTAAGCGTGTCATGAACATCACTGATGTCGGTCACCTTTCATCCGATGCCGACACCGGAGAAGACAAGATGCTTGCCGGTGCTAAGAGAGAGCACAAGAGTGTTATGGAGATCGCCAGGTTCTATACTGATGCTTTCTTCAAGGATTTTGATGCAGTGGGCAATAAAAAACCTGATGTTATTGAACCTGCTACAAACTGCATTCCTGAGTTTATACATATGGTAGAAGTCCTTCTGGAAAAGGGATATGCTTATCAGGCCGGAGGAAATATTTACTTTGATACCAGTAAGCTTGACGATTACTATGTTTTCTCTTCTGCCATAGAGAAAGAAGCGCTTCAGATCGGCGTAAGAGATGACGTTGAAGAGGATTCAAACAAGAGAAACAAGACTGACTTCGTTCTCTGGTTTACAAAGTCCAAGTTCGAAGATCAGGCTCTTAAATGGGATAGCCCATGGGGCGTAGGATATCCGGGATGGCACATTGAGTGCTCATGCATTTCAATGAAGCATCTTGGTGAGAGACTCGACATTCACTGCGGTGGTGTTGACAACATGTTCCCGCATCATACCAATGAGATAGCACAGTCTGAGAGTTATCTCGGACATAAGTGGTGCAATTACTGGTTCCACAGCAATCACTTAAATGACA
>JAEEGF012094513.1_pt1 | contig 10667 bp, 8 predicted proteins | sample 9134171 | NCBI WGS metagenome assembly JAEEGF01 (sample SAMN16246542, study PRJNA631951) | gut metagenome | biome: gut microbiome; feature: rumen; material: AP-attached | host: Bos | place: Iran: Karaj | collected 2018-10 | reverse complement strand
GACGAGATTGCCGTATGGCTGCTCAAGACCTTCGTCAAGAAGATCCGCAAGCACGCCACCTATCGTAACGCCACACCTACCTGCTCTATCCTCACCATCACCTCAAACGTGGTTTATGGTAAGTACACAGGTAACCTGCCCGACGGACGCCGTGCCGGTACCCCACTCTCACCTGGTGCCAACCCAAGCTACGGTGCCGAGAAGAACGGTCTGCTGGCTTCGCTCAACTCAGTGGCCAAGCTGCCTTACGAGTATGCACTCGATGGTATCTCAAACACACAGACCATCAGCCCAAGCGCCCTGGGTCAGAACGACGAGGAGCGCGCCAACACCCTGGTTCGCGTGATGGACGGTTACTTCAGCCGTGGTGCTCACCACCTGAACGTGAACGTGTTTGGTATCGAGAAGCTGCGCGATGCCATGGAGCATCCCGAGAAGCCCGAGTACGCTAACTTCACCATCCGCGTATCTGGTTACGCCGTGAAGTTCATCGACCTCACCCGTGAGCAGCAGGAGGATGTTATCGCACGTCAATCTCACGAGAGCCTGTAATGAGTAGTACAGGCTATATACACTCTACCGAATCCTTTGGCTCTGTTGATGGGCCAGGGATTCGGTTCTTGATTTTCATGCAGGGTTGTCAGATGCGTTGTCGCTACTGCCACAACCCCGACACCTGGCGCCTGGGTTCCGCCACCTGTGGCACCCCCACTACCGTCGACGAGCTGCTCAATAAGGCCGAGCGCTACCGCAGCTACTGGGGTCCCGACGGCGGCATCACCGTGAGCGGCGGCGAGGCCCTGCTACAGATCGACTTCCTGATCCAGCTGTTCGAGGAGGCCCACCGGCGCGGCATCAACACCTGTCTCGACACCTCAGCCCAGCCCTTCACCCGCCAGGCGCCCTTCTTCGCCAAGTTCGAGCGCCTGATGCAGGCCACCGACCTGGTGCTGCTCGACATCAAGCACATCGACAGCGAGCGCCACCGCTGGCTCACAGGCCACGCCAACGAGCCCATCCTCGACTGCGCCCGCTATCTCTCAGACATCGAGAAACCGGTATGGATACGTCACGTGCTCGTGCCCGGCATCACCACCGACGAGGCCCAGCTCACCCAGCTGCGCCGCTTCATCGACACGCTCACAAACGTGCAGCGCGTAGAGGTGCTGCCCTACCACACCCTGGGCACCTTCAAGTGGGACAACCTGGGCATCGCCTACACCCTGAAGGACGTAGCCCCGCCCACCGCCGAGCAAACAGCCCGCGCCCGCGAAATCCTCGGCGCAAAGTAAAATCCCCGCCGCAAAGCAAAAAAAACAAGTGCAGCAACCTTGATGGCGCTGCACTTGTTTTGTTTATTTCACCTTTTTTACTTAAACTTCACACCCATGTTGTAGAGGATAAATCCGTAGATATCGGCCTGTTCCTCAAGCACTTTTGCCAGCGGCTTGCCACCTCCGTGACCAGCCTTGGTATCGATACGGATGAGCACAGGATTGCGGCCCTGATGGCACGCCTGCAAGGTGGCTGCGAACTTAAATGAATGGGCAGGCACCACGCGATCGTCGTGGTCGGCAGTCGTTACGAGCGTTGCCGGATAGGCTGTGCCAGGCTTCAGGTTGTGAAGTGGCGAATAGCCACGCAGATACTCGAACATCTCCTTCGAGTCGTCACTGGTACCATAGTCGCTGGCCCAGTTCCAGCCAATGGTGAACTTATGATAGCGCAGCATGTCCATCACACCAACCTGTGGGATAGCCACACGATAGAGATCGGGACGCTGAGTCATACAGGCTCCCACGAGCAGTCCGCCGTTCGAACCACCCACGATGGCCAACTTGTCCTTACTGGTATAGCCCTCGCTGATGAGCCACTCGGCAGCACCTATAAAGTCGTCGAACACGTTCTGCTTCTGCATCTTCGTACCCGCCAGATGCCACTCCTCACCATACTCGCCACCACCTCGCAGCGTTACCTGAGCATAGATGCCGCCATTCTCGAGGAAGGGGATGCGAGTAGAAGAAAAACTTGGGCCAAGAGAGATGTTGAAACCACCGTAGCCATAGAGATAGACGGGATTCTTACCATTGCGCTTCAGCCCCTTCTTATAAGTAAGAAACATGGGGATGCGCGTACCGTCCTTACTCTGGAAGAACACCTGCTCAGAGATAAAGTCGTCCTGACGGAACTTCACCTTCGACGATGAATAGAGCTTACTCTCGTTCTTAGCCATATCGTAGCTGTAGATAGTGCCGGGAATAGTGAACGAGGTGAAGGTATAGAAGCACTCCGGATCCTTCTCATCACCCGCGAAACCTACGCTACCAACAGATGGCAGCTTAATCTCGTGCTTCATCTTACCATCAAGTCCATAAAGATAGGCATGATCCGAGGCATCCTTCTGATAGGTAAGGATGAGCTGGCGATTGATAACTTCAACACCAGAGAGCACATTCTCCTGCTCAGCCACCAACTCCTGCCAGCTGTCTACACCAGGCCGACGGATATCAGCCACCATGATGCGACCCTTGGGGGCACCATAATTGGTATAAATCCAGATTTTATCACCATCGTCATAGATGGGTGCGTACTGATAGTCCATGTCGGAGGTCATCTGAATGAACTGAGAGTTGGGCTGTTTCAGGTCTCTCACAAAGACATTGTTGCCTGAGCCTGCTCCTGCCTCGTAGAGATACATCTTGGTCTCATCCTCGTTGACAGCGACATAGTAGAAGCGTTTGGGATAGGCTGGATTCTGATAGAACAGCACATCCTGGCTCTGGGGCGTACCAATCTTATGATAGTACACCTTGTGACCAGCATTCATGTTCGAGAACTCCTTGCCCTTCTCGGGCGCATCGTAGGCACTATAGAAGAAACCGTCGCCCACCCACGAGGCATTCGAGAACTTGGCCCACTCAATGTGGTCGCTGGTCAACTGCCCAGTCTTCAGGTCGATCACGAAAAACTCCTCCCAGTCGCTACCACTACGCGAGATATTGTAGGCAGCATACTTGCCGTTATTCGAGAAGACAACATCCTTTAACGCCACCGTTCCGTCGGCACTCAGTTTGTTTGGGTCGAGGAACACACGTGGCTCGCCGCCCAGCTCGTCCATCACATACATGACGTACTGATTCTGCAAACCATCGTTCTTGTAGAAGTACCACTTGCCGTGATGCTTGCGAGGCGCCGAAATCTTCTCATAATTGGCCAGAGCCGTCAGGCGCTTCAGCAGTTTGCCTCTAAAAGGAATTTTCTGCAGGTAGGCGTTCGTAACCTTGTTCTCAGCCTCCACCCACGCAGCAGTCTGCGCACTCGTGTCGTTTTCGAGCCAACGGTAGGGGTCGGACACTTTCACACCAAAATACTCGTCGACGGTACCGTCTTTCTCGGCCTTAGGATAATGCAGCCCCTGAGCCGTGGCTGCCGTCGTGGCTAATGTTGCCAGAGTCATAAGAAAAAGTTTCTTCATTTTGTTAGATTTGTTGATAATACGGCTGCAAAGATAAAGAATATTTTTTATATTGTGTCAAAATTACTCAAAAAAAATAAAGTGCAGTAACCTTTAAGTTGCTGCACTTTATGATTTGCGGGGGATAACGGATTATCCGCCGAAGTTATCGTACATGATCGACTCGGGATCTACGCCGAGCGAATCGAGCATGCCCACAACGGCCTTCGACATGGGGCCAGGACCGCACATGTAGTACTCGATATCCTCGGGAGCCTCGTGGTTCTTCAGATAGGTCTCGTACATCACGTTGTGCACAAAGCCCGGGGTGTACTTCACGCCAGCAGCATCGGCTGCGGGGTCGGGACGGTCGAGCGCCAGGTGGAAGTGGAAGTTGGGGTACTCCTTCTCCAGGCCCAGGAAGTCGTCCAGATAGAACACCTCGTTGAGCGCGCGGGCACCATAGAAGTAGTGCATCTCGCGATCCTTGGTGTGGAGGGTCTTGGTCATGTGCATGATCTGTGCACGCAGAGGCGCCATACCGGCACCACCACCAACCCAGATCATCTCCTTCTTCGAGTCGAAGTGTGGGTGGAAATCGCCGAAAGGACCGCTCATGATCACCTTGTCGCCGGGTTTCAGCGAGAAGATATACGATGAAGCGATACCAGGGTTCACATCCATAAAGCCCGAACGGTCGGCCTTGAATGGCGGTGTGGCGATACGCACGGTGAGCATGAACACATCACCCTCGGCAGGATAGTTGGCCATTGAGTAGGCACGGATGGTGTCCTCGGGGTTCTTACACTTGAGTGGGAACAGGCCGAACTTCTCCCATGCAGGCAGATACTCGTCGCCAATCAGGCTCTTGTCGAAATCCTTATCATAGTCGATGCAATCGAACTTAGGAATCTTTATCTGGGCATATGAGCCAGGCAGGAAGTCCATGTGAGCGCCGGCAGGCAGCTGCACCTTGAACTCCTTGATGAAGGTAGCCACGTTCTTGTTAGAGATCACGGTACACTCGTACTCCTTAACACCCAGGATCGACTCATCTACATGAATCTTCAGGTCGCCCTTCACCTTGCATTGGCAGCCCAGGCGCCAGTGGTCCTTGATCTGCTTGCGCGAGAAGTGAGGCTTCTCTGAGTCGAGAATCTCGCCGCCACCCTCGAGCACCTGCACCTTACACTGGCCACAGCTGGCCTTACCGCCACAGGCTGAAGGCAGGAAGATGCCGTTCTCGTTGAGCGTGGCCATCAGGTTGTTACCCTGTGGCACGTTGAGCACCCTGTCGCCGTTAACTGTAATATTCACATTGCCGCTGGGGCTCAGATACTTCTTTGCCACCAACAGGATAACCACCAGCAAGATGATTACCAGGAGGAACACTCCTATACTATATGCTATAAACTGTGCCATACCTTATTAAATGTTTAAGCCAGAGAAACACATCATCGCCATAGCCATCAGGCCCACGGTGATAAACACGATGCCAAGGCCCTGCAGGGGCTTGGGCACATCCGAATACTGCATCTTTTCGCGAATGGCACCCATAGCCACGATGGCCAGCGCCCAACCGATACCAGAGCCGAAGCCGTAGATCACGGCATCCCATACAGAGGTGATGGCCTGCGAGTTAGAGGGATCCATCAGGATGCGCTGCTGCATGAACAGCGAAGCACCCATGATAGCGCAGTTAACGGCAATCAGAGGCAGGAAGATACCCAGCGCGGCATAGAGCGAGGGCGAGTACTTCTCGACCGTCATCTCTACCAGCTGCACCATACCTGCGATGACAGCGATGAAGAGGATAAAGCTGAGGTAGCTGAGATCCACACCCTCAACAAGGCAGTCGGGGCCCAGCACCTTAGTCTGCAACAGATAGTTGACGGGAACGGTAACGGTGAGCACGAAGGTCACAGCGAGACCGAGTCCCAGCGAAGTCTTCACCGTCTTCGACACAGCCAGGTAAGAGCACATGCCGAGGAAGAAAGCGAAGATCATATTGTCGACAAAGATCGACCTGAACAGTAATGATATTGCGTGTTCCATATCTTATTTCTCCTTATAAAAGTAAGCACGATGAACCCAGATCACACATCCCACAAGGATCAGCGCCATAGCGGGCATCGTCATCATACCATTGTTCACATAACCGAAGTCGTAGCAGGCATCGGGAATCAGCTGGAAGCCCAGCAGAGAGCCACGGCCCAGCAACTCACGAACAGCACCCACGATCACCAGGATCATAGCGTAGCCCAGACCGTTGCCCACACCATCGAGGAACGAAGGCCAGGGCTTGTTCTGCATGGCAAACGCCTCGAGGCGGCCCATCAGGATACAGTTGGTGATAATCAGACCTACATACACACTCAGCTGTACGCTCACATCGTAGGCGAAAGCCTTCAGGATCTGGCTCACGATGGTTACCAGCGCAGCTACAACCACCAGCTGAACCACAATACGGATGCGGTTAGGAATGGTGTTGCGGATGATAGAGATGATGGTGTTTGAGAAGGCTGTGATAACGGTTACAGCCAGTCCCATCACGATGGCGGGCTTGAGCTGCGATGTAACAGCCAGCGCCGAGCAGATACCCAATACCTGTCCGAGGATAGGATGATCTACATTCAACGGGTTGGTAAAAACCTCCTTATTTTGTTTACTGAATAATGCCATAGTCTTATTCCTCCACTACTTTAGTTGAATCAGTATTTGCAACAGTCTCGAGCATTCGGCCGATAGCATAGGTCTGGAAATCTTTCAATCCGTCCTTCAGCATCGCGTCAACGCCATTCGAAGTAAGCGTGGCACCAGTCACACAGTCAACCTGGGTGTCGGGATTGTCCACCTTCTTAACAACAGAAAGCACCACGTTGCCCTGCTCGTCCCAGATCTGCTTGCCGATGAACTTCTCCTGCCACTCCTGAGAGTCCTTGATTTCGGCACCCAGACCAGCGGTCTCGCCTTCGTGATTGAAGTAGGCGCCGTAAACCTTGCCTGCCTCGTCGACAGCCAGATAGCCGCTGATGCCGCCCCAAAGACCCATGCCCTTGAGCGATACAACCACGATCTGCTTGCCGTCAATCTGGCACTCATATACCTTCTGGCCGTTCTCACCATCCTCTTTCTCAGCCTTTACCACCTCGGCATACTTGGCCTCGGCCTCGGCACCATCCAGGTTGCGGATGTTGAGCGAGTAGAGAATCTGCTTCTTCACATCGAGGGCCACGTTAGCATCCTGCATGGGCTTCAGAGCCTGATAGACAAATGCCAGCAGGAAAGCCACGATAACCACCATGATCGCGCTATAAATGATAATGTACGCGTTAGAGTTTGTATTCAGTTTCATTTGCGACCTCCTCTCTTTAAACGTTTAGAGATATTGCGCTCCACAACGAAGTGGTCGATAGTTGGAGCAAACATGTTACCAAAGAAGATGGCAAGCATCATACCCTCGGGATAACCGGCGTTCATCACACGGATGATGATGGCCATAGCGCCAATCAGGAAACCGTAGATATACTGTCCGGTAGTGGTGCGGCATGAGGTGACTGGATCGGTAGCCATGAACACAGCTCCGAAAGCGAAACCACCCATCACGAAATGGTGCCACCAGGTCATGCCCTGACCGCTCTGCTCGAAGATCACAGCCAGCAGCGTGCCACCCACGAATACGCTCAGCATGGTGCGCCAAGAGGCGATACCGGTCCACAGCAGGATAACGGCACCAATGGCGATTGCTACCAGGCTGGTTTCACCGATAGAACCGGGGATAAAGCCCAGCGCCATGTCCAGAATCGACGCGTCGGGGGTGATGTTCTGTGCCAGCTGACCAAGTGGTGTGGCAGCGGTAAAGCCGTCGGGCAGGTCGTTACCCAGGCCGAAGATGCTGTTCTGAGCCACCCAAACGGTATCACCCGTCATCTTTGATGGATAGGCGAAGAACAGGAACATACGGGCTGCGATAGCAGGGTTGAAGATGTTCATACCCGTACCACCGAATATCTCCTTACAGAAGATAACGGAGAAGGCGCAGGCCAGCGCGAGCATCCACAGCGGACAACCGATAGGAATAATCAGAGGAATGATGATACCCGATACGAGGTAACCCTCCTGGATCTCCTCACCCTTCCATTGTGCCCAAGCGAACTCGATGCCCAGACCTACGATATAGCTCACCAGAATCTTGGGCAGCACAGCCAGGAAACCAAAGGCAAACAGCTCGAAGAACGAGGCTGTAGCCAGGGTGCCGGCAGCCAGCGCATTCTGGTAACCGATATTATACATACCAAACAGCATGGCGGGCATCAGGGCGATAACCACCATACTCATGATGCGCTTTGAGTCGATGGAATCGTGAATATTCACGCCACCAGCCTTCGCCGTGTCGTTGGGCACGTAGAGGAAGGTCTCAAAGCCGTCGAACACAGAGCGGAAGGCATGAAGCTTGCCACCCTCCTCAAAGTTCGGCTTGATTTTATTGAGATAATTTCTTAATGCTGACATAGTTATGCGTTTTCTTTACGTAAAATATTCAGGCCCTCACGCACGATGCGCTGCAGCTCCAGTTTCGATGAATCCACGAACTCTGCAAGTGCGAAATCCTCGGGAGCCACCTCGTAGATACCAAGCGCCTCCTGGCGGTCGATATCGCCGGCGATGATGGCCTTGATCAGGTACTCACCATAGATGTCCATGGGCAGCACCTTGTCGTACTCACCACTCATAATCATATGGCGCTCACCACCCTTCACGCGGGCATCGAGCGCATACTTCTTCTTACCACACAGCCATGAGAAATAGCTGCGGTTCACAGAGAACTGCTTGAAGCGTGGCAGAATCCATCCCAGCATCTCGTCGGCATCGTTACCCTCGGGGATAACGGTAATCTCGCTGGTGTGGGCACCCAGATAGCCATCCTTCGTTGTGGGACGACCGGTGAGCACATTACCATTGATGATACGTACCGAGTGCGAAGCATCGTAGCTGTTGCTCAGCAGCGTTGAGAGCTCCTCGCCCACCAGCATGTCCACATGTGCGGGGTTCTTGACCTCGCTACCACACAGGGCCACGGTACGACGCAGATCCACCTTACCGGTATTGAACAGACGACCGATGAACAGCACCACCGATGGGTCGCCAATGGTCCATACCACCTCACCCTTGTTCACAGGCGAGATATGGTTCACCTGCACGCCTACGTTACCGGCAGGGCATTTACCATCGAACACGCAAACCTGCGCATTCTTGGTGTTACCAAGCTTCGAGTTCACGCCTATACCCAGATAAACGGTAGCGATACGCGACAGGGCATCGATACCCGTCTGGAAATCGGCCTCCTGACCCTGAACCTCATACTCGAAATCACAGGCCAGAGGCTTGTCGCGCAGGGCAGAAACGAAAATTGCCCTCGGTTTCACACTTGGATTGGTTGAAACAGCGTAGGGCAACTGGTTGATGTATCCGAAGATACCCGCCTCTAACAGCGCATTAACTACTTGCTCCTCTACAAGCTTGCTGACGTCCTTCTTGCCGAAGTCGGTGAACTCCTGCGTCTCGTCGGCATCCACTCGCACGCAGAGCACTTTTCTACGTTCACCACGCACCACTTCGCGAACCGTTCCGCTCACGGGCGAGGCAAACTTTACCTCAGGATACAGCTTGTTGATGAACAAGGCATCCCCGGCCTTGACATGATCGCCCTCCTTGACAACAACCTTTGGAGTTACACCCTCGAAATCATCAGGTACAAGCGCAAACTTGCCGTTTGATTTCAGCTGGATTTTCTTCTCCTCGGCCTTGCCTTCAAGGGTAATGTCTAAGCCTTTGCGTAACTTAATCACATTTGCCATTTATATCAGAAATTTATTGAATAGTGTTCGTTGCGACTGCAAAATTACATAAAAAATAGCACATAAAATCAAATAATGGAAAAAAAATGCCCGAATCCCGACAAAATGTCGTAATTTTGCCTCGTGAAGTTACTAAAAAGATTCGTTAGCTATACAATTTGGGGTGTCATTCTGCTGAATGTGGCACTCATGGCTGTTTCATATATTCCACAGACACAGAACTTCCTCGGGCGCAAAGTGGCCGGGGCTATTTCTGATAAGCTTGGCACCCATGTTACCGTGGGGCGCATCGACCTGGGGTTCTTTAACCGCGTGATCATCGACAACGTGTGTATCGAGGACCAGCAGCAACAGGACATGCTGCGCGTGGGACGCCTCTCGGTACGCCTCGAGATACTGCCGCTATTCAAAGGAAGAATAGCCATTTCATCGGCTCAGCTCTTTGGCGCCCATTTCCTATTATATAAGGAGAACGCCCAGAGCCAGACCAACTTCCAGTTCGTGCTCGACTCGCTGGCATCGAAGGATACCACCAGCCACACCCCACTCGACCTGCGTATTAACTCGATCATCATACGCCGCTCCAGCTTGACGTACGACCAGAAAGACCAGCCACAGGCAGCGGGTGTGTTCTCCCTAGCGCACATAGGCGTGCGCGACCTGAGTGCCCATATCAACCTGCGCACCTTGACCGACGACTCGCTGAACGTGAACGTAAAACGTATGGAACTGAAAGAGCGCAGCGGTCTCATCGTGAAGCACCTGAAGTTCTACCTGACAGCCGGACAACACCATTCACAGATAGAGAACCTGCATGTAGAGCTGCCCCATTCCCACCTGCAGATCGACACCCTTGGCGCCACCTATCAGCGCAACGGCAGCGGGCTGCAGAAAGGCTCACTCAAGTACTACGGAAAGATTTCTGATACAAGCATAACACCCTCAGAATTAAGTTGTTTCATTCCTGCATTAAAAGAATTATCTACGCCCGTTTCAATAGTCAGCAGCTTCCAGGGAACCGACAGCAGACTACAGATGTCAGACCTGCGGATAGCAGCTGCCGGACACGAGCTGGACCTCAACGCCCACGGCTGGCTGGCCAACTGGCAGCAGCAGCCCGCATGGGACATCCACTTGAACCACCTGACCGCCTCGGAGAGCTACATCCAAACGCTCACCAAGGCATTTCCACAGATTCCATCGGAGCTGACCCGTCTGGGCAGCATACAGCTTACTGCCGACTGTGAGCGCAACCACCAGCGCGCAGGTCATCTGCTGGCCAACGTGCATACAGATGCCGGTGAAACCAAGATAGCCATGGACCTGGCGAGCGACCAATCGTTTGCCGGCACCAT
>JAEEGF011430848.1_pt1 | contig 10667 bp, 8 predicted proteins | sample 9134171 | NCBI WGS metagenome assembly JAEEGF01 (sample SAMN16246542, study PRJNA631951) | gut metagenome | biome: gut microbiome; feature: rumen; material: AP-attached | host: Bos | place: Iran: Karaj | collected 2018-10 | reverse complement strand
GAAGATTGCCGACGGCGTGCTGCCGGGCACCGTCTACCCGGAGAAGACCGAGGAGCGCACCACGGTCATTTATCAGAAGGACGCAGAAACCATTCTGGAGATGCTGTATGGAGAAATCCAGTAACAAAAACAATCCGCAGAAACGCTTCATTCTTACCTTCATCGTACTCGGCGCCGCTGCGGTCGTCGCCATCATCATCGGTCTGACGCTGTGGATGTCTGCCGGGGCGAGAACCGCGACGGATAAAGCGGTCGATCAGGTCAGCCGCTTTTACATGCGGGAGCTTGCCGACCGGAGAAGTCAGGCGGTCTCCGGCATGATCAACCAGCGGCTTGCCGAGATGCGGCGTGCATTACAGCTCATCACACCGGAGGACCTGTCCTCGCAGGAGACGCTGCGTGCCGCCATCGGCCGGGTGGAGGCGCTGTACGGGCTGGATCTGTACGCCCTCGCCGATGAAGACAATGTGGTGTATACCGATCTCTCCACCTATATGGGCGGCAGCCGCTACGCTTTTCTGTCGCAGGATCCGATGGACGATCCGGTGATCAGCACCGTCAGCCTTTACGGCGTAAAAAAACAGGTCTGCCTGGCCATCCCTGTCCGGGACCTCCGCTTCATGGGGAAAGACCTGAAGGCCTGCTTTGTGGAGATCGATGTCGGCGACTTTGTCAACACCCTCGCGTTTGACGCCGAGGAGAGCGAGAGCTTTTTCTGCCTGTACTACCGAAACGGAGAGAACCTCACGCAGCTTGACTTCGGCTCCATCCGGGCAAATGAGAACCTGCTCAGGGTGATGCAGGAAAAGCTGCCGGAGGCAGAGTGGCGTCAGCTGGAAGAGAACTTTCAGCAGGGGCTCGCGGGGAGCGCGGAATTCAGCAGCTCCGGCAGCAGGGAACTGCTGTATTATGCGCCCATCCCGGACACGAGCTGGATGATCACCGTCATGATCCCCGAAAGCCTGATCCATGATCAGATCCGCGGATTCAGCGATGAGACTCTGACGCGAAGCACCGTCCAGATCACGGTAACCTGTATCGTTCTGCTGCTCTATTTCGGCACGGTGATCCTGATGCTGCGCAAGGCTACCGGTGCCGTGCTGGAAGAGGAACGGCAGAACGCCCGGGATTTCAGCCGGAAAGCGGAGGAGAGCGAAGCAGAGCTCGGCGTCATCCGCGAAATCGCAACCCGGGACGCGCTGACCAGCACCGGCAGCAAATTTGCTTATACCGAAAAGGAAAAAGCCCTGAACGAAGCCATACGAAACGGAGAGCTCCGCCAGCTGGCCGTTGTGGTATGCGATCTCAACGGGCTGAAGCTCATCAATGACACCTACGGCCACGCCAGGGGGGACGAATATATCCGGGAAGCGAGCCGCCTGATCTGCGGCCTGTACAAGCACAGCCCGGTCTTCCGCGTCGGCGGGGACGAGTTCGTCGTCCTGCTGCAGAACGATGATTTTGAGCAAAGAGAGGCCATTCTGGAAGAGCTCAACCGGCGCGTGGAGGAGAACCTCCGCACGGGAAGAGCGGTTGTTTCCGCGGGCATGGCCGATTACGAACCCGGAGATCAGCAGGTGGATGCCGTCCTCCGGCGGGCGGATCAGCGGATGTATGAGCGGAAAAAGCAGCTGAAAGAGATGGGCGCAGCCATACGGGAGTGATTGACAAATCCTTGCAGATTCCTCCCCCTGCTTTCCCGGTTTTCTTTCATTTTGTCAATTGAATTATCTTCCTGTTTTTGTTAGTATTATTTCACTTTACCGCGTTACCGCAAGGCAGTGCAGAAAGAATATCATACAGCAAGGAGCATACATGCGATGAAACTGAATCTTTCCGACAGAATCACCAAGCCTGATTTTCAGGGTGAGTTTACCGCCTCCATTCTGGCTGCGGCTGCCTCGCCGGATATTATTTCCTTTGCCGGCGGCCTTCCGAATCCGGTTTCCTTCCCGATTCCCGAGATGGAGGCCGCCACGAAGAAGGTCCTGGAGGAAAACGGCGTCACCGCGCTGCAGTACAGCTCGACCGCCGGCTGGCCGGCCCTGCGCCAGTGGATCGCCAAGCGCTATGAGACCATGGGCGTCACCGGCGTGAGCCCGGACGACATCATCGTCACCAACGGCTCGCAGCAGGCCCTGGCCATGGTTTCCGCCGCGCTCATCAACACCGGCGACAAGATCATCGTCGAGGACCCGACCTATCTGGTCGCGCTGCAGTCCTTCCACGTCTTCGATCCGGTCGTCCTGCCCGTCACGATGAACCCCGACGGCATCGACTGCGACGAGCTGGCCGAGACCATCAAAAACAACCCGGATGCCAAGTTTGCCTATCTGATCCCGAATTTCCAGAACCCCACCGGCCTGAGCTATTCCCAGAAAGTCCACGACCGGGTCGTCGAGATCTTCAAAAACAGCAATGTTCTCCTGCTCGAGGACAACCCCTACCGCGAGCTGCGTTTCGCCGGCACCGCCACCGACAGCTTCGGCAAGGAACTGGGTGAGCAGTGCTGCATGCTGGGCACCTTCTCGAAGATCGTCACCCCGGGCATGCGCATCGGCTGGATCTGCGTGCGCAACAAGGAGCTTCGTGCAAAACTCCTGGGCTACAAGGCCACAGCCGACCTGCACACCAACATCTTCAGCCAGATGGTCCTGGCCCAGTATCTCGCCGACAACGATGTGGACGAGCATATTGAAAAGACCAAGGTCCTCTACAAGGCCAAGGCCGAGTTCATGGTCCAGTGCCTCAAGAAGTACCTCCCCGCCGGCTGCGAGCTCACCCCCACCGAGGGCGGCATGTTCCTGTGGGTCACCCTGCCGAACGACCTCTCGGCTGTCGAGCTCTACCGCAAGGCCCTGGACAAGGGCGTTGCCATCTGCCCGGGCGACCCGTTCTATGAGTACAAGCGCAATGTCAGCTCCTTCCGCGTCAACTACTCCAACTCGACCGACGAAGCCATCGAAAAGGGCATCAAGATCCTCGGCGAGGCCTGCGAGGAGCTCCTGAACGCCTGAAGCAAACCGGAAACAACGACTGAAAAAGCCCGGAAACTCCGGGCTTTTCCGTTCAAGCTTCCGAGAACGGTCAGTAAACAGGGAAACACAGGGCAGGGAAAGAAAGGGAAAGCCGTCTTCACCATGCCCTGAGATTTGTCAGAATCAGCACAGCGCGCCCCGCAGAAAACGCGGGGCGCGCTGTGCTGCTGTCTGCAGGGCAAAACAGTGTGCGTACCGGGCCCTCAGCCGGATCGCAGTCACAGATTGCCCACGGTGTCCGGTCTGTCCGGGACAGTGACTGTGACGACGGTGCCCGCCCCTTCTCCGGGCCGGATGTCCAGCGTCCCGCCGCACATGAGCTTCAGCCGCTCGCGGATATTGTTCAGGGCGATATGGGGCTCGTCATCGGCGGCCGGCGCATAGCCCGGGCCGTTGTCGGCGACAAGAATCCGGAAGCCGCCCTCCGTTTCCCTGGTCTGCACCGTGATCCGCAGCGGCTCCAGCTCGGGATCCAGCCCGTGCTTGACGGCGTTTTCCACGATGGGCTGGAGCGTCAGCGGCGGCAGGCGGAAATTCGTAAAGGGGGTATCAAAGGCCACAAAGAGCGTATCCTCGTAGCGCGCCTTCTCCACGGCCAGATAGGCCCGGGTATGCTCGAGCTCCTCCGTGAAGGGAATGGTATCTTCCTTGACGATGGCCGCAAAATTCTGACGCAGGTAGCTGGAGAAGTCCAGGATGACCTGCTGCGCCTTCTCCACATCCTGCCGGCAGAGATAATAGATGCTCATCAGCGTGTTGTAAATGAAGTGAGGCCGCATCTGCAGCACCATGATGCTGGCGTGCTGACGGGCGATCTCCTCCTGCTGACGGGTACGCCGGGCAACCTGATCGACCTGGATGAAAATATACAGGAACAGGGCGGCGAGCGTCGTGCCGAAGACGACGGTGTACAGGCCGTAGAAGGCCATCTGGATCAGCATTCCGATCAGCGGCAGCAGGATATAGATCAGAAAAGCGACAAACTGTCTGCGGGACAGTCTGCTTCGCCGGCGGAGGAGCGCGATGAGCAGCGTCAGCATGCTCAGCACGGAAGGGGCCAGCAGCAGCGGATACCAGGGGCCGCGGTGATAGACATCGTCCGGGGTGTAGTAATAGATAAAGCGGGTAAACTGCGTGACGGTCAGCAGCACGGCATAGAGCGCAAACAGGCCGAAGATCCAGTAAAGAAGCGCGCTGTGCCGCAGATCCTCTCCGGTGCAGTGCAGCAGATAGACGGTCAGCATCGGGATCAGCATGCCGGACAGCAGCGACTCAAAAAAGAGGCTGTGCTTCGGCGAGAGCGCAAAGAAGGGCTCCGGCAGCGTCCGCCACAGCACCGAAATATAATTCGAGCAGGCATAGAGGAACAGCACCGCAAAGAAAACGCGGAAAAAGCGCCTCGACCAGAGGTCCATGCTGCGGTCGATCAGGACGGAAAGCAGGCCGATGAACATCGTCATCAGCGCGGCCGCGGCCATGGAAAAGTTGATCAGCGTGACCCAGCTGTTCATGCCGTCTCCCCCCCAAGAGGGATTTTCAGCTTTATGCGCGAAAGCTGAGCCCGGACAGATTCCGCCGTCAGAGGCTTGAGGAGGAAGCCTTTTGCGCCGGTATCCCAGGCATCGAGGGCATAGTCCCGGTAGCCGGTCAGGAAGATCACATTGGTACGCGGATTGATGCCGAGCAGCTCGCGGCAGAGCTCAAGACCGCTGAGGCGGCCCATCTCGATATCCAGGAAGGCCAGGAAGACCGGATTGGTTTTTGCAAAGGCAAGGGCATCCGAGGGCTTGAGAAAGCCCGTGATCACAGCCCCGGGAAAAACGCTCTCCAGGATGGGGATGCCGCCGCTGAGGAGGATCTTTTCATCATCCACCAGGATGATGTTGGGGGATTCCTCACTCTCCTGCGCAGCGTCCAGGAAGGTGTTGACGTCCATGTCGAGCGCCTTTGCGATGCGGGTGATCATCTTGATATCCGGCAGGCGGACACCCGCCTCCCACTTTGAAACCGTCGTACGGTCGATATAGATCTTCTCCGCAAGCTGCTGCTGAGAGTACCCTTTCTTCTCACGCAGACTGCGGAGCGTCTCGGCAAAAACCAGTCTCATCGCTCTCTCCTCCTTCGCGGCAGGCTGACAGGGACATCTTACCCGATCAGGCAAAAAAACTCAAGCACGGAATGAAAAACACGGGCCCGGGAGGCGCATGCGCCGGGCTCCGCAAAAGCGTTCGATCCCCCGCCGGAGGCGGGGGATCGGTGTTTCAGTTTCCGGAATCAGTAGGCATATCCGAGGATGGAACCTTTGATCCATCCCTGTACGGGGGCGTTGATATACACCCAGTTGCGGCCGTCTGCCTGTTCGAACCAGTCTGTCGCATTCGCCTGTGTTCCGTTATGAAGGGTCGCGACCACCGGGGCGTTCAGACCCGGATAGCTCCGGATTGCAGCATCTCTGTAATCACCGGTGTTGACGGTACGCCATTCACCGCCGGTTACGTGCTCCAGTTCCTGATCGTTCAATAAGTTCTTTTCTGACATGATTTTTTCTCCTTTCGTTGATGTGCTTACAGTATAGCATGGGTTTTGTCACAGAAGCGGCACACTGCTTTTCTTTTTTCATCCGCCGCCCTGCCTTGTGTACTGCGCGTTTCGCGGTACCATATATGATAAACCTCTCTCCCGAAAAATCAAGGGAATGTGACAGAATGCCACGGTTTTGTCTGCTTATTGATTATTGACGGCAGCTCCGGGACCATACGGAAAGCCGGCTCTGCAGCTGCAGAGCCGGCCAGAAATTTCTGTGGGGTACCTGTCGGATGGCGGATCAGGCCTTCTTTGCCTTCGCCTTGGCGGCATCCATCTGTGCTTCCCAGGTGTTGACGCAGACCGCGCAGGAGGCATCGCCGACGACGTTCAGCGCGGTACGGCCCATATCGAACAGACGGTCGATACCGTAGATGATGCCGATATAGGTGGTCGGGACACCGACAGCATCCAGCACCATCGCCAGCATGATCATGCCGGCGCCGGAGGTGCCCGCCGTGCCGATGGAGGCCAGCGTGGCCGTCACGACGATGGTGATCATCTGGACCAGCGTCAGGTCAATGCCGACGCACTTGGCCAGGAAGATCGCCGCAACGCACTGATAGATGGCGGTACCGTCCATGTTGATCGTGGCACCCAGCGGCAGCACGAAGGACGAAATTTCGGAGTGGACGCCCATCTCATCGCAGCACTCTTTGGTGACAGGCAGCGAAGCCACCGACGAGGTAGAGGTAAAGGCAAAGGCCGCTGCCGGGAAGATTTTCTTGAAGAAGGTCCCCGGTGACATGTTGGCAAAGACCTTGACCGACATGCTGTAGACCAGCACCACGTGAATGATATAGCCGATGTAGGCCGCCAGCAGGACCAGGCCCAGCGAGCCGAGGATTTTCGGACCCTGTGCCGCCACGACCCAGACCATCAGGGCGAACACGCCGTAAGGGGCCACTTCGAGGATGAAGCCCATGACCTTCTGGGTCACTTCATCGATCGATACGACCAGGTCTCCGGCCAGCTTTCCCTTATCGCCGGCGACCAGGATGCCGCAGCCGAAGAACAGCGCAATGACGATGATCTGCAGCATGGACGAATTGGCCATCGGTGCAATGGCATTGTTCGGGAAGATGTTCACGATGGTGTCCATCAGGTTCGAGGATTTGGCCTCATAGGCCGCATCCTCTGCCAGCTGCAGCACCGGGAACGAGCCCTTGAAGAGGGTGGCGACGACGAGGCCGATCACGCAGGCGATGGCCGTGGTCACCAGGAAGTAGACGACGGTTTTCCAGCCGATCTTTCCGACCTTGCCGATATCGCCCATCGAGACGACGCCGTCCATGATGCTGAACAGGACCAGCGGAACAACGATGAACTTCAGCAGGTTGACAAAGATGTCACCGAAGGGCTTGATGTACTTTCCGGTAAAGGCGCCGGCGGCTTCCGCGCCCATGGCGACCCAGAAAATCGCGCCGACGATAATGCCGAGCACAAGGCCGATCAGAATCTTTGCGCCGAGACCCAGTTTTTTCTTCTCTTTCATACGTTATCTCCCTTCATCTTATTTTTGTTTCCGGTCTGTGCCGGAATTTATGATTTATTATACATCATTTTTGTCATAGCTGTTCTTCTTTTTTCTCATATTAAATCCGGTTTTTTTAATGGATGACAGGATGATTACAACTGCATTTTTATTCCTTCACCTCATAGCCGCAGAAGCGGATCGCCGCTTTCGCCAGCTCGTCCGTCGGGTCCAGGAAAGGCCCCTCGGAAGGAAGCGCGCCTGCCAGCACCGGAAGCTCCGTACAGCCCAGGATAAACAGATCGGCACCCTGCCCGCGCAGGGTATCCAGGATCGCGTCCCAGCGCTCTTTCTCCGGCTCCATCGGCCGGGATGCCTTGACCACGCCGTAGATCAGATGCATGAGGCTTTTCTGTTCGCTTTCCCCGGGATGGATCCACCGGACGCCTTCCGCATCCAGCGCCCGGTCATACAGGCCGCTCTGAACGGTACCGTCGGTCGCCAGAATGGCCGCCGTCTTTCCCGGGAAGCGTTCTCTGCAGACTGCGGCCGTGATCCTCTGCATATCCAGGATCGGCAGTGCCGTCTGTTCCCGCAGCCGGGGAAGAAAATAGTGCGCCGTGTTGCAGGGCATGATGATGCAGTCCGCACCGCAGGCCTCCAGGTGGCGCAGCGCCGAGAGCATCTCGGGCACGGGATCCTCTCCGCCGTGCAGGATGGCGGCTGTCCGGTCCGGGATTGCCGCGTTCCCGTCGATGTAGACGCGGATATGCTCGCTGTCCCGGTCCGCCCGGGTCCGTTCGATGATTTTGCGGTACAGGTCTGCCGTTGCCAAAGGACCCATACCGCCGAGAATGCCGATCGTTTTTTTCATTTTCTCTTCCCCTGCCGCTGCCTGCTTCCGAGCAGGCGGTGATCAAGTCTGTACAGGCAGAATTATACCTGCCGGGCACCCTGCTGTCAACGCGGAAAGGCCGAAAACCGCGTGCCGGCAAAGGCAGCGGCCCGCTCCGATTTGGGTTGACAGGAGGGCGCTGAAACGCTAAAATTTGGTTATTTCAAAGCAATGTCGCTTTGCCTGCGTGAGCAGGCGGAAAGGAGGCGTCGGAATGGATACCGGGAACGAACTGATCCTGGTCGACCTGGACGACCGGGAGATCGGCCGCGGAGAGAAGATGGATGTGCACCGGAAGGGCCTGCTGCACAGGGCTTTCTCGGTTTTTCTGTTCGACGGCGACCGCCTGCTGATCCAGCAGCGCGCCGCAGGGAAATATCACAGTGCGGGACTGTGGGCGAACACCTGCTGTTCCCATCCGCGTGTCGGTGAAACGCTTCAGGAGGCTGCCGCGAAACGGCTTCTGCTGGAATGCGGCATTGAGAATGTGCCGCTGCGCGAGGCCGGCCGCTTCGTATACCGGGCCGTGTTTTCAAACGGACTGACGGAATATGAGTCGGACCATGTGCTTGTCGGCGAATACGCGGGCAGCTTTGAGGCAAACCCCGAAGAGGCCTCCGCGCTCTGCTATGTGCCCGTTGACGCGCTGAAAGCGCAGATGCTGACGGCGCCGGAGCGCTATGCGGTATGGTTTTTCACCGCGCTCGGCATGGCAGAAGCCTTTCGGACGGCGGCTTTGCGCATCCCGCCGGCCGAAGAAACGGGAAAGGACAGCTTATGACGGAACGCATCTCGCTGAAAAACATCTTTCTGTATATGGGGCTGACGGCCGGACAGTATCGGGCCGTGCGGGCGCGGGTTGCCGAAAAGATCCGCCGGAACCTGAGCTGGCTGTCGGTGCTCATGTGTATCGTGTCACTGATCATGATCCCGCTGGACAGGCTCTTTTTCCACCAGGGCTTTACCGTCCTGTTTCTCACGGTCGCCGCGGCGGGCCTGGTCATCCGCCTGGTCATCGAGAGAGTCAAACGGCCGAAAGCCGTTCTGGTTCTGGCCTATTTTGTGCTGGCCTTCCTGTTTTCCTTCGCCATCATCGTGACTGCGTCCCGGGCAAATGCCGGCGTCCCCGCGACGAGCATCATTGTATACCTGGTGCTGCTGCCGATGCTGGTCCCGGATGTTGGGTGGAGGATGCTGATCCTGGTCACATCCTTTGAAGGCCTGTTCCTGCTTGTCTCTCACAGCATGAAGAGCCTGCCGGTCTTTCAGGCGGATCTCAGCAACTCGATGGTGCTGGTGCCCTTCGGTTTTTTTGTGTTTCTGCTGGTGTCCAACGCGCTGGCAAAACAGATCTGGGAGTCCGCACAGCTTCAGAAAATAGAAAGCCACATGATCATTTCCCTGACGGACATCATCGAGGGCCGGGATGCCTATACCGGAGATCATGTGCGCAATACGGAGGATTATGTCATTCAGATCCTGCGCCAGCTTCGAAAAAACCCCAAATACGAAAAAATCATCACCGAACCCTATGTCAAACGGGTCGTCAGAAGCGCCCCCCTGCATGACCTCGGAAAGATCCGGATTCCGGATGCGATCCTGAACAAGCCCGGCCGCCTGACGCCGGAGGAGTTTGCCATTATGAAGACCCACACCACCTACGGGGCGGAGCTGGTCGAAGAGGTTCTGTTCGGGCTGGGTGATCCGGAGCTGACCGAAGTCGCCGTGAACATCGCCCGGGACCATCACGAGCGGATGGACGGGAAGGGTTATCCGGCAGGGAAAAAGGGGGAGGACATCCCTCTTGAGGCCAGGATCATGGCGGTGGCGGACGTCTATGACGCGCTGGTGTCCGAACGGGTATACAAAAAAGCGCTCCCGAAAGAGGAAGCGCTTCGCATTATGAAGGAGGGCCGCGGGACCCAGTTCGACCCGGATGTGCTGGATGCCTTTCTGGAGGTCGTGGAGTAAAAGGCGCGCGTTCAGCGCGATCTGCGTCTGTCCCGGCCGGATCTTCGGTAATAATCCGCCTTGACGGCATACATGGCCAGATCCGATTCGTGGATCAGCTCTTCCGCGTTGAAGCCGGGGTTGTTTCTCTCCAGGGCAAAGCCGACGGACATACTCAGCTTCTGTCCGAAGGAGCCCTGCCAGCGCCCGGCCAGGTATTCCAGCCTGTTGATGACCGCATAGGCGCGGACCGTGTCGGTATCCGGTGAGAGCACGACAAATTCGTCGCCCCCGGTGCGGAAGCACTGCGCCTGGCTGCCCTTAAACACCTCGGTGATGCATTCCGCCGCCCCTTTGATCAGTTCGTCGCCGGCCTCGTGACCCAGCTCGTCGTTGATCTGCTTGAGGCCGTTGATGTCGATGGTAAAGGCGCCGTAATCCTCCGGCAGGCGTTCGGACTCGGCATAGATCTTCAGCGCCTGGGAGTAGGCATAGCGGTTGAGCAGGCCGGTCAGCGGATCCAGCTGCATCTGCAGCGCCTGCCGGGCAATGGTGTCGTCCGAGTCAACCTGGGCAAACTCGGCATAGTGGATGAACATCAGCGCCGCGCCGATCGTCATGCCCAGATAGGCAGTACGGACGTCCGGGAGCAGCTCCTGCAGGGCGACTGCGGCCAGGACGACCGGCATGACAGCATAAAGGGCCGTGCGGTTCTGCTGTCTGTGGG
>JAEEGF010741605.1_pt1 | contig 10667 bp, 7 predicted proteins | sample 9134171 | NCBI WGS metagenome assembly JAEEGF01 (sample SAMN16246542, study PRJNA631951) | gut metagenome | biome: gut microbiome; feature: rumen; material: AP-attached | host: Bos | place: Iran: Karaj | collected 2018-10 | reverse complement strand
GTACTTGGCCGCCTTGCAATACCTCCAGTATTGACGCGGCGTCACGCGTTTGTCACGGCGAAAAATCATCTCCTCATCTTTGGGCGTTTTAGAAACTACTTAGTATAAGAAAACACGGATGGATTCAAAGCGGAGGTTTGAAATGAAAAAAGCGCCCGTCCTGATGGTTTTCGGCCAGTCCAACGCCCACGCGAGCGGCGTTTTCCTGGAACAAAACGAACGGATCGTGAGCCCGATGAAGCATGTGCTCGCGCTCCACGGTCCGGAGAACCAGCGCTGGTCCCCCGCCCCCGTCGTCTGGCGCGGGTATACGTCGGACGGCACGAACCTCGGCGAAACGCAGGATCACACCGCCTGCCTCCCGACGGAATACGCCCGTCTGTGGGAAGCGGAGGCGGAGAAACGGGACCTGCCCGAGCTGTATGTGATCCGCATTTCCGTCGGCGCGCAGGGGGTGACGGAGGGGTACATGTGGCACCCGGACTATCCGAAGCGGCTGTCTCCCGGCCCTCACGGGAAGGCGGACATCGCGCTGTTTCCGTTCTCCCTCGACGTGACCCGGCGCGCCTTCGGCGATCTGCGGTCGCGCGGGCTGGAGCCGACTGTCCTCGGGCTGCACTGGCTCGGAACGGAGGAGGAGACCGGGGTGCCCGTCGAAAAGCTGGACGTGCTGCCCGATCTCCACAGAAATCTCATCCGGGCCTGGAGGGAGGCAGCGGGCTGCAGAGTGCCCGTGATCTTATATAGGATCCGGTCCGTCGAGAGAAGCGCGGCGCAGGGCGAAGATCCGCGGTGCATCGAAACCATCAACGCCTCGTTTGAAACGGCGGCGGAAACATCGGAAGACGTCGCGGTCGCCGATCCGCGGGACTGTCCGGATTACGATCCGTCGATCCCCTTCACGAACGGGATCTATTCGGACGGCAACCATCTCGGTGCGAACACGCACCGGTGGCTGGCGGGATATTGGCTGAAGCGAGATCTTGCCGCGCTCGGGCTGAAATAAATCCCTCCGGTCCCCGTACCGTTCCAGGCGTCAGACCTCGCCCACTCTTTCCCCCGTCGTCCAGAGATGCACGACGTTCATGTCTTCCTCGAGATCGCTCCCGTGGGTACCCCGTCCGTCGTGCAGTGTGTGGCAGCCGTGATCCGTGGCGAAGGCCGCCGCCCAGCGTTTGTCCGCCCAGGCTTCCCCGGCCGTCCGGCAGAGGGAGAGGAAGGACGCGGCGTTGTGCGAGAGCGCCGCGAGGGATTCTTCGGCTTGGGGCCCGTGTCCGTGCATGACGGTGTCGTAGTTGCCGTTGTACGCGACGATGAGGTCGTGACGGTCGGCGCGGATCAGCTCTGCGGCTTTCGCGTTCACCTCGTCGGGGGTGTCGAAAATGAAATAGTCCATCTCCCGGTTTTTGAAGATGAGGGAAATGCTGTCCGTGCCGGTGGAGCAGATCGCCGGTTTCAGCCCTTTCGCGATCAGCGCGTCGAAGATCGTGTCCACGGTCAGCACCGGCTTGGTATAACTCCGGATGCCGTGTTCCGCGGGCATGAGTCCGGAATACATGGAGGCGAAGCAGACCGGCGTGACGCTCGGCATGACGGATTCCATCCGTAGCACGAGCGGATCCGTCTCCGCGGCGGGGTCGAAGAGCGGGCGGTATTTTTCCCATACCCACCACGCGACGGCGTCCGGATTGTACATGAAGACCCGGTCGGCGCGGGATCCGGGCAGAAGGTCCAAAACCTCGTCCATCGCGGGCGCATCGGTGAGCGGCGGCACGCCGAACAGGGCGCAGAGGGTGGAGCAGACGGAACGGATGTTGTACATGACGGCTCCTTTCGGGAATAGTGAGTATTTTCCTGTCGGGTGTCCGGCGGGCAGAGGAAGGGAGAATCAGCCGCTGCCGGCGTCTTCGATCTGCTGTTCCCGCTCGGAGAAGGTCCAGGAACCCGGGTAATTCGCAAGGTTCCCGAACGCGTATCCCTGCCGGATGAGGCGGTTCAGGACCCACGGCAGCAGTTCGGCGGTTTCGTCCACGTTTTCGTGCATCAGGACGATGAGGGGTTCTCCCTCCCGTCCGCCCGTCTCCTTGATGCTGCGGGCGAAGGTCTCTTCAAAGCTCTGCCGGATGTAATCCAAGGCGCTTGTTCCCTCGGGGCGCATGTACAGCACGCCGTCGTTGGTCGCGGAGTTCCAGTCGAAGATCCTGTACCCCCTTTTCTCCAGCATGGCGCGCATTTCGGCCTCCTGCGCCTCGTCAAAGTAGTTGCCGACGGAGCCGCCGGGGAACCGGAAAAGCTTCTGATCCCCGAGATCGATCCCCGCGCCGGAAACGGCTTTTTCCCAGTTGTCGATCTCTTCCTCCAGAGCGGAAGCGGACCGGTAGATCTCCTCGTACCGGTGCGTATGGGTATGGCAGGCGAAGGTGTGGCCGCGGAGCGTGATCGTTCGCGCGACGTCCGGATATTTCTCCACGGATTCGCCCATGGTGAAGAACGCGGCTTTCACGCCGTACACGTCCAGAATATCGAGCAGGCGTTCCGTGCCTTCGGCCGAGGGGCCGTCGTCGAACGTCAGGTACACTACGGACGCCGCGTTCGCGTCCGGCTGGTATGCGGCGGGCTTCTTCGCGCTGACGTAGAGCGTCACGGGAACGCCGGGATTCATGTAATACCCGTTTTCGTCGGAGCTCCCGGCGTAGCGGAGCGCCACGACCTCGCCGGAAGGAGCGGGATTGGACACATAGACCATCTCCGCTTCAAGGGAGTGGGCCGCCAGGATCCCCGCGACGGCGGACGCGCTCAGATCGGCAAAACGGGGCACCGCCTCATATCCGTCCCGGTCGGCAGCGCCGGGGGAGACGGAAACAAAGGCGGGATCGTCCAGCGTCTCTACGGAAAGGACTTTCCTGGCGCTGTTGAAAACGGATTCCACGATCTCTATGTGAGGCTCCGTTTTGAGGGCGCGTACCGAGGGGGGATCCGGCTCGTCGGGCGGCAGAAGGGATCCGCGGCTTTCGACGGGCGGAAGCTCTTCAAAGAATTCCATGATCTCGTCCCGCTCCGTACGCAGCTGTGCGATCAGATCGCGGACCCGCGCCTCTGCGGACTCGCATCCGACGAACAGGAGAAGAGGGAGGAGAAGGAGGGCGATACATGGGAAAAAATGTATCTTCAAGGGAAACTCCCGGAAAAATCGACAGTATTCGAGAGTATTATACCATGCCCGCGCGGCAAATGCAAGACGGCGGAGCAAGTTCCGCGGAAAAGTGCTCGGGCGGAGGCGATTATCGCCGCCCTTCCCCTTGCATTTGCGCCGGGGAATTGGTATAATGGAGAAAACGGAACATAACGGGAGCGGGACGGACGGAATGGATACGGAATCGAATAAGAAAATATCGGTGGGACGCGTCGTACGGATCGCGGCGACGTCCGTGGTCTTTCTGGTCATCGGGCTGTTCATCATCCGCTGCTGCATGGTCGCAGACAAATCGAGGTTTTCTTCACTGGAGGCGACGGACGCCGTGCGCAGCGCGTTTTCGGACGGGGAGAGCACGGTATACACCGTGAAGGTGGAATCGGAGATGGCGGAGGACGGCTATTTCGCGGCGTACGGATTTTACTACCTTCCCGAGAGCGGCGAGGTCCAGTTCGCGGTGCGGTGGAACCGGAGCGTATACCGATACACGGATATGCCCGAGGATCACGAATTCAGCTTCTACCTGCTCAACGAGACCACGGGGCAGATCTGCCCGGCGGTTTCCGCGGGGAGCGACAGCATGAGCATCTATCAGTACCGGAAGATGCTCGCCGAAGGGGTGGAACTCGGCGAAGAGGAGCAGCTGACCGCGGTTATGGTGCTGCGGGACGGGTTCGAAAGCCGGCAGGTCTTGAAATACGCCGAGCAGAAGTGGACGGAATACACGCCGAAAGCAAAGCTGCTGGAGGAAATGAAGGGATGAGAAAGGAAACAAAAGCTGCGCCTTGATGTCTGTCCCTGCGCGGGACGGCGTGAAAGATTCGCTGCACTTTGTCATTCTAAGCAAAGAGAAGAATTCGCATCTTTTCTCGTTCAGAAGGAAACAAAGGCTGCGCCTTTGTAATCTGTTATATGCCCTATGCGGGCAGCACCGGGGAGGACCAGCTCATGGCCGACCGGTTTGCTTCGCAAACCAAGCCCTCCCCGGAGATGTCCTACGGAGAATGCGGAGCATTCTCCAGGAGTTGCTTCGCAACTCCGTTGGCCACAATGGCATAAACCACAGCTCGTTCTTTCAGTTGAATTTGATTGTTCAGCTAATGAGGTTTCGCGCGGACCGGGAAATGTCAGCCGAAGTCTTACGGGATGAGTGAGGGGGTCTCGGGGGATGGGCAGTGGGAATTGGCAAAGGGAGCTGGCTCCCTTTGCCCGCCGCCCGCGTAGGGCAAAAGTCTGAAAGGCTTCGCCTTTCTAAAAGTCCGCTGTCCGCGCAGGACATCCGTTCTCAAAGGCTTCGCCTTTGAGATCCCCTCCGGTTTTTGTGCCTCTTCTCTTGCAATCCGCGCGGATCTGTGCTATAATTATTTTATCTTTGAACATCTTACAGGAGACTCCGACTCATCATGGACACAGACGGGAACATACGAACCGTGCTTCACCTGAGAGGAATCTGCGCGACCGTGACCGCCGGCGCCGCAGCCGAGGGAGACGCCCTCGCCGCCGCCGCGGAACCTCCCCCCGCGTCCTCTCCCGTTCTGGGGCTGATTCTGCTCTTCGTCCTTTTTGTTATTCTCGGCGCGTATTTCGGCGGAGCGGAGAGCGCATTTTCCGCCATGAACCGGATCCGCATCAAGGCAAAGGCCGACGACGGCGACCGGCGCGCGAAAAACGCCCTCCATATCTCGTCGAACTTTGACCGCGCGCTCACCACGCTTCTGATCGGCAACAACATCACCCATATCGCCGCAGCCTCCGTCGCCGCCGTGATCGCCGCGCGCCTCTTCGGAGCTTCCGACCGGGTAGCGGCTCTCTGTACCGTCGTCACGACGCTCATCGTCTTTCTCTTTTCCGAGATGATCCCGAAGGCGTTCGCCAACGACCGGAGCGAGTCCGCGTCGCTGTTTGCCGCCGGATCCCTCCGGGTGCTCATGAAGCTCTTCGCGCCCCTCTCCGCCTTTTTCGGCATGATCTCCTCCGCGTTCACCCGGCTGACGGACCGCTTCTTCCCGCACAGGGAAGAGCCGTCCATTACGGAAGAGGAGCTCTACGACATCATCGACACCATCGAGGAAGAAGGCGTCGTGGACGAGGAGCAGGGCGATCTGATGAAGTCCGCCATGGAGTTTTCCGGCACCCGCGCAGCCGACGTCATGACCATGCGTCAGGATATCATCGCAGCGGACGCCTCCCTGCCGACCGCGGAGCTTCTCGCCGTGCTGCGGGAGTCCACCCATTCCCGGCTGCCGGTCTACGACGGGGATCTCGACCACATCATCGGACTGATCCATATCCGCGCATTTTTCCGCGAATATCTGAAAAACCCGTCCATCAGCATCCGTTCTCTTCTGACTCCCGTTTACCGGGTCAAGCCCGACGCCATGATCGACGATCTGCTGACCGTCATGCGCCAGCACAAGCTTTATCTGGCCATCGTCGCGGACGCGGAGGGAAAGACGCTCGGACTCGTGACCATCGAGGATTTCCTCGAAGAGCTGGTCGGCGAGATCTGGGACGAAGACGACGTCGTGGACCGCGATTTCATCAAGCTGGGCGGGAACCGGTTCCGGGTATCCCCGAAACTGACGCTCGGCGAGATCTGCGCCCGGCTGTCAACGGACTGTCCCCCCGGCGTTCCGGCAGACAGGCCGCTTTTGTCCCTGATCCTCGAGCATTTCGGAAGGATCCCGGAGGAAGAGGAAAGCTTCCTCTGCGGCAATCTGGTGATCGAGGCGGAACAGGTGGAAAACGGCCGCGTCACCTCCGCCGGGATCCGTCTGCTGTCCGATGAGGAGCTGGAGGAACACCTCGCCGAAGAGCGCAGGAAGGAAGAAGAGACGGAAGACGGCGATGAAGGGGCCGGGACCGAAGGCTCGATCCTCAGCCGCCTGATCCGTCCCCACGCCGATCCCGACGAACGCGGAGACCGCGGCGCGAAGGGAGGCGAGGACGAATGAGGTACCTTCTCGTCATCATCCTGATGGTCGTTCTTTCGGCCCTCTTCTCGGCGTCCGAAATCTCGTTCAACGCCTCCAACAAGATTCGGCTGAAAAAAGCCGCGGAAAACGGAAGCCGATCCGCCGCCCTGGCATACAAGATCAGCGAGGATTTCACCACCGCTCTTTCCGCCATCCTGATCGGCAACAATCTGGCCAATATCGCCGCCTCCACCGCAGCGACGGTCGTCGCCATGAATCTGCTGATGTCCCTCCGTACGCTGAACAGCGACGGAATGGCGTCCTTCGTGTCGACCGTCGTCATGACCGTCGTCATCCTGATCTTCGGCGAGATCGTCCCGAAGATCATTGCGAAGAACAACGCCGATTCGGCGGTCCGGCTGTTCGCTTGGCCCACCCGGATCCTCACGTGGATCCTCTATCCCCTCGTATGGCTGGTGATGCGCCTGATCCGGCTGCTGTCCTCCCTCTGGGGCAGGGACGCCGAGGACGCTCCGACCGTCACGGAGGAGGAACTCTCCACCATCATCGAGACGGCTGAGGAAGAGGGCGTGGTGGACGAGGAAAAAAGCGAGCTTCTGCAGTCCGCCATCGATTTCCGCGACACCACCGTCGAAGAGATCATGACGCCGCGCATCGACATGACGGCGTTCGATATCGCGGACAGCCCGGAGGAGATTGCGGAGCTGGTGAACGAATCCCGCTATTCCCGAATCCCCGTCTACGAGGATTCCATCGACAACATCATCGGCATTCTCTATCTCAATCACTACTACAAGAGGCTGACGGACAGCGAAGGCCCCTTCTCCCTGCGGGATCTGTTGATGAAGCCGAGCTTCATCCACAAGACCATGAAGCTCCCCGCGGCGCTCTCCCTCCTGCGCGAGCGGAAAACGCACATCGCCATCGTGGTGGACGAATACGGCGGCACGCTTGGGCTGGTGACGATGGAGGACATCCTCGAGGAGCTGGTCGGCGACATCTGGGACGAATCCGACGAGATCGTGGAGCAGTGCGTCCGGACGGGAGAAAACACCTACGAAGTCAACGGGGATATGAACATCGACGACTTCTTCGCGGAAATCGAATTCGAACCGCGGGAATTCGAGTGCGAATATTCCACGGTGGGCGGCTGGGCCATCGAAATGCTCGATGCCGATCCCCACGTGGGGGACAGCTTCCTTTTCCGGGACATTCCGCTGGAGGACGGGGAGGAAGAAGATCCCGACGAACCGGTCACGACTCTCACGGTGGTGGTCTCCGCCATGGACGACATGCGCGTGACGAAGCTGACCGTTCTTGTGACCAGGCCGAAGGAAGAGGGAGAAGAGGAAGAAGAGTGAAGGCCTCTTTCCCCGGACATCAAAAGAAAACAAGGCGAAGCCTTCAGGAAATCGAAGGCTTCGCCTTTGTAATCCGGTAATTCCGCTGTGCACGGGGGGATTTTTGAAAGGCGAAATCTTTCAGATTTTTTACCCTGCTGACATTACCCGGTCAGCAACTGACTGCGTCAGCAGAACAGTTCACCTGTATAATTCCACCATCCGCAGCATCGCGCTGCCCGGATCGAGCGACGCGACACAGACCGGCTGCCCGATCCCGTGCGCGTGAACGATCCACATCAACCCGTCGGATTCCCCGAGATACAGCATCACGTGGCCCTGCCGATGGATCGCGACCGGGAACCGGCTGGAGGAAAACAGCCCGGCCCGTTCCGATCCGCTCATGGCGGATACGTCCGTGGACATCCCTCCGTAGTACCGCTGCTCCGTCGTGTTGCGGGGGATCATGATGCCGAAGGAGCGCATGACGCAGCATACGAATCCGGAGCAGTCCACCCCTCCGTCCGCCCCGCCCCATCCGTACTGCGTGCCGAGAAAACGGAAGGCCTGCTCGTAGAAGTTCTTCATCGTGTACGGAAGTCTCCCGCGCACCGCGTCGGACCGGCTCAGGACCGCCACCGTCTCCGCGTACGATCCGTCCGTTCCGCGTATGGGGAGCAGAACTTCGTATCCGTCTTCCGTCTCGCCGATACAGGGGAGATAGACCCCCATGTCCAGCCGGACGCCGTTGACCGTGACGGCAGCGGATGTCACCGTGATCCCCGCGTCGGGAGACCGGAGGGCAAACTGCCGGAAGGTGTCGGACCCGCAGAACGCGCAGGACCAGGCGGGGATCCAGCCGGCGTAATGATACGCCTGCACGAAGAGATAGATCCCGTCCTCGCTCCGGTGGAGCACCGCGACCGGCATGCCCACGGACAGCTCCGTCTCCTGGGCTTTGTTGAGGCCGGACGCGCCGTAGGAATAAAAACCGTCCGCCATCGGAAAGCTCTTCAGATCGCAGCGGCAGGTGACGACGGCGGGCCGTACTTCGACGGTCTCCGGAATGTCTTTCAGCGCGCGGTTGGACAGGACCGCGTCCCGTTCGGACTGCCCGATCCACACACCGTTTCTCGTGTAGTCGTACCCTTCCGGGACCGCGTAGCGGAGGATCAGGTCTGCAACCGCGCCTCCGGATACCCGCGAGGGATAGTCCGCCAGATTCACGACGGTGGGACAGGACGCGGCGATGGCGGCGTTGTATGCGTCGATCCCGGCGGAATCCAGCAGCAGCCCGTCGGATGAGCCCTCGCCGAAGCGTTCCTCATAGACAGCCGCCCAGCGCAAGGTCAGATCGGAGTAGGTCCGGCCGGGTACGGAAAGCCCGGTCTGTGCGGATGCGGATTCCTCGGACGGAAGCGGTTCCGTTCCGCCGTCTCCGGGGGCCGGGTTTTCGGGATCTGTTCCGGGATCCTGCGCGCCGTCCGCACCATTCATCGAAAAATGCAGGCGGGCGGAGGGATCCGTCAGGCGGGTCAGGGTCGCGGCGACCTCCGCGCGGGTGACATACTCGTCCGGGCGGAAGATATGAGTCTCCGTGTCGCTGCCCTGGACGATCCCCGCCCGGTAGAGCGCATAGACCGCTTCCGCGCGGGGATGGTTCATCGGCACATCGGGCACGGCTCCGTCGGGGACCTCGTTGATCTCTTCGAACGAGGCGGCGCGGGAGAAAAACTCCATGATCTCGCCGCGCGTGGCGGGGGCGGTCCAGTCGATGCTGTCCGCGTCGTCATACAGGATCCCGTGCTCCGCGGCGTAAGCCGTATAGGAGGAATACCACACGTCCGCGCCGTTACGGAGCGTGACGGCACCCGTTTCGGTCCGTTCGTGCAGGCACGCCGCAAGCTTCACGGCTTCGGAGAGAAGGATGCCGTCGTACGGCGCGTAGATCGCGGCGCTCTTGCCGTTGATGAGCCCGTTGGCATACGCTGCCGCCACGTCCTCGTAAAACCATGCGTCCTCGGGAACGTCAACGAACGGCAGCATGGACTCCGAAACCGCAGCGGCCGTTCCGACGGGAACCGGGCAGACTGCCGGGCAGATTGCCGGGCAGAGAACTGCCGCCGCAAGGAGCAGCGCGAGCAGCGCATGGCGCTTGATTGAGAAGGAAAGAGCCGGGAGAGGAAGGCGGGCGCCGGCTTTCTCCCGGTTCTGTCTGTTTTCTGAGCGTTTCATTTTCTTCCGAGCGGTCAGTGCTTGTGATACGGCCACGGGGCCGTCGCGTAGCGGATGCCGAAGAAGTCGTAATTGATGCCTTTGGCCCGGTAGGAGCATTCGAGCGTCGTGTCGTAGAGCAGCCGTTCGCCGTCGACGACGATCTCCACCCAACCGTGCTCCTGCAGTTCGCTGCCGACCAGACCGCTGACGGCTTCCGCGTCATATCCGAGCTGGCGGGCAAGCATGGTGAAAGCGGCGGTATAGTTGTAGCAGTTCCCCTTTTTCTTCGTATACATGGTGAGCGCTTCTTTGGCTTCCCAGCCGGTATCGCCGGGCTTGTAGATGTTCCGGCGCCGGTACTCGTAGCTGTCCCTTACGTATTCGTACGCGGCTCTCAGCTTCTCTTCGCGCGTCATGTCCTCCGTCGTGATCTCATCGAGGATTTCCTTCACGATCTTGTCGAGCGACTCGTCGCCGGAGGTGTACCGGCCGTCCTCATCGAATGTGAGGTAGCGTCCGAGCGTAACGTCCTTCTGGCGTATGCCCTTCTCATCGACCGCATAAAGCTCGTTTCCCTCAAACTGAAGGAGTTCGGTATCCACGGGGTCCGGAAGCGGTTCGGCAAGCATCCGTTCGAGCTCTTCGTCCGACCATTCCTTCGTTTCGGGAGTCGATCCCTCGTGGGTCTCCTCCTCCTCTTCGGTTCCTTCGGCAGGTTTCTCCGCGTTGTCTTCCGCGGTTCCTTCGGCGGGCTTTTCCGCGGGCTCCTCGACGGCGGGATTCCATGTCTCTTTTCCGCCGGAGATGCTGACCGTATGGGCGACGGAAGCTTCCATCAGCTCGTAGTAAGCCCAGTGGTCCTTCGTCAAATCGGAATAGAGATCGCCGGAAAGGCTGGCGTCGATCCATGCCGTGTCGGGCGTGCGGGAGAGCGCGCGGTTCACGACCTTTGCGGCTTCGGCGCGCGTGATGGAACCGTCC
>JAEEGF010361320.1_pt1 | contig 10667 bp, 10 predicted proteins | sample 9134171 | NCBI WGS metagenome assembly JAEEGF01 (sample SAMN16246542, study PRJNA631951) | gut metagenome | biome: gut microbiome; feature: rumen; material: AP-attached | host: Bos | place: Iran: Karaj | collected 2018-10 | reverse complement strand
AAAACAAAGGGCTTTCACAAGAAGAATTAAGTATTAAGTTAAATGTCGTAAGACAGACAATTTCAAAATGGGAAACAGGATTATCTGTTCCAGATGCTGAAATGCTAGTAACAATATCAGAACTTTTTGAAACACCGGTTAGTGAAATTCTTGGAGAAAACATTGAAAAAAAAGAAAAAGATGATTTAAAAGTAATATCTGAAAAATTAGAAGTGATTAATGAGCAATTATCAAATTATCAAAAAGAGAAAAGAAAGAAAAAAATTCAAGCTTTGATAATTATAGATATAAGCATCATTTTGTTATTCATATTGTTAGCAATACTAGATAGACCTTATCAGACTTGGGATTATAATATTACCGAATGGGCTATATTAGGAACATTCTATCAAGCTTTTGAATGGATATTTATGAGATTAGCGCCTATTGGTGTAATAGTATTAACTACTATAATATTAATTAAAAAAAATAAATGATCTTAATATTAAGATATTACAATATAACTTAAAAACACTAGCTAATAGCTAGTGTTTTAATATTCTTCATGGCACCAGTAGTAGTCCATTGTGAAACTGCTTATATGCAATCAGTTGCTAAAAGTAATATATCATAAACTATTATTTTAGTAAATTTAAAAATGCTTTTAATTTTAATTTTTTTTTAAAATTCTTGCTATTTCATCTTTATGTCTTGGAAGCAAACCTTCTTCATTAGGATTATTTGAATAATAGATTGTTTCTACTAAATGATCTCTTACTTTATCTAAATCGGATGTTTTCCAATGCATTATTGATTTTGTATCATCATCGTCAATTATACAATAATGTTCAATTTCTGGATGCATCTCTAAATACTTGATTATTTCGTCTTCTTTCCACATGGATAAATATGTATTTTCACCTATTTTTCTCTCAACATTAGGAGTCCTTCCAATACATTCAATGTTATATTTCTTAAACATTACAAATATTTCGTTTATCCATGAACCATCCATTACTTCCAATGTTTCTTCATCAATAGCATCTTTAGAAGCTGCTTCGATTACTATCTTACAATTATTTTCATTACAAATATCAGCAAGTAATTTGATTTTTCTTTCAATATCTTCCAAGGAATTATAGTGATATGTATCTAATACTCCATCAAAGTCTAAAAAAATCACATTCATTATTATCACGACCTAATCTTACACATCTATTATAACAAAATAAATTAAAACTCTAACTATAAAGTTAGAGCAAATATTCTACTGGCAGGGGATGAGAGAATCGAACTCCCAACAGTGGTTTTGGAGACCATTATTATACCATTTAACTAATCCCCTAATTTTGGGTTCATGTATAATTTATCATAAATTTAATAAATTATCAAGTATTTATGTTATAATTAGAATAGGTGAATGATATGGATAGCAAACTTGTATTAGATGATAGTGATTTAGATATTGTTGCTAAATGGACTAATAAAGGAAATAATTATATAGCATATCAGGATGAATATGGTGTGTTATGTATATCCAAATATATTGATAAAGATAATCATTATGAATTATTAGATATTGATGATGATAATGAATGGAAAGCACTAGATAAGTTTCTGGATGAATATTTATTTGGTATGGGGGATGATGAATTTGGCTAAAAAATGTTATTTATCATCTATAAGAGATGGTGCTTATTTATATCAAAGAACCGAAGATGGAAGAGAAGTAGTAATAAGTAGAGATAGGGAAAAGATTACTGATATTTTAATTAAAGTTATCGATCACGGTAATTGTATTATTAAGGCATCTGATTTAAAGGATATTGTGGTTATACAGGATGTTGGTAGTAAATCTTTTATATGTATTAAGGATGCTGAAAAATTTCTTAATAGTAAGGAATATTACAGTGTAGCTAGAAAGATAGCAAGTGTTGCTGATAAGAATGGCTATATTGATATGGATAAGAGAAATATTGATAAGACTAAGAAGAGAAATACTGGTAAGAGTGGTAGGTTAATAAAATATGCAATGATAGCTTTAGCAGGTATTGTTATTGCTGTTGGTTCTAAAAAAGCAATGGGTAGTAGTAATATAAAAGATCCTATTGTAGTTGAATATGCTACTTTAGCTGAAGCTAATTATGATTTACCTGAAGTGAGGAAAACTCCTTCGGTAGTAGAAACACCTATTCCTGACGCAGTAAAACCTATTAATGTGGTGGAAAAGGAAACTCCTTCAGTAGAAGTAGTACCAGAGACAGTTGTTATGCCTAGTGCGGAAATAAAAGCAGAACCAGAGATGAGCGCGGCATTACCTGAAGAAGATAATAGTACAAAGAAGGTAATGTTAGAGTTTGATGATTTATCGGAGACGGATAAAGCTTTATTTGCTAAAGAGAATTATTATAATACGATGGTTAAGTATGCTAGTAAATATGGGTTAGATCCTAATTTGGTTTTAAGTATTGCTACGCAAGAAAGAGGAGTACATTCTGACATGATAGATAATGGTGGAGCTATTGGTCTTATGCAGATGCAATATTCTATATGGGCTGGTAAACCTATTACATATTATGAATTAAATAGTGAAACTGGTAATTATGAAAGACATAGAATTGATTGTATTACAGATGATATGTTAAAAGATGAGGAATGGAATATAAATCTTGGATGTATGTATTTACAGGAATGTATGATAACTTCTAAATATAATATTCCTTTAGCTATACAGATGTATAATATGGGATGTGTATCAATAGATAATATTGTTAAAATGTATGCAAATGACAGTGGAAAGAGTGCTAGTGATATATATAATAATCCTGAGGATATTGGATGGCTTAATTATCGCGATACACAAAAGGGAGATCCTAATTATTTGGAACATGTTAATGATTGGGCAGATAGTAATTCATTTAATGTAGTAAATGTATTTACTGGTGAAAAGGTATCTATGTCATTTGATAGTTTAAATAATTCTAATGGAATGGCAAAATAAAAAATTCTCTTTTGAGAATTTTTTTATATGTTGATTGTTTCTTTTTTCTTTTTTGGCTTTTTTAATAGGAAATTAGTAATAGTACTTTTTACTTCTTCTTGTCTTTTACCAGTAAAGCATGCGTGATTAACATTATCAATATTTACTAATATATTAGTAGTTGATTTAACTCTATTATATACTAAATCAGTTCCTTCTTGCGGTACAACAGTATCTTTATTACCGTGAATTGTTAGGGTAGGACAAGTAATATTGTCTAAGTCATCATGGCAACTACTTACTAATTTAGTAAATTCAATCAATGTTGGAATAGGGGTTTTAGCTAATCTTTCAATAAACATACTTGGTTTCATTTGTTTGAATAGTTCTGGCATGCTTTTCATTGTTTCACTAATACCTTTTATATCAACTTTATCATCTTTAAAATTAAAATATCTAAAGGCTGGAGCTGCTAGAACTAATTTTTTAACTTCTTTATATTTACTAGCAAGATGAGCTGCTATGACACCACCCATACTATGACCAATAACATATATATTTTTATAATTATTTTTAATCAATATTTCTATTTGCTTTTCAGCTTCTTTTATCCATTCATCATGTGTAACGTTTGCAACAATTGTCTTTTCGTGACCAGGTAATGTAAAAACATATACGTCAAATTTTCTTTTTAATTCTAATTCGTTATTAAAGTTACCAAAATCATATATTCCACCTACAAAGCCGTGGATAAATAAAACTGCTTTTTTTCTAAAACACATATTATCACCAAATAAATTATATCATAGTTTACTATTTTTAAGTATATAATGATTTTATGTGGATAAAAAATGTAAAGTAAAATTAAATAAGTGTCTACTTGATTGTTAATTGTTTTTATGTGTGTTAGACTATTCTTGGGAGACTATGATATGGAAAAGAAAGTAAAGACAAGTAATACAAATAAAAAAATATTAGAATCTAAGAGGATAATTAAGGAAGAAAAGGAAAAAATTAAATTAGAGAAGAAAGCACTTAGAAAAAAGAAAATAGAAAAATTTAAAAAGACTAAATTTGGATCTTTTGTATATGGTGTTGGATCAATATTTAGTGATGATAAAAATAATTATTCTTTTTCAGAAGTATTGGTAATTACGATAATTGCTATTTTACTTGGGGCTTTTGCTTGCTTTTCTATTTTGGCAATAGTTTTTAAGGGTAGAAATTATTTTAAGTATTCTAAAGATTTAGATAAATTTTATGATGTATATGATACAATTTTAGATAATTATAATGGTGAAGTAAAGAAAGAAGAACTTGTTGATGCCGCAATAGATGGAATGGTGTCTAGTGTTGGGGATGAATATACGACATATAGTAATATTAAAGATACAGATAGTTTTAATGATATGGTTAGTGGTACATACGAAGGCATCGGATGTACGATTATTAAAAAAGATGATGTAATTAGCGTTGTGGAAGTATATGATGGTAGTCCCGCTGATAAAGCAGGACTTAAAGCAGAAGATAAGATAATTAGTGTAGATGGGAAAGATGTTAGTGGATATACGGTTGATGAACTTGCTAATTATATTAGAAATGAAGCTGCTAATAGAATAAAGATGGTTGTTGTACGTGGTGAAGATGAAGTAAATATTAATTTAGTTAGAGGTATGGTAGAATTACCATCAGTAAGTTCTAAAGTTTTTTATCAAAATGGTAGAACTATTGGATATATTAAAATATCAATATTTTCATCAGTAACTAGTAAGCAATTTAGAGAATGTTTAGAGGATTTAGAAGATAGTTATATAGATTCATTAGTTATCGATGTAAGGGGTAATAATGGTGGCTATTTATCATCAGTTACGGAAATAGCTAGTATGTTCGTAGAAAAGGGAGACATCTTATATCAAGTAGAAAAAGATGGTAAGAGAGAAATTACTAAAGATAAGACTACAGAAGCTAGAAATTATCCGATTGCAGTATTAGTTAATTCTGGTAGTGCTTCAGCATCTGAGATATTAGCTGCAATTATCAAGGAAACTTATGTTGGTGGGTATGTTGTTGGAACTACTACTTATGGTAAAGGAACTGTACAACAGGTTAAGACATTATCTGATGGAAGTATGGTTAAATATACTACTGAGAATTGGTTAACACCTGATGGAAATTGGATTAATAAAAAAGGAATAGAACCAACAGATAAAATAAATTTGGATGAAGAATATTATAATAATCCGGTTTTAGAAAATGATACGCAATTGAAAATGGCCTTAAGTTTGGTTAGTAATTAGCCCAATAGGGCTTTTTCTTTTTGTATAAATATTATGTAAAGTAGTTGTATTCATTTGGTTTTTCCATTATATATATGTTATAATTATATTGAGATATGATAGTATTTGGAGGTATTATGAAGAAGTTAGAGTTTGGGTCAAATGAAGATGAAAGATTAAATGCTACATGGGGTGAAATAGAACCATATAATGGTGAATACTTAGATGTAGTTAATTGTGGTGAGATGAATTTTCTTATAACAAAAGTAGTTGATTCTTATAAAGGACTTGATGGATATATAGATGTAAGAGAAGTTAGTCAAGATTTTTATAAAGATGGTTCTTATCAAACATATGCGAATAAATTTAAGAATAATCTATGTAAAAGATTAGAAAATTATTTAAATGCTGAAAAAGTTAAACCATTGCTGGATAAGGAAAGTCCTCTTGAAGTACTTAGAGATGCAGGATTTCCAGCTTATACTAGTCGTCTTCATCAGATATATTCTAATAGTGATGAGTATCCAGAAGTAGTTACTTCTGTTAGACCAGATGTGTTCCAAAAGTTAGCGGATAGTAAGAAAGTGGGAGTTGGAATGTCAATGTACCATATGCATGAGGAAATAGAAAGATTACAAAAAGAAATAGATGAATTAAAGAAGGGCAATAGGAAGGGAACAAGCAGATAAAATGAGAGTTGTGGAAATTGGACACAATAGGGAAAGTAAATTATCCAACAAATGGGATAAAGATGAGTATAGTAGAATAGATGCATATACAGTAGACTTCTTAGACTTGGTGGCATGTAAAATTCAGGAAGATGAATATAATTATCTTATTACATTATTAAAACCAGCAAATAATCCTGATGGAGTGGTCGAAGTAAGACAAGTTGAAGAAGATTATTATCTTAATGGATATCATGTAATGTATGCGAATAAAAAAAGAAATGAATTGTGTAAGAAAATTGAAGAATTTTTAAATACTGATAAGGTTAAAACTAGATTAAAAGAAGAAAGAGTATTAGATATATTAAAAGGGAATGGCTTTGATGTGAAGAAAAGTCGTTTACCTTTAAATTATCCACTTGTGGATGATGAAAATTTTTATAGTGAACCGGTAACGGAAATAGAAGAAACAGTATTTGAAGATTTGTTTAATAGTAAGAGATATAAATATGGGGTAAGTACTTATTCAATGACAAAGGAAATTGAAGGGTTAAAACAAGAACTTGATAGTTTAAAGAATCCTAAAGTGATGGGAGATAGTTCTAGACATCATTAGGAATATTTACAAAAAGCCTTAAAAATGCTATAATTTATTATAGGTGGAGGTATCAAATGGCTAAAAGAAAACGTAAAAAAGAAAGTGAAAAATTTGAATATGGAAATGAAGTAATGGGAGTACTTTTAATACTACTTTCTATTATTGGAATGTTAGGATATGGAAGAGCTGGTAATTTTATCAGAAGTTTTTCTGTGTTTTTAGTAGGAGTAGCATATTTTCCATTGCTAATATTATTTTTAGTACTTGGAGTATATTTGATAGTTAAAAGAAAAAGTCCTAAGACTATTTCAAGAGCTTCTATTGGTGCTTATTTGATATCAATGGCTGTTTTAACATTGTTACATTTAGAATATGTTAAAAAAGATGGCTCTAGTGCTATGATAAGTGAAACATTTAAGAATGTGATGTTAGCATTTAAATCACCTGAAGTTATTAAAAACTGTGGTGGTGGAATAATCGGAGCACTATTATCATATGTATTTAATTGGGCATTTTCTAAAGATGGAATAATTATCGTAGTGGTTACTTTGATTATACTAGGACTTATTCTTGTCTTTAATACTTCTATTTTGAGTGCATTATCAAAAGTTAAGATGCCAAAATTTAGCAGTGATGATGAAGAAGATGACGAGGAAGAAGAAAAGGAAACAGTAATAAATACTAATGATAAGGAAGAAGAAGTTAGTGACAATAAGATAGTAATTTCATCAATTGAAGAACTTACTAACAGAAAAGAAGAAAAAGATGTAGATAATGATATTCCAATTAAGGAAACTACAGATACAGATACTGAAGAAAAGAAAGAAGAAGTAGTTGAGAATATTAATTATAAATTACCATCTATTAATTTACTTAAGACGGTTAAGAATATTAATAGTAAAGAAAATGAAATGAATGCTAAGGCTAATATTCAAAAACTTGAGGATGTTCTTAAGGTATTTGAAATATCTGGTAAGATTGTACAAGTTAATATTGGACCTACAGTTACACAGTATGAGTTAGATTTGAAGGCTGGTACAAAGGTTAATAAACTATTGGGTATTCAAAGAGAGATTGCTTTAGCTATGGCTGCTAAAGATGTCAGAATACAAGCACCAATACCTGGAAAAAATACGATAGGTATAGAACTTCCTAACAAGGTAAATGCTAGTGTATCGTTTAAAGAAGTATTCCAGAGTATGCCAGAAATTAATGAAAAGACAATTTTGGCTGTTGGACTTGGTAAAGATATTATGGGTAGAGTAAAATGGTGTGAAATTAATTCAACACCACACTTACTTGTTGCTGGATCTACTGGTAGTGGTAAATCAGTATGTATAAACTGTATTATTGCATCTATTTTGATGAGATGTAAGCCAGATGAGGTAAAACTTGTTTTGGTTGACCCTAAGAAAGTAGAATTTTCAATGTATGCAGGGGTACCTCATTTGCTTTGTCCAGTAGTAACAGATCCTAAAAAGGCGTCTATTGCTCTTAAAAATATAGTTTTAGAGATGGAAAGACGTTATGAACTATTAGAACATACTAAGAATAAGAATATTGTTGGATATAATAAGTTCTGTGAGTCACATCCAGAATATAAGAAATTACCATATATTGTAGTTATTATTGATGAGTTGGCTGATTTGATGCTTGTAGCTGCTAAAGAGGTTGAGGATTCAATTATGAGAATTACACAGATGGCTCGTGCAGCAGGTATTCACTTAATCGTTGCTACACAGCGTCCATCTACGGATATAATTACAGGTGTAGTTAAAGCTAATATTCCATCTAGAATTAGTTTTGCAGTATCTAGTCAGATAGATTCTAGAACTATTTTGGATATGGGTGGAGCTGAGAAGCTGCTTGGTAAAGGTGATATGTTATTCTTACCAATGGGTGAATCAATTCCAATGAGAATACAGGGTGCTTTTGTATCTGAAGAAGAAATTGAGAAATTAGTTAATTATACGATAGGTCAACAAAAAGCGGTATATGATGAATCACTTACTGTCGATAGAAGTTCAGATAGTGGTATGACTTCTAGTAGTGGGGATGATTATTCTTCAGAAGAGGAATATGATGATCCAATATATAATGAAGTAGTTGATTTTGCAGTATCAACAGGTAAAATAAGTGCTTCTTTAATTCAAAGAAAGTTTAGACTTGGATATAATAGAGCAGCAAGAATTGTAGATTTACTTGAAGAAAGAGGAATTATAGGACCTCCGAATGGTTCTAAGCCAAGAGAAGTTTTGGTTAAATTAGAAAGTCATAATGACAATTAATAGAAAGAAAGATAAAAAATATATCTTTCTTTTGTTTTATACTTTAAAAAATAGTAATTTTGTAGTAAAATTATATTGGTGATATGGATGGATAAAAGAGAGGTAATAAATAGTTACAGTACTCTTTTAAATGATATAAATGATATATGGAGGTATTCCTGACTTAGATAGTAAAATTAATAGATGTGATGAATTAAATAAAATTATTAATGATACATCTTTTTGGAATAATCCAGATAAGGATAAATATTTAAAAGAATACAATGATCTTAACAATTTAGTTAATGATATAAGTAGTGTTAAAAATAAGATAGTATCTAATATGGAATTACTTGATATGGATATAGATAATGATATGTTAGATGTTATTAATGAAGAATATGTAGATATAAAAAAGAATGTTGAAAGACTTAGAACTGAAACATATTTATCAGGAGAATATGATAAAAGTGATTGTTTCTTAGAAATACATTCTGGAGCTGGGGGAACAGAAGCTTGTGATTGGGCTAATATGTTATTTAGAATGTATACAAGATACTGTGAAAGACATAATCTTAAATATGAAATATTATCTTATTTAGATGGTGAAGAAGCTGGTATTAAAAGTGTATCTATGAAAATTAATGGACTTTATGCATATGGTAACTTGCGTGGTGAAAAAGGTGTTCATCGATTAGTTAGATTATCACCATTTGATGCTAATAATAAACGTCATACTTCTTTTGCTAGTATTGATATAACACCAGAGTTTAATGAAGACATTGATATTAAGATTGATGATAAAGATTTAAAGATAGATGTTTATCGCTCTAGTGGCGCAGGTGGCCAACATGTTAATACGACTGATTCAGCAGTAAGAATTACCCATTTACCAACAAAGATTGTTGTTACATGCCAAAATGAAAGAAGTCAAATCCAAAATAGAGAAACGGCAATGAAGATTTTAAAGGGTAAATTAAAACTTTTAGAAATAGAAAGACAACAACAAGAAATGCACAATATTAAAGGTGATAATGTTAACATTGAATTTGGTAGCCAAATAAGAAGTTATGTTATGCATCCTTATTCCATGGTAAAAGATCATCGAACAAACTATGAAACTAGTGATGTTACTGGTGTTTTAGATGGAAATATCGATAAATTTATTGAAGAATATTTAATGATTAGTAATTAAAAGAGGTAATAATATGGAAAAAAATAAAAAAGGAACTAAAAAGATAAAGAAAGAAGAAGTAGTTACAACAACAGTTGAAAAAGAATCATTTGGAACAAAATCAAAGAGTTTATTATTTGGAGCATTTGTTGTTCCTTTTGTTGTTGTTTTTGGTTTATTAGGAATTATGGCTTTAATTATTTTTATTATAGATAAAATAGCTGGATAGAAATATTTTCATTATATTTTTTAAAAAATATGATATAATACGTGATGTTTTTGATGTGGGAGTTAATATGAAAATACCTTTTATTTTAAGTTTAATTGTAATAAGTTTTGGAATAGCATTATATTTACTTGTCTTTAATAAAAAGAAAAATGTTAAATTAAATATTTTTTGGGCTGTTGTAATATGTATTATTGCAATAACGATTTTAGCATATCCATTAATGGAGTATGCTAATCCTTATACAAGAGCATTTTCAGCATTTATTTATGCTACAAAAAGTATTGGTATGGGGCAAAACTTAGATGTTTTATCAAAGATATCATTAACAACACCACTGGGATATTTATATTTTATTTTAATTAATTTTTTATTTTTGGCTTTACCAGCTTTATCTCTTAGTTTTGTTGTTACTTTTATTGAAAAGATGGTAGCTTATATCAAATTTAAAATATCTAAAAACAAAAAGATTATTGTTTTTTCGGAATTAAATGATAAA
>JAEEGF012197648.1_pt1 | contig 10668 bp, 8 predicted proteins | sample 9134171 | NCBI WGS metagenome assembly JAEEGF01 (sample SAMN16246542, study PRJNA631951) | gut metagenome | biome: gut microbiome; feature: rumen; material: AP-attached | host: Bos | place: Iran: Karaj | collected 2018-10 | reverse complement strand
CGAGCGTGAACGCATAGTTGACCAGCGCGGCTTCGGTCGGTTCGCCCACGGCATCGTTGTTTTCGTCCAACTGGGCGTCGCAGCACTGCGCCATGGCGGTGCCGATCAGCTCTTCGTCGTCGCCGTAGTGGTCGACGACGGTCATCTTGTTCTGGGTCAAAGTACCCGTTTTATCGGAGCAGATGATCTGCGTGCAGCCCAGCGTTTCCACTGCGGTCAGCTTGCGGATCAGCGCCTGGCGCTTACTCATGGATGTGACGCCGATGGAAAGGATGATCGTGACCACGGCGGGCAGGCCTTCGGGGATAGCGGCCACAGCCAGCGCGATTGCGGCGATGAAGGTTGACAGCGCGATCTCACCGAGCAGCACCAGAGAGATCGGTTCGGACGAGGTGAACAGTTTTTCAACAATACCGACCACGAATACGAGGACGCTGATGCCGATCACAAGCTTGGTCAGGAAGCGGGAAAGCTCGCCCATCTTCTTTTGCAGCGGGGTCTGTTCATCTTCCGCTTCGCTCAGCGCGTCGGCGATCTTGCCCATTTCGGTATCCATGCCTGTTGAAACGACGACGGCGCGGCCGCGGCCGTAAACGACGGTAGAACCGGAATACACCATATTCTTACGGTCGCCGAGCGCCACGTCTTCCTGACCTTTCTGCAGATAAAGCGTATCGATCAGCTTGGTCACAGGGACGCTTTCGCCGGTCAGCGCGGCTTCCTCGAGCTTCATGGAATGACTTTCGAGAATGCGGCAGTCGGCAGGCACGGCGTCGCCGGCCTCCAGAACGACGACATCGCCGACCACGAGGTCTTCGCTCTTGACCGTTACGACCTTGCCGTCGCGCAGCACGTGCGACGTAGCGGCGGTCATCTGCATCAGCGCCTCCATCGCCGCCTCGGCCTTGCTTTCCTGGACGAGACTCATGATGGTGTTGATGATGACCACGGCGAGAATGATCAGCACGTCGGCGAATTCCGAAAGCTCAAACTTGCCCTTTGCCTGCACCACAGCGACCACGGCCTGAATGGCCGCGGCGACCAGCAGCATGATGATCATCGGATCGGCCAGCGCCTTGATCAGCTTTTTGAACAGGCTGTCCTTTTCGGCTTCCTTCAACTTGTTCTTGCCGTTTTCCTCCAGCCGCTTCTGCGCTTCGGCGGAAGACAGACCGCCTTCGGTGCTGTGCACGGCGGCAAGAACTTCTTCGGATTGCGTCAGATAATACTTCATAAGCAAAATCCTTTCTTTTTTCTTCACAGATTCTCTCTATGAAAAAGACCTTTAACATAGCCCATCTTCGCTATGTTAAAGGTCTCGCTTACATATTGCTATGCTCCGCAAACCAGCCGGCAAGGCGGCGGTTGTTGATTTGCGGACTCAACAAGCTACTCCCCTTCAACGGGTCATGATTGATATATTAAGTGTAGCATCATTTGCGGTGTTTGTCAATTGTTTTTTCGGCGCAAATTCCCCGCCGGAACGCAAATATTCCGAAAAAGAAAGCCGCCGCAATGTTTACAGTTTGTTCACAGCAAGCGGACACCGCGGGCATACTTTTTCGGTATAAATAGAATAGCGAATTTCGTGAATCATTATAGAAGAGAAAGGTTGTTCCGATGATGAAAAAAACGATCTCCCTTTTCCTGTGCGCGCTGCTGCTGGCGCTGTCGGCCGTGCCCGCCTTTGCCGCCGTCGAGCCCCTGCGCACGGGCAGCGACATTCCCATCGTCTTCCTTGCGGGCGACGGCGAACCGATCTATAACGAAAACGACGAAGTGATTCTGAAGATCAGCGAGTCCGGTCTGCTCGGCCTGTTCAACGGCAGCAAAGACGACGAGGAGGAAGACAACAGCGAGCTTTATACCTCCATCGCCAACGTTCTGATGCCGTTTCTGATCAACGGCCTTCTGACCGACGACTGGGATCCGTACTACGAAAACCTGGAAAAAGAGATCGGCGACCTGTTTGCCACGGGCAAGCTGGACGAAAACGGCAATGCGCCCACGGGCACCGGTATCTCCTCGGGCCGCCGCGCGGAAAACGAAAGGAACCGGCACACAGACAAGAAGGGCGGAAACGGCTACGATTTCTACAGCTACCAGTTCTGGTATGACTGGCGCCTGGATCCGCTGGAGCTTGCCGTACAGCTGCACGACTACATTGCCGACGTGAAAGCGGCGTGCCATGTCGAAAAGGTTGCGCTTGCCTCCGCGTGCCTCGGCACCAACGTGGTGCTGGCCTATCTGTCGCTCTACGGCGGCGAGGATCTTGACCTTACCGGCATCGGCATGCTCGCGTCGCTGGCCAAGGGCTCCGAGTTCCTCAGCCAGGCAATCAGCGGCCGCTTCCATATCGACATAGACGGCCTCAACCGCATCCTGACCGACACGGACTCGATCGACCGGTTCAACATGCCCGCCTTTGCCACGGCCACGATCGACCTTCTGAGCAAGAGCGGCGCCTACGGCTTTTTGAGCGATTCGGTGAAAAAGACGATCTATTCCAAAGTCGTGGAGGGCACGACCTCGGCGTTCGCGATGTCCACCATCTTCACCATGCCCTGCTACTGGGGCTGCGTGGCAGACGAGGACTATGACAACGCCATTCAGTACGTCTTCGGCCCCGAGGGCAGCGAAAAGCGCGAGCAATACGCCGGCCTGATCGCAAAGATCGACAACTATCACAAGAATGTTGCCCAGAAAGCGGACGCGCTGCTGACGGCGGCGAAGGACGGCGGCGCAAACCTCGCCATCCTTTGCAAATACGGCTTCCAGATGGTGCCGATCTGCGAAGAGAGCAATCTGGTTTCCGACCAGTACGTTTCGGTGAAACACGCCTCGTTCGGCGCAACGACCTCCACGATCTTCGACACGCTGCCCGATGCATACATTGCCGAAAAGGAAGCCGACGGCCTTGGCAAGTATATCTCGCCCGACAAGCAGGTCGACGCTTCCACCTGCCTGTTCCCCGACTGCACCTGGTTCACCAAGAACGCCACACATACCCTGCGCACCGACAAGGAGATCCGCATTCTGTATTCCGTGATAACGGCGGATCATCAGCTGACGCCGGACGACTTCACCTGCGGCCGCTTCATGGTGTATGACCACGAGAACAAGACCACGGCGCCCATGACGGAAGAGAACTGCCACACCGAACACTGGACCCAGGACGAAATGAAGCAGCCCTCGACCGACAAGAAGACGAACGTCTTCAACGGTCTGATCTCGTTCTTCAAGTGGCTGATCGAACTGTTCAAGCTGCTCCGGCCGAAGCTCGGATTCTGATTGAAAAGTAAGGAAAAAGCCTCCGGTATCTGCCGGAGACTTTTCTTTTTCTGCGAGAAAGGGTCAGCCGTTCTTCGGCACCGGAATGGGCATCCGGTCCTTGAACTGATAGACGCGCACGTAGTCGACCTTGAATTCCACCGGCCAGTTGCCTTCCGGCGTTTTGGTGATCTTGCCCGTGCCGTGGCGGTCCGCGTCGGCAATGCCGTCATGGCCGGCGATCTCCACCGAGAGCAGCAGGTATTCGGGGTTGTCGCTCACGCCGCCCGTGGAAAGGCGGCCGGTCTCTTTGCCGTTGATATAGAAGATGTATTCGTCGGGCGTCCACTCCACGCCGTAGGTGTTGTATTCGGTGTAGGGGTCGTTCTCCAGGAAGAATTTGCCGATGGAATCGCCCTTGTGCTGGCCTTCGGTGTAGCCGTCGTAATGGATGCCGGTAACGACCGCGTCGGCGCCCCACCAGTGATCCTTGTAATACATCGATTCGAACACGTCCACCTCGGTGCCGTCTTCGCCGGAGCCGTCCACGTTGAACACGCCCTCGTTCATCATCCAGAACGCGCTCCACAGGCCGCAACCCGCGGGCAGGATGCAGCGGCACTCAAAATAGCCGTAGCACTGCTCAAACTTGTCGCGCGTGACGACCTGACCGGTGTAGTAGCCGGGCTTGTAGGGCTTGAAGTCGATCACGTCGTGCCACTTGTCATAATAGTAGTTTTCCAGCGGTTCGTCCTGATACGCGGCGCGGATGACGAGGTTGCCGTCCTCCACCGAGACCATGTCCTCGTGCCAGTAGCCGCCCTTGCGTTCGGTGACCCACCATTCATAGCCCCATTTTTCCCTGTCCAGCTCCGTGCCGTCGAACTCGTCCTGCCAGGTCAGCGTGAACTTGCTCATATCCAGCTCGTTCTTCGTCGCCTTCTGCGGCAGGCCGAAGGTATGCGGCGCCGCGGCGGAAAAGAGCATCAGAAACGAGATCAGAGCCGAAACGATACGTTTGAAAAACAACATACAACGCGCCTCCTTTGCTTTGTAAATTCAGTATAGCACACATCCGCGCCCGCGTCAATCTCACGAAAGCAGATCGCAGACGATCAGCATGCCGCAGAAGCCGCCGAGAAACGCAAAGCCCGCGCGCCTCCCCCGCCCGTCTTCGCGGGCCATCGGCAGCATATCGTCCACGATCACAAAGAGCATGCACCCGCCGGCAAACGACAGCGCAAACGGCAATATCGCGCCGGAGAGCGAAACGGTCCAATAGCCGAGCAGGGTGCCGACGATCTCGGACACGCCGGTGCCGCAGGCGATGAGGAGCGTTTTTGCCGGCGAAAAGCCGGCCGCCAGCAGCGGCGCGACCACGACCATCCCCTCGGGCAGATTCTGCAGCGCGATGCCCAGCGCCACGGAAAGCGCCAGCGCCTGCCGGTCGGTGCCGAACCCGACCCCGGCGGCAAGGCCCTCCGGCAGATTATGCAGCGCGATGGCCAGCACGAACAAAAGCAGTCTGCGGCGCGCTTCGTCGGTTTCTCCGGGGCGGCCGCACTCCCACCGCCGCAGCAGCCGCTCACAGCCGCAAAGGCACAGCCCGCCGCAGACCGCGCCGCACGGCAGCCAGAGGTACGCCAGACGGCATTCAAACACCGGCAGCAGCAGACCGACCGCCGCCGCGGCGAACATCACGCCCGCAGCGGCGCCCATGGTCACCGCGCGCAGCGAAAGCGACACGCGCCGGAACGCAAAGCCCAGCAGCGCCCCCGCAATGGTTGCGCCGCCGACGCCGAGCGCCGCGCACAAGGCCAGCCGCATTGCCTCACCTCCCCGGAATGGTTCGGTGTATGCTATGCGAAGCGGGCGGGAGAGGTGAAGGATGGAGGGGGTGAGGGATTGAGGGATTGAGGGATTAAGGGATTAAGGGAATGAGAACAAAAGCGCCCCGTAGTCGTCGGCTGTCAGCCGACCGGGGCGCGAATGGGTGGCACATTGGCGTAGCGCCGGCGTTTCGCCGGTCCGACACGCACGCATAAAAACAGGCCGCCGATTCGGCGGCGCTGCGGATGTGTTTTTTCCAAAATGTCCGGCGCGTCACAAAAAAGCGGGCGGCAGATGGCCGCCCCTACGGTTGAAGATGGAATGATGCGTTATTCCGCGCTCGCTTCGCGGATGAAGTGTTTGAAGAACCGCAGGCCGTCTTCCATGCAGGAAACGGGAATGCGCTCGTTGGTGCCGTGGCAGAGCATCATCAGCGAGGCGTCGGCGCGGAACGGGCCGAAGCGGTAAATATTGTCGCAGATCGGCTCATAGTTGCAAGCGTCGGTGCCGCCCATCACGAGATAGGGCGCGACGATGGAGTTCGGCTCAATGGCAAGGCACAGCTTTTCAATAATCCCGAACGCGCGGGAATCCAGCGGCGAAAACGAGCTGGCCTCCTTGCTGTTGAGGACGTTGACCTCGACGTCCTTGTTGCGCACGACCTTTTTGATGTGCGCCACAAGGTCCTCGGTGGTCGTACCGGGCATGGCGCGGAAGTTGACCGTCACCGTGGCGCGCTGCGGCAGCACGTTGGCCGCGGGGCTGCCCTGGGTCATCGTGACGCCCGTGGTGGTGCGCACCATGCACGCCGCCGCCGGAATCAGCTTGCAGATCTGCAGCAGCGCGGGATAGAGCACGCCGATGTTGCAGGTAATCAGCCGCACCGGATAGGACATGTTGCGGGCGACGGACTCAAACAGCAGCTTCATGTTCTGGGAAAACGCGGCCCGGAACTGGTGGTTTTCCAGATCGCGGATCACGCCGGCAAGCTCGCCCACGGCGGAATGCTTCGGGGGCGCCGAGGAGTGGCCGCCCTTGGCGGGCACCGAAATTTCGATGTCGGAATAGCCCTTTTCGGCAATGCCGATGCCGGCGAGGTATTTGTTTTTGATCACGCCCTTGACGTTGACCGGCAGCATGGCGCCGCCCTCGTCCAGCAGGCAGTCGAGCCGCACGCCTCTGTCTTTGAGATAGTGCATGATGTCGCGGGCGCCGTTCTTGTCGTTGGCCACCACTTCTTCGTTGTCGCCGAACAGCAGATAGACGTCGCGCTCCGGTTCAAAGCCTTCTTCCAGCAGTGATTCCACAGCCTCCAGCACGCCGACGAGATGGTTCTTCATATCCAGCGCGCCGCGGCCCCAGATGTATTCGCCGTCGTCGTAGCCTTCAAACGCGGGGTGGATCCAGTCGCGCTCGGTCCCCTTTGTCACGGGCACCACGTCCTGGTGGGCCAGCATGGCAACGGCGTCGAGCGCGGGGTTTTTGCCCTTCCAGCGATAGACAAGGTTCGCCGGCGGCACGACCGTTTTTTCCAGCTTTTCGCGGATCAGCGGATAGCTTTCGTCGATGAACGCGTGCAGCTTTTCGAATTCGCCCCAATCCACCTTGTCCATGTCGCGGTAGGAAACAGTTTTGATGCGGATCACTTCCGACAGATGCTCGCGGTAGCGATCCAGATTCACCGTTTCGGCCGGCAGCGGGGTGACCTCTGGCTTTTTGGGCCGGAACAGCGCGGCGTGGACGGCGTTTGCCGCGGCGACGGCGCCGATCGCGCCGCAGATAACGGGGGCCTTCTTCACTTTCATGGAAAACACTCCTCCAAAAGAAACGGAATTATTCGTATTGCGCGCGGCAGCCGCCGATAAACTTCGGCCGCGTGGTGGCCGCGGTGATCCGCGCCTGCCCGATCTGCGTCACGGAAAGGCGCGCGGGCACGGCGACGTGCCGCAGATGCATGCCGATCAGGGTCAGACCGATGTCAAGTCCGGCCTCCGCCTGCACGTGCTCCACCGCCACGGGATCCTTGAAATTGGCCCAGGCCGTTGTGGCGAACGAGCCGCCCGCCTTCGGCTTGGGTACGACCGACACGATCTCATAGCCGCGGGAAAGCGCGACGGCGCGCTCCACGATCAGCGCGCGGTTCAGGTGCTCGCAGCACTGCGCCGCGAGGAACAGACCTCTTTCCCGCAATTCGGGATAGAGGCCCTTGAATGCGGCCTCGGCCAGCTCCAGCGAAGACGCATGGCCGATGACGCCGCCGCCGATCTCGCTGGACGAACAGCCGACCACGACAAGCGCGCCCGGCTGCAGATCGGCTTTTTCCAGCAGTTCCCGCATGGCGTCATGCGCCTGCAGGGTGATAGTCTCTGTCATGGACGCTCCTCCCGCCTCAAAGGCCGCGGAACACCAGACGCAGGAACGAACGGTTCAGCCGATAGATGGTGCGGAACAAATCACGGAATGTACGGTACATAGTAACAGCCTCCTGTGCAGGTTTTTTCTGTCTTTCATTATTTCACCGATTTTGAAAATTGTCAAGGGAAAGCGCGAATTTTTCACGTTTCCCTTGACAAGGCACGGTTTTTCTGCTAAAATCGTCTGGCAATCGGAAATGGAGAGTTGTCCGAGTGGTCGAAGGTGCAGCACTCGAAATGCTGTGTACGAAAGTACCTAGGGTTCGAATCCCTAACTCTCCGCCATCATAGGATTGCTATTTTAACAAGATAGCAATCCTATATTTTTGCCCTAAAATGCCGAAAATACCGTGAAAATGGGCTGTTTTCGGCATTTCCATACGTCCTTCCACAAGAAAAATCCTGAACCGGGAGTCTCTCGGCTCAGGATTTCTGCTTTCATAGGGGCTTCGGCACCGTCAGCGTTACGAAATTTAACGATTCCCTTATACATTTATAAAATGCTTTTACCAAAGCAATATGCCTCCATAAGTTCTTCTTCCTTGTTTGTTGCCGCACCCGGATCGGAAATGCCGCCGCAGAAAAGAGAATCAACAAGTGTTGCTTTCTCAAAGCAATCCACCCAGCCTTGCAGACCTGATACAGCTTTTTCCGAAGTGGCCTTTTCATCCTCCGTTGCTGTCGCCAGCATATAGACATTACGGAATCGGTAATCCGAAGGATAGAGCGGATTCAAACGGTCAAGCAGCGTCTTCATCTGGCCGCTCATCTCGTAGTAATAGATTGGCGTGGCAAAAACGAGCGTGTCCGCATTTTTGACTTTTTCAGCTATCTCCACAGCATCATCTTTCAGCACACATTTTTGTGTTTTCTGACAGGCAAGACAACCGACGCAGAACTTGATTTCCTTGCCCTTCAGACTCACATGCTCCACTTCGTGACCTGCGTCTTTCGCTCCGGCGATGAGCCGTTCAGCGAGTATATCTGAATTGCTCCTTGCCCTTAAACTCGTCGTTACAACAAGAACCTTGCTCATTTTATTATCCTCCGTATGAAATCGTCATTGTGACATTGCCGTTGCTCAGCAGATCAGCCATTTCAGCGGCAGTCTTGTCCGTGATTCTGCCCAGTCTTGTATAAGGCCATGAGTTTGAGCCGTAAAATACGACGATCTGATTTCCGGAATACAGGACGATGTCCCCGGCTTCCGTAGTAGTCTGCTTATCATTTCTCGGTAAACTTGTACTAAGAGAGCCTACCTGCTCAAAACCGCCGTACATGGACATATCGATTATGAGCGGTTCTGCTTTAACCAGATCGATAAGCGCACTTACGGACTCGTTAACCTCCCATGCAACGGAAACCTCGGTATTTCCAATAAATAAGTGCATAGTTTCCTCTGCTTTGCTTTCTGTATCATTCGTGACTTCCGGCTCCGATGTCGCATCCTCTGAATGCGCTGTCGCAACCGGTTCCGTACAGCTTTCTTGTATTGTTTTCGAGTCGGCAGTTGTACTCGGTTCTGCTTGCTGACCGGAACCACAGGCGGCAAAGTTGAAAACCAATACAACCCCAATAAACAGAACGATCCACTTCTTTAATCTCATACCTTTTCCCTCATTTCAGATACTGTTCAAAGAAGCTCTGAATCTTGTCAAACGGAATAGCACCCTTGCCACCACCATCATAGAGATCGGTATGAACAGCATCGGGAATAATCATCAGTTCCTTGTTATCTGTATACTTGCTGTCCTTCGTCATGTTCGCATAGGCGTCACGGCTGAAATAGCAGGAATGGGCTTTCTCGCCGTGAATCAGCAGGACGGCACTGCGTATCTCGTTGCTGTACTGAAGGATAGGCTGATTGATAAAGGACTCACAACCGATGACGTTCCAGCCGCCGTTGGAGTTCAGAGAACGGGGATGATAGCCACGTTCGGTCTTGTAGTAGTCGTAATAATCCCTTACGAAGAACGGAGCATCTTCCGGCAGGGGATCAACAACGCCGCCACCGAGCTTATATTCACCGTTCTTCAAATCTTCAAGTCTCTGGGCGCACATGGCGGTCTTTGCCTGATAACGGGCTTCTTCGCTGTCAGCAGAATCGAAGTAGCCCTTGGCATTCACGCGAGTCATATCATACATGGTAGAAGCAACGGTTGCCTTGATGCGGGTATCCAATGCGGCGGCATTGATCGCCATGCCGCCCCAGCCGCAGATCCCGATGATGCCGATTCGCTCCGGATCAACCATTTCATGGAGGGAAAGAAAGTCCACTGCCGCCATAAAGTCCTCGGTGTTGATATCCGGCGAGGCCATGTATCTCACATTCCCGCCGCTCTCACCGGTAAAGGACGGATCGAATGCAATCGTGATAAATCCACGCGCCGCCATCGTCTGCGCATACAGACCGGAGCACTGCTCCTTGACTGCACCGAAGGGACCGGAAACAGCGATAGCCGGAAGCTTGCCTTCTGCGTCCTTTGGGACGTACATATCGGCCGCAAGGGTAATGCCGTAACGGTTCACAAAAGTCACTTTGCTGTGAACGACTTTTTCACTTTTCGGGAATGTCTTGTCCCATTCCTGTGTAAGTGTAAGTTCTTCTGTTCTGATCATATTCAAAAATCCTCCATAAAATGGTGTTGTTTTTCCTGCCGTACCGTGGTACAATAATATTATAATACCTAAACCTAACTTTAGGTCAAGGTTTAATTTATGAATTTAGGAGAAATTTTTAATGTACACGATAGGACAGGTTTCGGAGATGTTCAATCTCCCGATTTCAACACTCCGCTATTATGACAAAGAAGGGCTTTTCCCGTTGATGCAGAGACAATCCGGCATCCGGCAATTCGGAGAAACAGAAGTTGAAGCTCTTCGAGTCATTGAATGTTTGAAGGCTTCCGGTCTTGAAATAAAGGATATCAAGAAATTTATGGAATGGTGCGTAGAAGGGCCGACCACCTATGCGCAGAGAAAAGAGCTGTTTGAGACACGGAAAGCTGCTGTGGAAGCTGAAATGATACAGCTTCAAAAAACGCTTGATATGCTGAAATTCAAATGCTGGTACTATGAAACAGCAATCAAAGACGGATCTGAAGACAAGCTGATGAAAATAATACCTGACAGCCTGCCTTCTGATATTAAAAAG
>JAEEGF011143199.1_pt1 | contig 10668 bp, 9 predicted proteins | sample 9134171 | NCBI WGS metagenome assembly JAEEGF01 (sample SAMN16246542, study PRJNA631951) | gut metagenome | biome: gut microbiome; feature: rumen; material: AP-attached | host: Bos | place: Iran: Karaj | collected 2018-10 | reverse complement strand
CTGGACTGATCTGTCGTTCAATGGTTCTTCCTCAAATTAATGAAACACTGATGTTCCGGTGTTTACACTGAATGATAGATACAGGGTTAAACCTCAAACTTGTACCCCATACCCCAAACGGTTTTGATATAGTCTCCGCAGCTGCCCATCTTGGCGCGGAGTTTCTTGACATGTGTATCTATGGTGCGGGCGTCGCCGAAGTAATCATAGTTCCATACGCCGTCGAGGATCTTCTCACGGGACAGCGCAAGGCCGGCGTTTTCCATAAAATATGTGAGGAGTTCAAATTCCTTGAAGCTCAAGTCTATGGGAACGCCGTCTATCGTGACTATGTGAGCGCCCTTATCAAGCTTTATGAGGCCTGCTTCAAGTACGCCCATATCATCTCCGGCGCCGCTTCTTCTAAGCAGGGCGTCCACTCTTGCCACCAGTATCTTGGGGCTGAAGGGTTTGGATATATATTCATCTACGCCGAGTTCGAATCCCGCTAGTTCATCATGTTCCTCAGCCTTGGCCGTAAGAAGTATGATCGGAACTTTGGAATACGACCTGATCTGCCTGACAAGTTCCCAGCCGTCCATTCTGGGCATCATAACGTCGCTTATCACGCAGTCATAATCATTTGTTTCAAAAAAAATGTCGCATGCTTCCATGCCGTCAGATGCTTCCACTACTTTGTGACCATCTCTGGTCAGGAAATCTCTGACAAGCTTTCGCATGCGACTTTCATCATCTACTACAAGTATCTTACTCATCGGTATCCTCTGTTTCTTCAAGAATAGAGTCTATATCCAATTGATGTTCAAGCGGAGATACTATTCCGAGTTCACGTTCCTTTTCTCTGACCTTATCTTCTCGCTCCTTAATATCCTGCTCCCACTCAGCGTAATCATCAATTATAGCATTGCGGTAATTGATCATATTGGGAGTCTCCGCGCTAAGAGCTATAACAAACATGACTATCACCATTATCACAAGAACTATGATAAGGATTACGGAAATGGCGAATTTTCGACGATACAGGTCTTTTTTCTTCGGAGCCGGCGTTTTGATCCTGTCCATCATTCTGGAAGGCTCTTCTTCTCTCGCAAAGACATTATAAAGAGGAACGGGCCGGATCTCTTCATCCGAATACCCGTTTTCCTTAAGGATGCCTTTAAGTCTGCATAAGTATTCCCACCCCACAGGAGTCTGGAACATCTTAGTGTCAAGCGCTCTGTTATACAGCTGCATGACCTTGGAGATATTGGCATAATTCATGTTGTCATCAAGATAGCGTATCCTGTCTGACTCTTCTCTTGCAAGAGTTGCATCCGCCATGGTTCCAAAGATGAAACCATCAACGATAAGTTCACTATTCATAACTAATCTGACAGTTTCTTCTCTATCACAAGTTCAACATTGTTGCCTTTTACGGACACTTTCACGTCATCGGCGATATTCGCAACAATGGATTTTTCAAGTTCATCCCAGGCAGCCCTTGCAGCCATATTCTCGCTTTTGACCTTATCAACATTGGCTCTGTATAATTCCAGCGACCACATAAAGTCATCTGCCTGAAGCATGGACACATCACTTACGCCCATGGTGCTGTATTTAAAAGTCGAACCATCGCTGGCTGTCTGAAGACGTCCGACTTCATCCATGGTATAGATGCTGTCCTCTATAAGCTCGCGGATCTTACCCATGAAGCCTGTGCTGGCCTGATTGCTTTTGTTCTTAGAGGCCGCGATAAGTTCCTGCTTTTTGTTATAATCCATATCGGTAACAGCCATCAGATGGAGCTTCGCCACATCATCAGATGTGCACTCGATCCAGAACTGAGCGTCAAAATCCTCAGCGATGGCGGTGATCATACCAAGTGACTCCTCTGTAAGAATTCTCATCCTAAGAGACGTTTTATGGTCTAATCCTTTATATTCACAAAATCTCTCAGTAAGTGCAAGGGCATCGTCCATGCCGATTCCCCAGCCGTCTACTTTAACCTTATCAGTAACCATGACTCCTCCTTATTCTATGGTAAGAATATCCGAGAATCCGGTCACATCAAAGATCTCTCTGACTTCTTCAGATGAATTCTTAACAACCATACTGCCCTGCTTGTTCATTATCTTCTGAGCTGATAACAGAACACGCAGACCGGCACTGGAGATATACTGAAGCTTCTCGATATCGAATACGAGTTCCGTAACGTTATCGATGGAAGCCTTGAGTTTTTCTTCAAGCTGTGGGGAAGTGTTGGTATCCAATCTCCCTTCTAATGAGATCGTCAGATTAGAACCATTTAAATCACTGACTATGTTTAACATTTTTCCTCCTCCTGTTGTCGACTTTGACTGTCTGCCAAGGTCACATAACTTATTAATTTTATCAAAAAAGCCGATCAAATTAAAGATATTTGATTAACTTTGATATCATCTTGAATCCGGGTCTTCACCCCGTGCGATCTTCATATTTCGCTTATTCTGGTACATAAGATCGTCTGCCCTTCTCAGTACATGTCTCATGTCATAGGGCGCAGGCTCAACCACCATTCCGCATGCGATCACGCACTCTATATCGGGATCCTGCCTGTTCAGCTTGTCAAGCTCCCTTTTCCATTTCTCCAGGATCTTTAACGCCTCTGTCTCATCTGTATCCTTGAAGATCATCATGAATTCATCTCCGCCGACTCTGAATCCATATGAATTCTCGGTAAGGACGCTCTTGATGCTTGACGCAGCCTTAAGGAGCAGTTTATTCCCGGCTTCGTGTCCGTAGGTATCGTTGGTGCGCTTTAAGTAATTCACATCCATATTGAACACTGCAATACTGTTATACCTGGGAAACTCCGTCTTATACAGGCTGTTAAACTTGCCCTTATTATATAACCCGGTAAGGTGATCTATCTCGCTTTCATCCTGCCACTGCTTGGAATAAGCTGACAGATCCTGGAACAACCCCATGTAATCACTGACCTCAAATATATGATGGATCAGATAGGTCGTATCACCTTCAGTTACGGCAAAGGATCTTACCCTGAAAAACCTTCCCGCATCCCTGTCTGAGATATCCCATTCCATATCCAGATCCGTAACATCCATATCCTTGTGGATATCATTCCATTTATCCCACTGATAATCCTCTATACCAAGGGAACAGGTTCTGAAAAGCGTATTCCACTCTACGTCCGTAACAATGATCTCGCCCAATCTGTCTAAGGCCTTCTCGGCGATCAGCTTCTTATAGTCCATACAAGTATCACACTCCGCGATAATGTTTTCTGAGATACCAGGCCAAAGCCACGAGTCCTGCGGTATCTACCACATGAAAGAATACGGACGACCACACTACCCCGATGCTGTGCCCCATGATCGATACCGTGGCCATATCCAATCCGGCGGTTGATACCAGGAAGAATACGGCGATCACCGGAACCATGATCTTGAGCATTCTGTCATTAAGGAATATCGCGGTCATCACCACACCCAGCAATAACGCTATCAGCATGCCCTGATACTTAAATCCATGCGTAAGATTATAAAAATACACATAATTTGTGGAAGATGCGCCTTCCGCATATCCTACTGCCTTCTCCAGATCCATAGCAAATCTGCGGTATATCTCCGAAGATATCTCATACATAAACTGAGCGCCCACAAGTATCGCAAACCATATCTGAAGCAGTTTCTTGGTTACCTCCGCTGTAAGCGCAGATTTCTTTCCTCCGAAAACATCCTCCTGCAGCGCTGCCATATCGCGACGGTCTTCTTCAGGTATCACCAGAAAAAGCCTGTTGATCTTGCGTATGGCAAAATAGAAAATAGCAGCCGTGGCGGCTATCATAAGCATAGCCAGGATTGTCTGAATATTCCACAGAACATCATCAGACATGTCGGGATCTATCCCGCCCTTCCTGATCATGAATCTGGCGATCACGGACAGAGCAGCATCGGCAAATCTCACAAATGAAGCAAATAAAATAGCATTGGACAAAATATGTCTCTTGGAATTAAAATACATGAACCCTACCGCTGTCGCATATAAACGATCACTTCATCCTCTTTGTAATAGTCAGGATATTCTGACCGTCTTTATATTCATACTCCATATCATCCATGCTCTTCTTGACCATGAAGATACCCAAACCGCCTATCTCGCGTTCTTCTACCGGTTTGGAAATATCAGGATCCTGCTTGGCGAGAGGATTATACGGAATGCCGCTGTCAATGAACTTGATCTTGACAGTAGCTTCATCATCCGAGATATCAACACATATGGTAGCCATGCCCGTGTCCGGAGTGTATGCATAACTGGCTATGTTTACAAACATTTCCTCAACGGCCACATCCATCTGGATCTGAATTGCAGGATTGCAACCCTTAGATTCCAACTGCTCGTCTATAAACTGTGTAACCTTCGGCAGATTCTCCAGCACAGCTTTTAACTTTAACTCTTTCATATATGATCCTTTCGCCAATTGAATATGCGAGTTATATTATTTCTGGCAATACATAATAATAATATCATAAATTGTTCTCAAAAAACACCTGTTCACATATAAAGCGTGCGCACTTCACTTGCGAAAAGGTGTTCCTTCTTTAGTATAACGTGATAAAACATCATTTTTCAGAGCCACAACATCGATCTTTCCTGTTCCCAAAACAGGAAAAGAATCATATATTTCAAATATTGATGGTATCTTAAATCTGGCAAGTCTCGATGCAAGTCTTCTTTTAGCTTCGTCCATATCAAATTCCGCACCTTTGCGAAGCGTGATACAGGCACACACTTCTTCTCCGAAGAATACGCTGGGAATACCCAAAACCTTAACTGCTTCAACCTCATCAAGTGAAGAGACCGCTTCTTCCACTTCGCCCGGCATTATGTTTTCTCCGCCGCGTATGATGATCTCTTTGATCCTTCCTACCAGACACAGATATCCGTCTTCATCCATATATCCGATATCGCCCGTATGCAGCCACCCTTCACCATCTATACTCTGATCGTCTATCGGCAGTTTATAATAGCCGGTCATAAGATTATCACCCTGCACGCAGATCTCGCCCTTTTCTGACGTTGCACAATCTTCTCCGTTTAAGATATCGCGAATAACTATCCTGATCCCTTCAACCGGTCTGCCCACTGTATGAAGAACATGCTGATCCGTGTCTATATACTGCGTTATGCTTACGGGTGCCATTTCAGACAGACCGTATGAAGAGAAGAAATGATCCCCCGGAAGGGCTTTTTTGAACATTTCGATCTGAGACTCACTGGCAGAAGCCCCTGAAATTATAGTTGCCCTTATGGTCTCCATTTTCCGGGATTCAAAGTTCTTATTATTCATGATCGCGATCAGCATAGTGGGGACTGAATGAAAAACAGTACACCTGTATCTGCTGACAGTTTCCATGATGGTATCTGTACGAATATTTGCCGGAATATAGACTGTTGATCCGGCTAAAGCACTCGCAAACAGTCCTGCCACAAGACCGAAAATATGAAAAAGAGGAAGTATCAGGCACATCCTGTCTTCTTCAGTCAATGTCTGATCTTTACAGCTTCCGGCTGAAGCATACATAAGATTATAAGACGATATGAGTACGCCTTTGGGCCTGCCTGTTGATCCCGAAGTAAAGATCATCAGCGCCACATCATCAGGCTCCATACAATCGCCGGCCTCATATTTCAGAGCATCGTTTATTCTGATCCTTTCTCTTATATCGTGTGAATTTCTGACAGAATAGAACCGGTCCAAAGGACAGTCTGATGCTTCGCTGATCTCCCGCACAAATGCATCTTCATCTTTCATCTCAACCATTTCGCCATAACATATATAATATGCGTCTCCGACTTTAGCGGTTTTTCCTATCTCTGACGCCAGCTGGGACGGATTAATGAGAAGCGCTATTGCTCCAAGCTTCTGGATAGCGTAAAAAGTCATCACCCAATTGATCGAATTAATGCCGCATAATGCTACGTGCGAGCCCTTCTTCACTCCAAGCAGAAACAGGTCTGATGCTATGATATCCGCGCCTTTATCAATATCCATCCATGAATAAGGGACACCTGCATATACTATCGCAGTCTTATCGGGTGAAATCTTAACTTTGTGCTCAAGAAATGAACTGATGGAATGATCCGTATAATCAGTAATCCCGTAATCCGGCTGCTCCTTGATCTCGCAGAATGTGTTCTTTATCGGAATAAGGGTATCAAAACCTGTTGATTCAAATATCTCGTAAACACCCGGGCTTACGTTGATCACTTCCATCCGCTCTCCCCTGAATCTTTTTCTGCAGATAAGAAGTTCTCTTAAGCCTGAAGAAGAAATATATAAAACATCACGAAAATCAACGATCACCAGATCCGTATCATCGGGAATCTCAGATACCACATCTCTGAATTCAGGCGAAGCCTGGATATCGAATCTGCCTGAAAGCCCCAGTATCGTTTTTTTACCGTTTACGGTTTGGGTTATTTCCATGTGTTTTCTCCTGTCACATCACCATCCGATAAACTGTTTCTCCGGTGATAGTACCATATTGTAAATGATCATAGTCCGAGATAACTATTGTACATATTGGGGAACACGTCTCCTCCGGTGTACGCCCATATACACAGTATAAGACTAACTACTATCACAGTGCCATACCAAAAGTATTTATGCCTGCCGAAGAATTCCGCAGCCGTCCTTGCGAACTTCTTGTCATATATCCACACGATGATCATGCTTATGACTATTAACAACGCAGCCATGGCATAACACCTGCCGGCTGTCATGGATTCTTTTATTTTTTTCTGAGTCAGTATGACTATTGATTCTATTATCACATAGTGAACGATGTAAATCCTGGTAATGTTCTTTGATATGAAAAGGGCCGGTTCCATCGCTTTATCCGGAAGACGAAATGTTATAAAGAAGAACAGGCAGATCATCACACTGATGCAAAACAGATGGGCTATAGCTTCTATAGTATTCACATAGCAAAAGGACTGCCACACCTTAAACACCGTGAAAATATCCTGATCAACTGAAAGTCCGATATAATAATAGATTGCAGCCACTATTGATGCTGGCAAAAACAGCATCCCGTAAAACAGCCTTTTATCCTTAACATAGTGTAAAATCTCACCAAACATCATACCGAAGGCCGGATAAATAAGCCAGTTAAACAACGGAAAATAACTCTCCGTCTCAGTTGCGATAAAAAAGCCGATCAACTGGTCCAATGCATATGAGCCTGTGTGGATCTTAAGTGCAAGAACCGTTCCGATGATACTGGCTAAGACAGATATGAGAAAAATATGCCACGGCTTAAGTTTGAACAGGACAAACACTCCCATACACAGGAAGAACAATCCGGCAAACTGCAGGATATCACTTGAAAAGATCAGAAAGGTATATATCCTGTGAGACGGATCCGAATACATCAGATATGCGATCACTGAAGGAATGGCGTACCTGAACAGATTAAACGCCTGTCCGACCATCAGCAGGCTAATGCCTCTCTTAAAATATTCTTTGTGCGAAATCTTCCTCGAAAAAGCCACTCCGAGTCCCATGCAGGCCATAAAGCCGCTGGCTCCTATACTCTGTGCCAGGATATCGTCTATGATGACCGAAGGCAGATGATCTTCGTAAAAAAACAGATAATCAATGCAATGCGTGATTATCATCATCATTATCGAAAAAGCTTTAAGAGCATCTATCTCCCGCTGCCGTCCGGTATTTAGTCTCTCATTTGAAAACATTCTTTCTGTCATTTTCCTGTTATTTCCCTTACGACACAAAATATTCCTGTGCCTTATGCAGACACAGGAATATAATAACATAATTTTGACCAGATTATTATCAGGCGCGTTTTCTTCTTGTTTTTCTCATCTTATTCTGGTGGATCACGAGGATAAGCAGGCAGCTTACTGCCACTCCAAATGCTATCGCGGCGCCGGCTATAAGCCATGCAACAAGGCTGTTGGCCGAAGCAACTTCTCTGGCAATGGCGTATGATGAGAATCTGTCGGTTCTGAATGTAATGGTCTTGGGATCATCATCAAGATCCGGAAGTACGCTGACCTGTCCGTTATGTACTCTTAATATCGAATAATTCTTACCGCTCTTATATACATCCTTAGGTATCTCGATAACCACTTCCATCGATGAAGGAAGTTCGCTGATACGCTCGGTCATTCCATCTGTAGTCTTCAGCATGGTCAGATCGAAATACTGAACCGGCTTCTGACCCACGGCATTATTCATTATCCGCTTTGAAGCCTCATCCGGCTCGCTTACCTTGGAAAGGCTGACCGAGATATCTACCTGTCCGCCCTTTGCAAGCTTCATAACCTCATTTTCCGTAAGCAGATTGAATACCACCATGTCCAGATCGGGAAGCGACGGATTAATGTAATCATCTGATACCTGCATGAGTTCATCTCTTGACATATTACTGTAATCAACGCTCATGCGTCTGTAGCTTTCCGGTTCAAGTTCATTCTGCACATTCGCGCCCAGGGAGCCAACATAGAACGCCGCATCAAGCACGGGCATCTTCTCTCCCGTCGATACCATCTGACCTATCTCATCTATGGATACGCCCATGAACTCCGATACTTCCGAGTAAGCCTGCGCAACGTTGTCAAGGCTCTCTACACCCAACTGTTCGTCAGTGGGAATAACTATCTGCTCTATCCCCTCCATCTCTTCAATGAAGTCATCTCCTCCGGTTCCTGCGGCAGCATCCTGTATGCTTACGGTAGAATTATCCGTTGCGGTATTGGAAGTAGTCTTGGATATAGGCTGTACCTTCGCTGACTGTGCCTTATTACCTGATGAAACGGTTGCTTTCTTACCTGCATCTGTCTGAACAAATGCAGCTGATATGGAGTGCGGACCGGTCACATTTGTAAATGTATAAGTCCCCACCGCGCCAACCTGGTTACCGTCTACGGCAACGGCAAGAATGGCAAAACCCGCCTTGGGAGTGATCGTATAAGTGATACTGTTGCCCTTGGCGATAGCGAGCTTCCCGCTGGGAGCAATGGATCCGCCTGTCGTTGCAACGCCTGAAGAAATCTCAAAGGTCTGTACGCCTTCTTTTTCAAATATCGCAGTACATGTATAATCCTGATCCACATTATTGATCTTAAAGCTTGTATCGCGGCTTACTACCTGCGAGTTGACGGTCCAGCCCTTGAATATATATCCCTTATTGGGCGTAGCCTTGATCGTGGTTCCGGTACCGAGCTTAAATGTGCCGCCGCCGGATACAGTACCGCCGTCTGCAGGATTAGCTGCAAGCGTAAGCGTATGCGAGGTCCTGTCAAATATAGCTGTTATCTTGCGGTCATACTGGAGATTGCTAAGTTTGATGGATGCATCCCTGCTTATTATGGTGTCGCCCTCTTTCCAGCCTGTAAACACATACCCGTTATATGCCTTGGCTGAAAGCGTTGTCTCACCACCATATGTTATGTTACCGCCGCCGACAACATTTCCGGCGTCGTTGTTATTGGATGATACCTTAACAGTGACCGAACGCTGCGAGAACTTTGCGACTACGTTCATGCTGCTGTTTACGTTTTTGATCGTGTAGTTAGTACTGGTTGAAACCTTATTACCGTCGATAAACCAGCCCGAGAAAGTATAATTCTGTTTGGGAACGGCAGATACCGTAACGCTTCCTCCCTGAGAGACCGCGCCCCCGCCTGTTACAGAACCGCCATTCTGAGGATCTGCATAAGCATTCACGTTATAGCTGTTACGCTGCGTATAAACGGTTGCATAATCAAATTCATCCGGATCTGCCACACTGACGGCCATTACATTAAAGGTGCCGGATGATTCATCATTTCCTATAGTAAGATTACCGTTCTTTGATATCTTGGTACCTGAAGAACGCTGACCTGCTAACGACCAGTTGACTTCTTTACTGTAATTACCGGTTCCGTTCACATAAGCATAGAATTGATAACTGTTGCCTACCGCAAGAGTAATATCCTGAGGTGAGATAGTTACCGATGTTACAGAAGCAGACGAACCCTTGACCGTTCCGTGCAGGTTGATATAGTATCCTTTGGAATAACCGGGATCTCTCATACCGTCTGCAAACCAGACCTGAGCATTATAATCTCCTGCAGGGAGGTCGCTTCTCATAGCCACATAATACTTAATGGAATCCGTAGGACTAAGATATGTGGATCCGTCTCCGTGAACAGACATCGAAAACGCACCGTCTGCATCATTTACTTCACGATATATCAGACTGACATCGGTTGAACCCGTATTGGTAATGGTCACCGGACAATAATCTCTCTGCACGCCAACTGCTTCGGTTCCGAAATCAACTGTATTGGCTCTTCCGTTGCCGACGCCGATGCCAATGGCGTAATCATTCATCTTATCTTCAGATGCCTGACGCGCTTTCTCAGCTTCTTCCTCAGCGCGTCTTGCCTGTTCAGCGGCCTGTTTTCTGGCTTCTTCTGCAGCAGCGTCTATCTCGGCCTGCTTTTTGGCCTCTTCCTCAGCTTCTTTTGCAGCCTTATCATAAGCTTCCTGGCGCTTTCTTTCTTCTTCTTCCATCTCCTGCATCCAGCGCTCGTACTCGTCGTCATCCTCCACCCCGTCATACGAAGCGTCTGCCGATACATCATCCTCATCGGTAGTGTAATCCTGAGCGCGGACAA
>JAEEGF010115882.1_pt1 | contig 10668 bp, 5 predicted proteins | sample 9134171 | NCBI WGS metagenome assembly JAEEGF01 (sample SAMN16246542, study PRJNA631951) | gut metagenome | biome: gut microbiome; feature: rumen; material: AP-attached | host: Bos | place: Iran: Karaj | collected 2018-10 | reverse complement strand
TTCTGCGACGAACCGCCGTTGTTGCCGATGAGGTCGTTGAGCATCGAGGCCACTTCCTCGGCCTCGGCGTACTTGAGGCGGATCACCTCCACGCTGACCTCGGGAGTGGTCTCGACGTCGAGAGTCTTGATGATCTTGTTGAAGAAGTCCATGTTCGTCTTCGAAGTGATGACGATGAGCTTGTTGGAGCGCTCGTCGGCGAGGATCAGCACCTTGCCGCGGATCATGCCGCGGTCGGCGTCCGAAATCTGCGCGAGCATCGGCGCGTTCGGCGTGGATGGCTGCGGCTGCTGCGCGTTCGGCTGGCCGGGACGGTTGTTGAGGTTCAGAAGCCGCGTGGGCTGCGGCGTGGAGGGGCGGGACGATCCAAAGCCCGGCGCGCCGCTGGTCTTGGGGCCACTCTTGCCCTGCTCAAGCTCCTTCTGGCTTTCGGTGACGATCGTCTCTAGCGCTGTCTTGATGTCGGCTGCGAGAGCGTATTCGATCTGGCAGGTGAACACCTCCTCGAGAACGGGATTCGGCTGGTCGAGCTCCTTGATGATCTCGAGCATGCGGTTCACGTTCTCCTGCGTGTCGGTCACAAGAATGGAGTTGTTGCGCTCGAACACCTGGAAGAGCCCGGCGGGATCCTTGAATCCCTCGATGGCCTTCTGCGCCTCCTCGGCGGTGATGTAGGAGAAGCGGATAAGCTGGCTGATCACCTTGCCCTTCTCGGGATTCCCCTCCGCGGGGATGTTCATCTCCGTGCGGATGCCGGCCGTGCGCACCGTCTTGCGGTCGAGCGCGTAGAGGTAGATGTCGTCAACCTCCTGCAGCACAACGCCGTTGAGGGTGAGAACGCGCTCGATGGCGTTGAGGTACTGCTCGCGCGTGAGGTCGAACTCGTCCTGCGTCTTCAGCGTCACCTGCGTCTTCGGGAGATTCGGCGCGGGGATGAGCACCTTCTTGGCCTCGTCGGCGTATGCGTAGAGTAGAAGCTCGATTGGCGCCTGGTCGAACGCGAGCCGCGGCACGCCGTTCGTGCCCCTCGGGAGGTCGGCGAGGAACTCCTCGGTCGACTTCTGCTCCTCCGCGCCCATTCCGGCCGCGCCAGCGCCCACCGCGCCTGCGCCTCCTCCGCCCATTGCGCCCATGTTGCGGTTGCCGCCCATGCCGCCCATTGCGCCCATGCCGCCACGGTTACCGCCCATTCCGCCGCCCATTCCCGGGCGCATGTTGGGCAGCAGACCGCCGCCACGGCGGCCGCCGAAGCCACCGCCCGAGCGCAGCATCTGCGCGGCGGCAGGTGCCGCCACGAGCGCCGCGAGAGCGAAAAGCGCTAGCGTGCAAAGTGTCTTCTTCATTTAGATGGTCCTTTCATGTAGGCACTAGTCAAGGTGAACTTGACTGACAGAAAACCGTTGTTGCGCGAAGATATGTCGAGGTCGCGCACGTCGAACATGCCTCCCTCGGCGTTTTCGAGATCGTAGAGGAACTTCACTATCCGCGAGAGGCACTCCTCCACGCGCACCTCGATGGGCATCTCCCACACGCCGCCGTGCTCCTCCTCGGGCTTTGGCTGCTCGCCCTTGATCTCCACCTTGTTGGCGGCGGCGATCTTCTCGAGAAGGCGCTGCCAGCGCGTCTCCGTGGGCTCGTCCTCCGCGGCCATCGGCATCTTCAGGCTGATCTCCTCGGACTTCTTCTGCCACGCGGCCTTCTCGGAGATGAGCTTGTTCTCCTTGGCGAGCGTCTTCTTCGCGTTCTCGTACGCCTTGCGCGACTTCGCCCACGCCGCCTCGCGCCCGCTGAACCAGAGCAGCGCGGCAAGGCCGTACATCACGACCACGGCGACAACCGCGAGAATCGTCCTGTCGCGGCGCGACATTCCTGACATGCTCATTTCGCGCCTCCATTCTTCTTGGGAGCTTCCTCGTCGTCGGCGTGGAAGAAGCCCTCCATCGTGAAGCGGATGGCGCCCTTGCGCGAGACGTTCTCGCCACCGGACTGCTGCACCTTGGCGAAGAGCTTCTCGCCTTCGGCGGCGTCCTCGAACGAGGCATTGTTGAGATTGTCCATGAACGTGCGCAGATCCTCGCGCTCGGTCGCAGTGCCCATCACGCGCACGCTCTCGTCGCGACGGTACTTGAACGAGCTGAACACCATGTCCTGCGAGGGAGGCAGAGCGTCCGATATCGTCTTGAACACCTCTAGTGCGCCGTGGGCGTGGTCCGCATACCGCTGGATCAGCTCCACCCTGCTCTTGAGGGCCGACACCTCCTTGAACGCTGCCGCATGGCGCTTGTCCTTCTGCAGCGCCTTCTGCCGGTCGGTCATGAAGTCGTACGTGATGTCCACGCCGAAGAGAACGGCCATCACCGCGAGCCAGATGCCGCCAGCAATGGCCAGCCACATCGTGAGCCTGCGGCGGAAGCTGTGCTCGATGCGCGCCTCGCGCCAAGAGGCGGGCGTGACGTCGAGAGCAGAGCCCTCGAGCGTGCGCCGGGCGACGCCCTCCACGCCAGCCACGGGATCGTCCACCACCACTTCGCGCACGTGGCCGAACGCGCCAAGGCGCTCAATCAGCTCGGGCTCGGCGTGCGAGCGCACGCAAAGCACCACCTCGTCTGCGTCGCCTGCGCCGCCAAGCTGCAGCATGCTGAGCGTAACCTCGCGCGCAAGCTCGTCGGTGCCCGTCACGCGGCCGATGCCGCGCATGAACGAGAGGGCGCCGTCATCAAGCACAATCAGGTCCCAGCCGTCGTCGAGGTCGAAGAGCACCATGCGCCTGCCGGCGCCTCCGCCCGAGCAGATGCGCGGCCATAGCGAGCGCAGCCAGCCGAACGCCGTGGCGTCGGTGCGCACCACATGGATCTTAGCGGCGGCCATGGCCTCGCTTATCTCGGCTGAGGCCGCCTCGGGGAGCGCGGCCACCACGGCCACGATCTCCTTGTCGGTCTCGGCCGCCACCTCAACGCCCGGCAGCAGCACCTCGTCGGGGAACGGAGAAATCGAATCGAGCTCCATCTGCGCCGCGCCCACAAGATCGTCGCGCGCCTCCGCAGGCAGGCGCACCATCTTCACGAGCATCCGCGAAAGCGGCAGAGACAACGTGAACTCATGCGTGCCGAACTTCGCGGCGGCGGCGCGGAACGCGCGCGCGAGGGGCTTGTCCTCCTCGGCCACGTTCTCGGTGGGCACGTCTTCTCCCGCCGCCTCGCCGGGCTTCTCCTCGCCAGGCAGATCGCCCGCGGCGGTCAGAGGCCAGAATTCCTCCGCGCCACGCTGTGGATGCTCGCCTTCCACTGCGAGGCTCACGCCACGTAGCACAGTGCCTTCAAGGCCCAGAACTGTCACTAGTTTTGCCATTTGTGATATTATCTCATTTTCACGGCATACGCGCAACTACTTTCTCAGCGACACATTCTTTTTTCATGAGTCCATTCTGGAAAGTTGACAATATCAAGCTCAAATGTCCAATTCTCAACTGGCTACATGCCAAGCGGCCGAGCTACCGCCACGTCCGATTTCCGGACCGATCTCGCAGTCTGCCAACGACTTCATCCGACGAGCTGGCGGAGGTACTGTCCGTAGGTGGACTTGCCGTACCCCTCGGCGAGGCGCGCGAGCTGCGCATCGTCGATCCAGCCCTTGTGCCAGGCGATCTCCTCGATGCACGAGAGCTGCAGTCCCTGCCGCTCGATTATGGCGCGGACGAAGTTCGTTGCGTCGGCAAGCGACTGGTGCGTGCCCGTGTCGAGCCACGCGAAGCCGCGGCTCATCTGCTTCACGCGCAGGCGGCCCTGCTCGAGGTACACGCGGTTGACATCGGTAATCTCGTACTCGCCTCTTGCGGAAGGCTTGAGCTCGGCCGCGATCTTCACAACGTCGTTCGGGTAGAAGTAGAGGCCCACCACGGCGTAGTTGCTCTTCGGCTTCGCCGGCTTCTCCTCGATCGTCTCCGCCCTGCCATCCGGCCCGAACGAGACGACTCCGTACCTTTCCGGATCGGCCACCCGGTACCCAAACACCGTCGGCTCCTTCGCGGCGCACGCCTCGCGCAGCAGATGCGGCAGCTCCGCACCATAGAAGATGTTGTCGCCCAGCACAAGGCACACGTCGTCGCTGCCGATGAACTCGCGCCCCAAGACGAACGCCTGGGCAAGTCCGTTTGGGACCTCCTGCACCTTGTACGAGAACTTCATCCCGAGGTCCGAACCATCGCCCAGCAGACGCTCGAAGTTCGGCAGGTCCTGCGGCGTCGAGATCACCAGCACCTCGCGAATGCCAGCGAGCATCAGCGTGGAGAGCGGATAGAACACCATCGGCTTGTCATAGACAGGCAGAAGCTGCTTCGAGACGACGCGCGTGAGCGGATGCAGGCGCGTTCCCGCACCGCCAGCAAGAATTATACCTTTTCTCATTTCTCCTCCTTTAAGCAGTTCAGCCAGCGGGCGCGTCGTCGGGATGGTAGCCGCTGTAGCCGGTCTCGGGCATCGCGTCGAGCGCGGCCATCTCGGCATCGGTGAGCGCGAAGTCGAAGACGTCCGCGTTCGCGGCGATGCGCTCTGGCGTGACGGACTTCGGAAGCGGCACTATCCCGTGCTGCAGCGCGTACCGCACGCACGTCTGCGCGGCGCTCTTCCCGTGCGCCGCGCCGATTTCGTTCACCAGCGGATCCGCGAGCAGACGGCCGCTGCCAAGCGGACTCCACGCCTCCACGACTATCCCGTTCTCGCGGCAGTAGTCCAGCACATTCCTCTGGATGTACCCTGGATGGAACTCCACCTGGTCCACCATCGGCTGCACCTCGGCGCACTCCTTCAGCGCCGCAAGCTGCGCAGGCATGAAGTTCGAGACTCCTATCGCCCTCACCTTGCCGTCCTTGTACAGCTTCTCGAATCCGCGCCACGTCTCGGCGTTGATCGCCGCCCAGTCGGGCGAAAGCTTCTCCACGGCCGGCCAGTGGACGAGATAGAGGTCGAGATAGTCCACTCCGAGCGTCTTCAGCGCCCTCTCCGCAGCCGCCACGGTGTTCTCGAATCCACGCTCGTTCGTCCACTGCTTCGTGGTGAGGAACACATCCTCGCGCTTCACGCCCGAGAGGCGGATTCCCTCGCCCACGCTCGCCTCGTTGCCGTACACCGTCGCCGTGTCCACATGCCTGTAGCCAAGCTCCAGCGCCTTCTTCACCGAGTCGCGCGCCACGTCGCCTCCCGGCGTCTGCCACGTGCCGTATCCGATGCACGGGATCTTCACCCCGTTGGCGAGCGTTCTAGTGGATGATAGGTTTTCCATATTTTCCTTCCTTTCTTTACTCGATAACTGCCTTGAAGAAGGTGTTTGTTCCGTCCTGCAGGAACTCGGCCTGCGCCGCATCGCCATTCGCGAATTTCGCGTTGTCGAACTCCGCCTTGTCGAGCAAGTTGGTGATTCCGCCCAGCGTTTCGCCGCCATAGAGCTTGAGCGTGCCGTTGATTCCCGCCGCCGCAAGCGCGTTCGTGCGAACGAGCGTAACGCCAACCGACACCTTCTCGTCGTCGGCGGAAATGCCGTAGAAGTTGAATCCGTAGCCAAATCCGTCCTGCATCAGGTTGAGGTTGAGGAGATATGCGTCGGCAAACTGCTGCACGGTGAGAGTGTTGATTCTGCTCGCCACGGCGTCATATCCGGCGGGAAAGGCGTTCAGCCAGTCCGCCTGCGCGGCAGTGAGCGGTGCGTTGTTCTTGTCGCTGCCTGGCACGACTTCGTCCTTGCGGAACTCGACGACCTTGTTGGTGTAGCTGCCGATTATGGACTCGACCGCTCCCTCGCCGACATAGCCGACTGACTGCACGTATGGCTCCGTGGAGATGGTGGCGAACGGGAATCTGGCGACGCCATCTACCTTGAGCGGCACGTAGTCTGCTCCATTCTTCACCGACACCGCATACGTCTTGTTCGTGACGTCAAGTTCAAGTCTGACGGTGTAGTCGCGATTGATCTCCGCCGCGAACTCCGTCGCGTCGAGCCACACCGTTCCGCCTTCATTTGACGTGTAGACCTGGAAGCAGGCGTTCGTGCCGATGCGCACAGCGGCCTTGACGCCGTCGAAGTCCTGATCGCCCTCCGCCACGCTGTCGAACGTGACCGTCGTCTCGATCGTAACGTTACGCCCGGTGGACGGATTGTCGGCGGTGAAGATGTTGCCATCTTCCTCGTCAATTTTCACCTTGCCGTTCACGTACTCCACTTCCTTGTCCCATAGCCCCGTCGCCTCCTTGTATTCCTCGTTTTCGAGAATCCAGTGGTCTGCGCGGTTCTGCGGCGTATCCTCCCATACGGCGGGGTTCGGACCGCTGGTCGGCCCGAATAACATCTTCACGTAGTAGTCGTAGGTGAACACCTCGCTCGGAAGGTATCCCTCCGCGAACACCACGGCCTTGATCGTCGTCGCGCCCGTCCTGTTCGTCACGTCGATGGAGCCGTCGTAGACCTTGCTCTGCTCCGTCGGGTCGCTGCCGTCCGTCGTGTAGCGAATTGTCGCGCCCGGGATGTCGCTCGCGAGATCGACAAGCGTGTTGCGATAGCCCGCGCTCGAAGTGGCGGTTGGCGCGGCCGCCCGCCTGTTCAACGTAAAGGTGCGGGTGAAGACAGCACTATCGAGATAGGCGGGAGCGATTGCGATTGCCTTGATGGTCGTAGTGCCGACAATCGTGATAGGCGCGGAATATACCATGCTCGACTTCGTGGGCTCGCTGCCGTCCGTCGTGTAGTAGATCGTCGCGCCGGCCGTGGTGCACGCAAGCGTCACGTTGTAGGCGTCCGTCTCGAACGTCGTCGCCGTGGGCGAAGTGGGCGTAGCGGCGCGGGTGGTCGCAACTGTGACGTTTTCCACCGTCAGGTTCTTGGCGTTTACAGTGCCATTGTACACGGCGAGCTTCGCGCCTGAGGCTGAACTCGTGACCTTGGCATTCAAGCTGTCTCCTGCGATGGCATTGACTTTCAGTTCGTGTCCGTTGAGGTCGATGGTCGCGCCGCTATCTACCACTACGTCGCCAATCGCGCGCCAGTCGCAGTCGGCATTGAGCTTCACAGTCTGCGTGCCGGAACCAAAAGTGAAGTGCTCGGGCGAGAACGCATACTCGCCGGCGCCGTTGATCTTTATCGCAAGCGGCGTGACGAAATGATGGTTGCTTTCGAGGATGCGTCCGCCATAGCCGCCGCCCGTATCGCCCACGATGAGACGGAACTTGTGCCAGCCGGGCTTGACGTCGATGCTGGCGTACGCCTGTTGGCATGACAATCCGAAGATCACCCACTCGTCGTCGACCATGAATGCCATGTAGTCGTCAACAAAGCCATGCAGACCCCAGTTGCCGGCCTGCGCAGCGGTCACGTAGAACCAGCCGTCATAGCGGAACTGCTTGTTCAGGAGGCCGCTGGGGTAGTTCATGCCTGGGTTGGGAATGATGCCGTTGTGAAGGTCGTCCACACTACCTTCGCCATTCAAGGTGTAGTCGCCCATCGCAGGATCCTTGAACGCCCTGTTTCCACTGCTGCCCGCGGCCTTGCTGCCCCAGAACGTGGCAGAGCCGTCTTCGCCGAACTGCACTTTCCGCCAGGCGGGCGTGTAGCCGGAGGGAATCGTGAACGCGGTGTTGCCGCTGGGGATGACGATGACTGACTTCTCGCCGGGGATGCCGCCGATGCCGCCGCCGCTCTGGTCGGTGCACTCCCAGTTTGAGGGATCTTCAAGCGCGGCGGCAGTCGGCGCAGTGGTGCCGCCCTTCCACTTCGCCTTCGCGACGTAGAGCGTCTCGGACGAAGGCACGGACGTCAGCAATGTGTCTGGACCCGCGTTCGCGTTCGCGGAAAGCTGCCTGTCGCTCAGGATGCCGTCCCAGACGCGCACTTCGTCGTACTCCGCGCAGGCGTCGCTGTCGGAGGAGTAGAAGGAGTGGCCGAGATAAAGGACCGGATTTGCGATCGACTGTATTCCGTTCGGGATTGTCATCGTGCCGGACTTCTGCAGCACGCCCGAATCGGCGTCGCGGCGCATCCACCTGACGAACGTGGTACCGTCGCGCTGGCGCTCGAACGTGGCGGAAATGTGGAACTGGCGTCCGAACTTGTACGGCGCCATCGACGCATCGACCATGACCTCAGACGTGTTCTTGCATCCGGCACGGTCGTTCGTGGCGTCAGTGCCCTGCGACCACGTGAGGCAGAAGTAGTGGGTGTTGTCCGCGCCGTAGTCGAAGACGCGTCCCCAGTTGCGGGCTGCAGTCTGCGACGCCCATATCTCGATCGTGGCGGCGGTGGTGTTGAGGAGGTTCGCGCCGAGGTTGAGCGAGCCCGCTCCGTTTCCGCTCCCGGTCAGCTTCGCCTTGCCGTCCGCAATCGTGACGTTGGAGCCGACCTTCGTAGCGGTTGAGCCGCCCTGTGAATCGCCGAGGTCGCCGTTGAAGCTCCAGCGGTGCGCAAGCGACGTCGCGACGGAGTACGCACCGCCTTCCGCTACGTTGAGGTCGAGCCCGTAGATGTTCTGGACCGAGCCGGAAAACGAGATGCCGCCAGCTCCCGCCGCGATGGACGTAAGGCAGGAGTTCACGCGCTGGATCACCCGCGTGGAGCTGCTGCCGCTCGTCGCGGTGATGGCGTACAGGCCGGCGGGAAGCATGAGCACGTACTTGCCCGTGGAGGAGGCGGACGTCGAGGTGTACGTGCGCCCCGTCTCGCGGCACTCCGCCGTGACCGTCGCGCCGCCTGAGCGGCTCTCGCCGTTCAGCACGACGCCGCTCACGATCGTCAGGTCGGGGTCGCCCTTCGACGGCGGATACACATTGTACATGATCTCCTGAATGGATGTAAACTTGCTGTTGGCGGCAGTGAGGTCAGGCGGCGTGTACCAGCTGTCGCTGGTCCCGTTCCAGCCGAAGTTGAAATGGACGTAGAGCGTGCCGTTTCCGTCGTAGCCGTATCCGTCTGAAACGATGGCATGGGCTGGAACCGTCGTCGGGCAGGGCAGCCCCGCATCAAGGCTGCCAAGCATGGCGGCGCGGCTGGCGTCGTTCCATCCGCTCGTTATCTTCGCGTTGGCATATGTGAACTGGTCGACTACGCGATGCCCGAAAACAGCGGCCGGAGCGCCGCTAGCGCCGGAGTTGTTCTGGTTGTAGTTCATGAAGCACGTCATGCCTACGTCGCGGGTGAGTTTGCCGATGGCCTTCTTCTGCGTCGAGTAGGAGCCGCCTCTAAGCGGCATGTTCGCCCAGTCGTACGTGCCGCCGAAAGCAGGATTCCACGCGGTACGCGTGGTGGCGGAGGCGCTTGCGTCGTAGCCATTGACGTCCCAGCCCTTCTGCGTGCCGTTGTAGTTGCAGGAACCGTACCAGTTGGCGATTGCGGAGATGGATGCCGTCGGGTACTGCCAGAAGCGCATGGTCTGGGCGCCCATCGTGGCGGCGCAGCCGCATACCGCCCCGCCGGGCGTGTAGTAGTTTTCACCGTACCCCGACTGTCCCCAATACGTCTGCACAAGCTTATCGCAGCGGAGGTCGGCGGTGGGCTTGGCGGCCTGGAGACGCGCGCCTCCCTTGGCGCTCGCCGCCGCGCGCAGGCGAGACCACTTGGCGGCATTTGCGGCACCGGGAGAACGGGCATCCTGCCCGTTCGCCGGAACGTAGGCGGCAAGTCTGCTGCCGCCACCAACGGGCGATGCGTCAGCTGTTCCTGCAAGTTCGGACGCAACTGCCGCCACGTCGATGTTGAGCATCGCCATCAGCGGGTTCTCGGCGGCGTTCGTGTTCCACACACCCTCCTTGGAGTAGGCGAGAATAGGCTCCATCGCCGTGTCGCCGGAGGTGACGACGAAGCCGCCGCTCTTCAGGCTCACCACATGGTACGTGCCCGTGCCGCCAATGCCAGTGTACGTCAAGACGCCGTCTGCCTCAGCTCCGCTGAAATCCTGCCCCAGCGCATCCTTCAGCGACGCCCAGCCAATTACGGCCTCGGACGCCTCGTTTTCCGTCACCGCCTCCGCGAAAGCGAAATTACAACATGCAAATGCCATGCAGAAAGCAGCTGCGGCCGTCTTTATCAAATTTCGGGATGTCTCAAGACATGCATGTTGAATCATGAACACATATCCTCCATGGCCTTGTATATTATCACAATTTGCGCTTCCTGTACAAGAACCAATCGAGGAAAAAACAGACGAAATTCAGCACACCGGCCAACGTCAGCGCAGGTACAGCACCACTCCGAGCGGACGCTCGTTGACGAGAACGAGCCTGCCGTCCTTTACGGCCGCAGAGAACCTGCATTTTCCATTGCCGGTCTCGCCTTCCAGGCCCGCGCGCACGGGTATTTCCGCCGCGCGCTCCTCCGTGAGACCAAGAGCGTCGCACACGTCGTACACCTTGCGTCCAGGCTGCCTGCTGAACGTCACCTCGATCGCGCCAAGATCCGCAAGCGTCTCTGGATGCGGACCCACTCCGTCACCTGCGCGCGCAACGAACTTCGCGGCGTCCACGCGCCTTCCATCGCTCGTCATCCTCCACGTCGCCCCCTTCATCCGGAAGTAGCCCTCTAGCGAACCCGTGCCGGATAGCGTGCCCCAGATCGGGCACCATGACGATCCGCCGGTGCCGTTCGCGAGCGTGGAGCCTTCTCCAAGCGAAAGTGCGCCGTCGATGCCCGCGCGCG
>JAEEGF011419751.1_pt1 | contig 10669 bp, 8 predicted proteins | sample 9134171 | NCBI WGS metagenome assembly JAEEGF01 (sample SAMN16246542, study PRJNA631951) | gut metagenome | biome: gut microbiome; feature: rumen; material: AP-attached | host: Bos | place: Iran: Karaj | collected 2018-10 | reverse complement strand
TCCCGGCGGGATGCAGCTTCTCGTAGTGCTCCTTGTCGGCGGTCTCGTGGCGCAGAAGGTACCTGTCGGCACCCGCCCTGAACATGGTCTCGTACTCATCCCTCTCCATCTCTCCGATAGAAAGGGTCACCGCGCAGTCGCTGTGTCTTTCCTTGATAGCGCTTATGATATCGGCCATCATCTCCGCCGTAAAGTGCCTGTCCTCACCACCCTGCAGGACGATCTTCCTGAAGCCGAGCTCGTAGCCCGTGTCGGCGCATGAAAGGATCTGCTCCTTGGTGAGCCTGTAGCGGTCAAAGTTCTTGTTATCGCGGCGGATCCCGCAGTAGTAGCAGTTGTTCCTGCAGATGTTCGTAAATTCAACAAGTCCTCTTAAGTACACGTCCTTGCCGTAATACTTCTCTCTGACTTCACGCGCACGCTCAGCTAACAGCTCATCAAGCTCACCGAAGGGAGCCTGTAACACCTCAAGGAACTCCTCATCCGTGAGGTTCCTGTCCGCAGCAAGTTTATCCGCAAGTTCTTTATAAGTCATATTGTTTTCCTCATCACATGTAGTGTTAAGCATTGTCTGTTACATTACTTTTGGGGAATTATAACACAAAACAGGCTCCTGTGGGAACCTGTTTGAATCCATAGATTTTTACCTTCATATAGTCCTTATTTCACGGCTCATACGGCCTTCATATAGTCCTTGTTTCCCTGCTCACCGCCTATGATCTTCCTGTTTTCTTCCTCAACCTTCTTCACCTTGTCTTCATTCTCGTAGAAAAGCCTGATGATGGTGGGATCAAAGTGCTTGCCCGAGCCTTCCATGAGGATCTTCATCGCTTCCTCATGCGAGAAAGCCTTCTTGTAGCTTCGGTCTGAAAGGAGTGCATCATAAACGTCAGAGACCGCCATGATCCTGGCTGAGAGGGGGATGTCCTCGCCCTTCAGACCCTCGGGATAACCCGAGCCGTCCCACTTCTCGTGGTGATATGTGGCAAGGTTAAGTGCCTCCTTAAGGTACCCGGAAGAACCGCCCGTGAGCTCCATGGCACTCTCGATGATCGCTTTGCCTGCCGTGGTGTGCTTCTTCATCTCGACATATTCTTCATCCGAAAGTCTTGCCGGCTTGTTGAGGATGAGGTCGGAAACCTTGATCTTTCCTATATCATGAAGAGGTGCACAGTTGCAGACATCCTCAATATACTTGTCCGTGACCACACCGTTATACTCACCGCTGTCACGCAGCAGTTCAAGGATAAGTCTCACATAAGCGGCTGTCTTTTTAACATGATCTCCGGTGCACTTGTCGCGGCTCTCAACCAGATCTGCCAGGATGTAGATCAGGCCGTTCTGCATCTTCGAGATCTGCTCTCCCTTCTTCTGAACATCCTCTATGTAGCCGACGGTATCTCCCATGGTTTTGAGGATCGCGTCGTAGAGAGTCTCAAGCTCGTCGCCCGTCGAGATCCGAAGATCCGCTAGCTTCGCCAGATCCGCCTCAAGGTCCTGTTCGCTGTTATACGCGAAATGCCTTGCTGCGTATGTCATAGAATTGATCGGATAAGTCATGTGATACTTCATGTGCCACAGGCAGAACACGAGTATCACTATAAAGAAGCCGATAAACAGCGAAGCAAGCCTTGTAATGAACATCACTCCGTCGAGAGGAGCCGCCTCGGCCGACACATCAGCCACAGTGCCCATGACAGCAAAATGACTCTCCGCAAACTGCCGGTAAATCACGTAGCTTATGATGCAGGTCGTCACTGCCACAAAAGCCATAACGGAACCTACGATCATGATGATCCTGTTGCTGAGCTTCCTGCGCGCAACATCCATGTTGTGGGAAGCCCTGATCTCGTCCTTACCGAGAGGTCTCTGCTGCCATGAGGTGAGCTTAAGCGACCCGGAGAACTTCCCGGGTATGATCTTCAAAAGTCCGAATACGATAAGAACTGTAACCGTCTTGTCGATCAGGTCTATCGAAACGTCCGAGATGAGCTGTGCCCAAAAGACACTCAGGGTTCCGCTCTCAAGAAGCTTCACTGCGAAAGGAGCCGAGATCCCCTCTCCCATACCGAATCCGTAAAGAAGGTATGTAAGAAGCGACCCCAAAAGCCCGCCGATAAAAGCAAATACAGGGATTGAAACAAGCGACTTTAAGAACTTCTTATAGAAACCTTTATAGGCAAGTGCTGATGCCGTCAGCGCGATAAGAACGCTAATCACGGCATAATATGCAGTGTCGGGACTGAATACGGAATTTATGAGATTTGTCACGTACCCGACGATGATACCGGGCAGGAAGCCTCCGCATATCGCAGCAAGAAGCGTTCCGATACAGTCAAGGAACAACGGTATTCCGAGCCACCCGCAGACCCTGCTGAACAGAATGTTTATAAGAATACAGACGAGGTATACCGCTATGAGCTTAGCAAACCTTCGCGATTTTGCAATAGTAGTTGTGTTGTTCATGATTCGACCCTCTTTCACTTTTCAAAAACACAACATTGTATCCGATGTTTGCTATTATAGCACTTATTCTTTGCTAAATAAAGAAGAATTTGAAAAAATTGCAATTCGAAAACATTGCATTTTGCAAATACCCATTACCGATCTCTCCAAAGGGCTCATTTATACAAGAGAAGGAACCCCTTTCGGAGTTCCTTCTCTGTCTGTTATTCTGTTCAGATCTTGAAGAATACAACACTTTCTTTGAATCCTGTCACTATTTCACTGATCTCAGCCGCCCGAAGAAGCGCTCGTGGGTCCTTTTTCTACAATGTCTATTGCAAAATCATTAAACGATTGGCGAACTTGCCCAATCGTAAGCGACGTTTCATTTCCATTTTCCACACGAACATACACGGCATTTGAGGGAACCTGTAGTTTTAACCTATCGAGGCCTTGATTGGTTTTCTCAGCAGTAAGCGATATAACGACCTTATCGTCCCCGGAGCCTTCTCCCGGATCTCCGGGGGCTGAGATCCTGATATCTCTGATCATGAGCGCTCCGCCCGAGCATACATCTACACGGCCACCGTTGCCACTGGGTTGAGCATATTCAAGTGCAAGTGCTTTTTCGTATCCCGCAGTAGCTTCGCTTCCGATAGATTCTACAGACTCCACAGCGAGCATTCCTCCCTTGTTCACCTTGAGGATCGCATCATTCCTGATGGTCAGTGAGTCCCAGTCTCTTGCGGTGTAATTCTTAACTACGAGTGTTACTCCTCCCAATTCCCAGGGGATTATTTTCCCATCCTGCGACTGCCTTGCGGGCAAAGAGAGATTCTTATCGGTATCAGTCATAAATCTGCTGTCCACGCCGACAATAGCATCACTGTTTGACCAATCAAGGAACCTTACAAGCTGGTGTTTCGTAGTGATCTTTCCCACATTTCCTGTCTTTAGATCTTCAAGCGAGATAAGCCCATCATTAAAAGGATGCTCTACAACCTCAACTCCATCCGAATCGTTCTGTTCCTTTGTTTTCCTGTAAACCTTCAGCCGGGTTGTCCCCTCTTCTGTATTCTTACCGGTATAACAATACTTCCAGATTACAGGATAATAGTGAGATCCATCAATTGTTTCGGTCGTTCTCTCGATCACAAGCATCTGTTGCTCGGGGTCGATCTTTTCCCTGATACTTTCCTCATTAAGCTCACCGTCAGAGAAGAATTTGAAATAATACTCATCCTTATTATTATTACCCATGATAAGCCTTGCATCGGGTCCGCACATTTCTACAATCTGATGTGAGGCACCTTCAGATTGATTGTATGATAGACTTACGCCAAGCCCACTATTGGGAGTATCCCAATATTTCGATTCAAACGTACCCATGATCTTTAGTGATCCGTACTCGCTCATGTCCAAAGGAAGATTAGTTACCAGCTTCGAGCCTGCAGGAATACACAGTTCTCCTGTTATCTGTATAGACTCCCTATTATCGGCATTAAGGATTTCTACGGTTCCATCACTTGCGTACTTTGATTCATCAATTTTCACCTTTGACTTCCTGCCGGCTTTTATTGCAGCCGTTATCTCACCTGCTCTTTTGGGATCAAGGTACGCATTAAGCCAGTCGACTTCTGAGTTCTGATAAAATGAAATGAGCGTGGAAGCCCCGTCTTTTTCAAAATCGGTCACGAACTTTTCGCAGATGATGTTATCTCTGTGCGTAAAATCGACAAAGGAAAAAACAACACCCTCCGCGTAAGCATTACGATCAAATTCATAGGAATATCGGTCGATTCCCCTGATATCAGAGAAGCGCTTTCCCACATCAAAGACTCCGAGAATCTCATCAAACCCTAATCCCTGACTCGAAACAGTTACGGTACCGCCGTTATTCTGAACCGAAACAGCTTTTATAAAGAATTTAATGTCCTTTTTTTTAAATTCATCCCATCGCTTATCCTTGTCGCACCACCATATGAAGGAGCACAGAGGCTCATTGGGATCGTTATAGCCCCGGTCCGCTTTTGCAGTGAACACTAAATTCCCGTACTCAAACTTTGCACCGGCCTTGATGCCGATCATAGCTTCCACGTGCTTATCAATTATTTCGTATGGAAACTTAACATTCTTGGCAGCAACTCTAAGCATACTTCCGTCCGAAACAATGATCTGCGAATCCTTTGAAAGAATGATCTTATAATCCGAGCGCGCATCAAGCTCAACTTTTTTGTTACTGTCTCCGATCAGAAGTGTCACGCCTGTCGGGATGGTGATACTGTCCTCGAGGTCGAGGTCAGAAGTCAGCTTTACAAGCTCCGGTCCTGCGTTCCCACCGGTGCTCTGCTCTTCAGCTTTTTGACCTGCTGTGCTCAGCTTTTCTTTCAGACCCGCGGTTGTTTCTTTGGGCTCATCCACTACCGGCTTGGTCTCCGTGTCCGGAGTGGTCGTTCCTTCGTTTATGGGACCGGGATCCGGAGTGGTCGTTCCTTCATTTACCTGACCGGGATCCGGAGTGGTCGTTCCTTCGTTTACCGGACCGGGATCGGGTGTGGCTGTTTCGTCCTCCTTCTTGTCACCCCGAGTTTCATCCGAAGGAGTTCCGGAGATTTCGCCCTCTGTGCCGTCATCGGTTTCTTCGGGCTTGCCGACATAGTTATCGGAAGTGAGGTCTTCGCCCTTCTTGACTGTCTGCTCCACGCCGTTGCTGTCGGCGACAGTGACATTCTTGTCGGTGTTGTTTTCGAGCTTAACGCCTGCATCCTCATTCTTAAGCGTTACAGCCGAATTCTCTGCCCCTTTTTCGAGCTGAAGATCAACGTCAGCATAGGCATTAACCTTAACAGGGAGCTCTGACTTCACTGCAGCACCTGCAGCTTCGGGCTTAACCGTAACTGCGAGCTTTTCCTCGGAAGTACCTGTTACGCCGATCTCTGCTGCAGCAGCAACATAGAGTCTTCCGACATTACCGTTCTGCTCAACATCAACCTTGCTCTTGCCGGTTACGTCAACACGGCTGATATCGCCGTTATTAACGACCCTGACTTCACCTGTCTCCGAAGCGATCTTGAGCTTCTCAACAGAAGCACCTCCCATCGCCTTAAAAGTGAGCATTTCATCGTTGACCGTGATGTAGTTGCCGGAAGCATACTCCTTAACGGTCTTTGCTTCGTTGACAACGATGCTTCCGACGGTACCCTTGCTGTTGAAGGTAGCGTTCTTCGCATTAATAACGATCTTAAGATCCGAGCTGCTGTACTTAGCTGCCAATGTAAATGATACCTTGGCATCCGTCTTGATAGTGATCTTCTTATACTTACCACTCTTGAGAGCTTTGACAAGTTCTTCCTGTGTAGACACAGTGATGCTGGTCTTAGACTTCTTCTTTGCAGCTTCCGCCCTATCAGCGGGAAGCACTCCGAAGACCAGCGCAACGATCGTAAGCACTACGATCAGTCGGGAAACAATCCTCTTCATAGAAACCCTCCTAACGCATACTTCCATAAATTTTACCCGTCTTTCGAGAGAATTGCAACTTTGCATGATAATCTCGCAAACACCACTTTTAATTTATTATAAAAAGAGGAACCCCCATATGATATGGACCCACCGCGCGTATGTTTCCGGGAAAAACGGAAGCGCTAACGTGTTTTTCAGGAAACATATAGGCAGGTAGTTCCGGTTTGGGTATATTATTATGCATATGCATAGACATTTTTATCAACAAATGGTACAATACACTTATATCACTCATGACGAAAGGAGGATCCCATGAGCTATAACGAAGCCGCTAACTCATCTTCCAAAAAATATAAAAGTCAAAAGCAGAAACAGATTGCCTTGTCATATATTAAGGAGGATTTCGAAATTGAGATTCTTCCCGTGATAAAGCGCTCCGGACTGCCTGTTGCAACCTACATCAAAAAGGCAATTGAGGCCAAGATTATCGAGGATAAGAAAAACCTGTCCGCTCTGCTGGATGCTCTGTCAGTAGTTGAAGAAACTACTGTGCGAGAGGTTCCTGCCTTGATGAAGGACGACTGTGAAAAGATCATTTTGTACGGCTCATTTGCGCGTGGAGACTATACTCTGAATTCAGATGTCGATATCGCAATTCTGACCAAAAGTGATCGAATGGCGGTTCGGAAATTTAATCCCGGTATTGATGAAATCTCATCTGACATCGGGATCAAGACTATGATGATTGTGAACTATATCTGCCTCCCTCTCAAAGAATTTGAGCAGAAGAAAAGCTGGTATCCATTCTTTATGAACATCGCACACGAAGGCAAAATTCTTTATGATCTACGAAGTGGAGGTGCCTATGCATGATGAGGACATAAAGTCTCTTGCCAAAGTTAGAATCGAGCGTGCTTACGAATTGATCGAAGATGCCGAAGAACTGCTTAGGCATTCTTCTTTCCGATTAAGAAAACACTCTCTATTTGTGATTTGATACTATTTTTTAAATCACAGCACAGCACCTCTTCTATATGATCTGTTTTCCCGACAATCCTGAACGCCAGATCACACGGTAGATACTCGGGATCGTATATCAGATAAATGGTATGCTTTCCTGTCCCATCTTCAAAAATAATCTCACTTCCTCCGGGAGGCGGAGCACTTAAGTAATCATCATAATAATACACTTCCTCTGTATTATTCTCGATAATAGAAAACACCTTTTCTATCATCGCAGCATCAGAAAGGACATTTCTTTCATTGCCATCAACTCGCCGTAATTCCTTGATTGATCCAAATTCACTAATTCTTTCTATCAAATGCTCCGGACCATATTTTTTCGTTCTTGTAGTGAAAAATAGTACTACCATGCTGATAACGAAGAGACATACTATTCCCAATACTATTCCGTTTTTTCTCATGTCTGATTCCCTGACCTAACTATTTTTTACAAAATCTTTCTATCAATCTCACTATTCATTTGTTCTTAATTAATATACCATATTCCATTTATAACAAAAAAAGCAAGAGATTTGCGCAAACTCGACTTTTTTTGGTCAAAATTAACATAAATCGAACGAAAAATGTGGTTACTGGAGCTTCGGAAATCTAATGTTTATGACTGAAAAGACTTTATGAAGTAAAAATATATAGAACCACAAGCTAAACAAAAGGACCTACCGTGCCAGGTAGGTCCTATATCAGGTTTTCCGATCATCTCCAGTTCTCAAAGAACTCAAGTATCAGCTTATTCACACTGAAACTGTTAAGTTCCTCCGTCGGCCATCCGTGCTTTCCGTCCTTCACAACGACGCCCCACACGATGTCCTTATCTCCGTCAGCACCATACTTGCGGATAATAGAACCATCTCCGATCTCGCCTTCGACCTGCTGCACGAGTCCGTTAGAAGAAGCCATGTAATCAACCACGTCCTCGATAGCAGGATCAAGCGCTGTCTTGGATGATCCGTCAAAGTTCTTCGAAATTGACTCATCGATCTCACCGATGACAGCGAGCATTCCCACATCGTTCTTTTCGGGACGCTTGTTCCAGAGTGTCTTGCAGAGATCTCCGCCTACACTTGCGCAAGCCTGAAATGTATCCTGAGCCTCAAGCGCGAGTCTGAAGTTCATGAAACCTCCGTTCGAGAAGCCTGCACAGAACACATTATCATCATCAAGCGAGTACTCATCAACAAGATAGTTAACAAGTGCCTTGATGAACCCGACATCGTTATAATCAGGCTCAATCCTCCCGTAGTTCCAGCTCCTCGAGTTTCTGCCGGCCTTCGCGTTGACCGTTCCCGAAGCGTAGCAAACTGCGTAGCCCTTCGGAAGCGCCTCTTTATCAAGTTCACTCGTTTCACGGAAATTTTCAGGTGAATCCCCGGCTCCGTGAAGCATCACGATGAGGGGCGCATTCTTTCTCTCCTCAGGAAGACTGATGACGAATTCGTGCTTTACATCTTCAAAAGTACAGCTATACTTGTCGTCTTTACCAAGCTCCACATTCTCAAGCTTGGGTCCCGACGAGCACCCCGTAAGGATGCATGCAGCCGTGAGCCCGATCAGCATAAGCGTTAAATAAATGATTCTCTTCATTCTTGTACCCTTTCCCGGAGTTTGTCCCCCGATGTAAACATATTAATTCTATCAGTAAATACCCTATTCTTCAATCCAAAATCCCGTTCATTTAGTCCGGATCAGCTTATGGGCGTATCGGGTCCGTTCACGCTCTGATAGGCGAACCAGCGCATGTTCTCCCCAAGTTCCTCCCTCGCGAGGCTCACGCACAGCTCTCCGAGGTCACGGCAGTTTTCCCGAGCCGTCTTCGCCTCCTCATAAAGGAGGACCATTCTCTCGGAATCGCGAGCCCACTGATCAAGAGAGAGCTTGCCGTAGTAACTTCCCGCGAAGAGCGAGATAGCCGAGAGCGAACCGGTCGCAAGCTTGAAGATCGTCCTCACAAATTCGGCATCAACTTCAGCAAGAGAAGCACTTCCGCCGAATGTCCCGGCCCAGAAGATCTCGAACACAAGCGCTGCCGTATAAACCGCAACAGTAATAGCGATCGCCACACGCACGACACGGTCGTTTGCCTTTGACTTGGCCTTAGCACGTTCCACTGCTCTCCTGTGATAAGCGAGCTGTCCGTCGATCCAGCTATCCGTCGAACCTGTGGTGCTAAGAGTATTTGGATCATAAACGCATATAGCCGCCAGCGCGCGGCTAATCCACGGGGTCTCGAGCTTCTGCGCCCACGATAGCATCTCGTAGGTCTCGGCATAGTATCCTGCCTCTATAAGAGCGGTCTGCACGCGCAGTGCCTCAGCAAGCACTCTGTACTCAAGGTACTTGCGATGGAAGTCACGTTTCTTCGCAAGATGGTTGATAACGTATATACCCACGATCATCACGCCACAGCCGACGATCAGGTAATGCATGTTTGCTTCGTCGTATAGAAGGAATGACATCGTGAGAAGCGTCGCCATCACAGCGATAAGCCCGACTGTTATCCTGTGCCTTTTGGCTCCCTTCACACTGCAGATATCTGCCGTGTGCCCGACACGGGCCATGCGGTCAAAGGCGCGCAGGCCGACCGTTTCACTTAAGTTAAGCTTCAGGGCATCCCTGTTGAACTCTTCGGTTCGTTCGATCACTCTGTTCAGAGTTTTCTCATCGCCAAGGTACTTCGGTAAAACAGTCCTTTCGGGGAAAGGCTCCACTCCCGCTCTTCTCACAGGGACGTGTATCACAAAGCCCTTCTCGGGTGAGAAGCACGGTGCTTTGCTAAGCTCCAGGCTCCCTTTAAGCTTGATATCCACGATCTCGGCGGTTCCGCACCCGCCTTTTTTCGGCTCCGACCCGTCCCAGAGCGCTATAAGTACATGTGAGTGTTCGGCCACGTAGATTCCGGCCTGACGGTAGAGATAGTCGCGACCCTCTTTGTGATCCTCGATCTCAGGTGCGACAAAAACATTTGAAGCACGTTTGAGAAGCTCCCTGTACCCGGCGACTTCCTCGGATGTAAAGTCCTCCTCGTAAAGCTCCGACTTCATCGGAAGGATGACCGTGAGCGGAATCCCTTCTTCGAGAGCAACCTCGGCAACGATCCTGTCCGCTCCTGCCGCAAGGCTCGACAGCAGCTCTATCGGAGTATGGGGAGCAAGCGCCTTTAGCCTCCTGATCTCGCTTCGCACGACATCACGGGCTATCCTCGCATCCTCGGGGATGATATCCCGGTGGCCTGTTACGCCGAGTACTAAAGGGATTAAGCTTTCATTCATTACTTTTCTACATGCCATGATCTTCTCATATTTATGGGATATCAGGTACTGTTACGAGCCTGTTAGGATCTGTGACCCCAACTCTTCATCGAAACCCCGTTACCCTACGCTTTCCAAATAACGGATACTATATGCTTCACGATAGTTCACAAGCTTCTCCGCGCCCGTATGTTTTTCCTAAAACAATTCGGCGTCAGCGTTTTAGGAAAAATATACGTGGCAGGAAAAGCGGTTGTTGTAAATCTATAAATTTACGCTTTAACGTTTTACGGATCATACCCTCTGTTCTGCGATACCGAAATACTGCTGTTTCCGAGTCTGTCTTTTAAGACACCTTCGCCCCAGTTAAAGAATTCATCTATCTCCTCATCGGTATAATTTCCGAGGAAAGCTCCGAAGATGGTTGCTTTTCCACTGCCCTTAACAGTTCCCTTGTTCACGAACCATACAGCACGGGCCATCGAGCCGTCGGG
>JAEEGF010073260.1_pt1 | contig 10669 bp, 10 predicted proteins | sample 9134171 | NCBI WGS metagenome assembly JAEEGF01 (sample SAMN16246542, study PRJNA631951) | gut metagenome | biome: gut microbiome; feature: rumen; material: AP-attached | host: Bos | place: Iran: Karaj | collected 2018-10 | reverse complement strand
GCGGGTCTACGAGCTTCACGGCTCTGTGGAGCGCAATTACTGCACAAAATGCCGCAGATTCTATGATCTCGACTACATAATGGACGAGAAGAACTGCAGAAACGGTGTACCTTACTGCGAATGCGGCGGTCTGATAAAGCCGGATGTGGTGCTCTACGGCGAGATGCTGGACGAGGACTGCATCAATAAGTCCGTCAATGCCATCAGCAGGGCGAATGTGCTTATAATCGGCGGCACCTCGCTGGCGGTGTACCCTGCGGCGGGCTTCATCCACTACTTCCGCGGCAGCAAGCTGGTGGTCATCAACATGAGCTCCACCGGCATGGACAGCCAGGCGGATCTGCTTATAAGGGATCCCATATGAGAGGTCCTTGGCGCAGCGGTGCTGGATGAATAAACGTCAATGTGATCGATAGTTAATGGTATGTTTACATAAAGGAGATTTATGATGAAGGTTCTTATACTAAACGGCAGCCCCAGGCAGGGCGGAAACACCAGCTATGCTGTTTCCCTGCTGGAGGAGGCCTTTGCCGAGGAAGGCATCGAAACTGAAGTCATCCAGGTCGGCAACAAGCCCATCAGAGGCTGCATCGCATGCGGTTTCTGCAAAAGAAACGGCAAGTGCGTATTCGATGACGGCGTCAACGAGATCGCTGAAAAGTTCGAGCAGGCCGACGGCCTTATCGCAGCGACCCCGGTATATTACGCCTCTGCCAACGCAACGCTGGACGCTGTAATGGACAGGCTCTTCTACTGCACCAACTACGACAAGACCATGAAGGTAGGCGCAGCCGTTGCCATAGCAAGAAGGGGCGGCATCGAGACCACCTTCGATCAGCTTAACAAGTACTTTTCTATCTCAGGCATGCCCGTGGCCTCCAGCTGCTACTGGAACGGCGCTTACGGCGCAGCTGCCGGAGAGGCTGAACAGGACGTGGAGGGAAGACGCATCATGCGCACTCTGGCAAAGAACATGAGCTTCCTTATCAAGGCCATCGCCCTTGGCAAGGAAAAGTACGGCCTGCCGGAGAAGGAGCCCCGCGCAAGCATGAATTTCATCAGATAATTTTAAGGAGAGAAAAATGACTACCGGTGTTATTATCGCCCTTTCTGTAGTGGGCTTTGCGGTCATAGCAGGCGTTGTTGTGGCTGTGGCATCTGTTATATCCTCTGTTTCCGCTGCAGGCGGAGCTCTGGACGACGAGGACTAGGAAAGGACAGTGAAGGGATATATGAACATTCTTGTTACTGGAGGGACCGGATTCATCGGTTCCCATACCGTTGTGGAGCTTATAAAGGCAGGCCACAGGGTGGTTATACTGGACAATCTGTCCAACAGCAAGGAGCTGGTGCTCGGAAGGATATCCAGAGTCCTGGAGCTTGAGGGCATAAAGAACGCGGATCTGCCGTTCTACATGGTGGATATAAGGGACAGAGAGGGCCTGGCTGCCATGTTTGAGGCCGAGCCGGTGTTCGACTGCTGCATTCATTTCGCCGGCCTCAAGGCTGTGGGCGAATCGGTGCTGAAGCCCTGGGAATACTATGAAAACAATGTTTACGGCACTCTGGTGCTGGTGGATGAGATGCGAAAGGCAGGCTGCAAGAGCATCATTTTCAGCTCCTCTGCCACGGTCTACGGCGTTCCGGACTTCAGTCCCATCCCGGAGACCGCCCAGAAGCATGCGGCCATGCATCCCTACGGCGCCACCAAGTCCATGCTTGAGGACATCCTGACGGATCTTCACACAGCGGACGTCAAAAACGGCGACGAAAACCCCTGGAATGTGGTCATCCTGCGCTATTTCAACCCCATCGGAGCCCACAGAAGCGGCCTCATAGGAGAGGATCCCAGCGGCATTCCCAACAACCTGATGCCTTACATTACTCAGGTGGCGGTGGGAAGACTCGCTAAGCTGGGCGTTTTCGGAAACGATTATCAGACTCACGACGGCACAGGCGTAAGGGATTACATCCACGTGGTGGACCTGGCTAAGGGTCATGTGGCAGCGCTGAAGGCAGTCGAAGAGAAGTGCGGTGTCGAGATCTTCAATCTGGGCACCGGGGTCGGCTACAGCGTTCTGGACGTGGTCCACGCCTTTGAGGAGGCCAACGGAATCGAGATCCCCTACGAGATCAAGCCCAGAAGGCCGGGAGACATCGATTCCTACTACAGCAATCCCGCAAAGGCCCAGGAGGTGCTGGGCTGGAAAGCTGAGCTGGACCTTGTGGACATGTGCAGGGACAGCTGGAACTGGCAGAAGAACAACCCCAAGGGGTATATTTAGTCTGACTGTGGCGCTGAGCCGGTCAGGAGGATGGATTTGAGCAATGTGAATTTCATGCCGGTGCTGCTGGCATCGGACATCAACGTATACAGCATGGGAAGGGCCTTCCACGAGGCCTACGGGATAAAGTCCCTTATGGTGGCGAGGGCCAAGGGCGGCGTCATTACGGAGGAGACCAGGATACTGGACTATTTCGAGGAGCCGCGGCTGGACGAGACCGAGGTCTTTCAGGACACCATGGCTAAGATCTACCGTAAATACGGCAGAGTGGGGGGACCCATAACCGGTCCTGAGGCTGAGACTGCAGGGCCCGAGCAGATGGGCGTTTCCGAGGAGGGGCTGCCCGCAAAGGACATGATACTTCTTGGCTGCGCGGACCATTATGTGCGTCTTATCGTGGAAAACAAGGAGTATCTGAAGGGCCTGGGCTACATCGTCCCTTACTCCGACAAGCCCATCCTGGACCGCATAACCCTGAAGGAGAGCTTTTACAAGCTCTGCGACGAATACGGCCTGGACTACGCAAAAACCTTCATCTACACCCCGGAGATGAACTACGTTTTTGAGATCGATTTCGGCTATCCGGTGGTGCTGAAGGCTTCCGATTCGGTAAAGTATCACAAAAAGAAGTTCCAGGGCTTCCACAAGGCTTATTTTATAAACTCAAAGCAGGAGCTGGTGGATACTCTTAAGCTCATATATGCCAACGGCTACGACGACCACATGATCATCCAGGACATGGTCCCCGGTGCTGACGATTCCATCTACGATCTGCAGATGTATATCGGGTCGGACCATAAGGTCAAGCTGATGAATTTCGGCAACGTGCTGCTGGAGGAGCATACTCCCACGGCTATTGGAAACAACGCCGCCACCCTTACAGTCTACAACGAAGAGCTGATGAATAAGATCGGCAACATGATGGAATCCATAGGCTACGAGGGCTTTGCGGACGCGGATATAAAGCTGGACAGCAGGGACGGAAAGTTCAAGATGTTCGAGATAAATATCCGTCAGGGCCGTTCTCACTACCGTGTGACAGGCGCCGGAAACAATCTGGCCAGGCTGGTAGTCGAGGATTATGTCTACCGCAGGGAGCTGCCAAAAATACTGGTGAAGGGCCCCCATTTCTGGCATGTGGTGCCCCTTGGGGTGGTGTACAAGTATGTCCGGGACCCGGAAAAGCTGGCTCTTGTAAAGAAGTGCGTAGCCGAGGGGAAGGAGTGCAATTCCATGCGCTATGACAAGGACATGAGCCTTAAGCGCCGCTGGGAGCTCTTCCTTAAGGACCTGAACCAATACAGAAAATTCGGTAAATACTATCCCTACTGATTTTAGGAGGAAATATGACAACTGCAGTACTTCTCAGCTGTTTGAAGATATTCTGCTGCCGCATCATGGACGTGACCCTGGGAACCTTCAGGACCATGCTCACGGTCAAGGGCAGAAACAAATTTGCGGCTCTTGTGGGCTTTGTTGAGGTGTTCCTCTGGTACATCGTGGTCCGCGATGCCTTAAGCGGCGCGGGTCCAGTGATCCCCACAGCCATCGCCTATGCAGGCGGCTATGCCACCGGTACCTTTATCGGCGGCAAGCTTTCAGGCCTGTTTATAAGCGGTAAGGTTCTGATCCAGGTCATAACCTCCGGCAGGGACCAGAAGGTTTTGGACGGCCTCAGACAGGCTGGCTATGCCATCACCGTCATCCGTATCGAAGCCAACGAATACGGCCCCGACAAGTGGATGGTCATGGCGGATGTGGACAAGAAGCATGCGGCTGCCCTTGAAAAGCTGGTGAAGGAGCTGGATCCCAAGGCCTTTATTATGGTGCAGGATACCAAGAGCTCCAGCGGCGGCTATTTCGGCGATACCGCAAAGAAGAAGTAGAATCGGCTTATGAAAGAGGAAAAAAGGCCTTTGATCGCTATAATCATAAGGGACCCCTGGGGGAAGGATCCGGACACCGTCTGCAGCGTGCTGGCGGACAGGGCGCTTTTTGAGCGCCTCCGGCCCATCGTGATAGGGGACCACTGGTTTATGAGCGAGGCTGCCATGAGGTATAACAGGTCCATAGGGCTTGAAACTCCCATGGAGGCAGTGGAGAAGGGCCTCAGAGCTCTTAAGGGCCGCTGCCCAGCCAACGGCGTATATATGGGCGGCATGATAGACGTGGTGGATATGCACGTCACAAAAAAGGCTTCGGTGCCGTCAAACGAGCTGGCCGGAGAGGCTGTTCGCCAGTACGAAGGTCATGGGCAGGCGATCGCCATGGCAGGCGAGACGGATGCTGTGATCACCTGTCCTGACAGTCCAAAGGAGCTTCTTTCGCAGCTCCTGAGCCTGGAAGAGCGCTTCCTCTCCGAGGGCTATACAGATACAAGGTATGAAGAAGAGTAGCTATTTCAATAAATCAATATTTCAGAGGATCCTTATAGATCTGGCCTGCATACTGCTGGCTGCGATCATATGCGTCGGAGGCTGCGTGTTTATAATCTACCACGGGCCCTCCAGAAGCTACAGGAGCATGTTCGACAGCAATCTTAAGGCCTGGGTGCAGGAGCACGTTCCCGGAGGAAGGAGCACAGCTGATGACTAGGACCTCCTTCACAAGAGAAAAGGGACGGCGCCTGTTTTTCCTGTGCCTTATTCTGACCGTCATATATATCTGGTCCAATGTCTGGACCTCCCTTGAGGGCTTCGAAGAAAATCAGCCCTCAGATATTCTGGCGGATTTCAGAAAGGAGCTTATCTCCCAGGCCGGAGGCGGCAGCTGCGCCCAGATACTGGAGGACTGCGGCTACAGCAATCCCTATTACAACAACCCCCATGCGGGCAGGATACTGGCTAATGCCATCCGCGGCAAGAACATTTCCTTCCGCTTCGACGAAAGGATAGAGACAGACAACGGCTTCCACAGCTATTACATCATCTCCGCCAACGAAAAGCGGGTGGCGAGATTTGCCATCGGCACCGAGGAGACCTACAGCCTGCTCAAGCTGCCTATCTATAAGATCATAAGCATCGAAGGGCTTGTGAGCGCCGATATAGCCGTGCAGGATCCCGAGGGCATAGGCGTGGCGGATGTGGAATTCTCCTCGCTGAATCCTGTGGAGAGCGGCTTCTGCTTTTCCGACCTGAGGACGCTGGCAGAAAACGATCCTGACATCATAATCCCCGACTTTTATATCTATCATCTCGACGGCATGTTCGATACTCCGGACATCTATACCCTGGAGAACGAGGGCTCTGACAGCGAGATCTTCAGCACCGTGGTCAAGGACGGAAAGATCGTTGTGGGAAGCAGCGTGCTTAAGAGCAGCGAAAGCGATATTTACGCCGTTTTCGAGGAGGTCTGGCAGAAGTACGGGCTTTATCTTACCGGCGACCTTAACTGGGCAGGCTTTAAGGGTCATGTGATGAGCACTGCGCCCATATTCAGCAATATGGAGGGCTGGGGCGAGGAGCTGGCTCAGCAGCAGACCTCGACTGAGTTCAAAGATCTGCTGGCTACCGGCAGCATGAGGTGGAACGGAAGGCTCGTGAGCATCAGCATGAAGGGCACCATGATTCTTCATGTGCCCGGCGGAGACAAAAGCTATGATCTGGACAACACCTTTTACCTGTATTACTGCGACGACAGCGTATGGCGGGTCTGCGAGATCATAGAGCGCGGCTACGGCAGGGAAGAACACAAATAGAAGCGCCAAAAACTACTACGATAAGTAAAGCTTATGAACAGCAGCAGGGCATATCTCAGGTTAAAAGAACAGGGAAGGGGACGCAGCATGCTATTGTGCGTCCTGCTTTGTATTGCTCTTTTCGTCTCCGGGACCATGCCTGCATATGCAGCCCCGATATACTCCGATGTGAGTGCCGACCAGCCTCTGGCGGCTGTAATCGACAAGGTCAGTTCTGAAGGCCTCTTTGAGGGCTCTGGCGGCCGTTTTAAGGCCGATAAACCCTTCACCAGGGCAATGATGTCAAAAGTACTGCAAAGGCTCTTAAAATGGCAATTAAAGGCCTCTGGAGCAGGCTCGCTTTTTGAAGATGTTCCGGAAGGGGCATGGTACGAGGATTCCGCGTTTTTCATGGTTTACCTTGGTATACTCAATCCCGGCCAGGATCCCAGGTTCCGCCCTGATCAGCAGATAACAAGAGAGGACTTCGCGCGCTTTTTGTATGCCTGCGTGCGCTACGAGGGTCTGGAGGGAAGCAACAGCTATGAGGTCGTGAATCTTCCGGATCTTAAGGACATAGATGCCTCCTGCAGAGACGCCGCGGGATGGGCTCTGAGCGCAGGCGTTCTGAGGACTGATAAGGACGGATGCTTCGCTCCAAAGGCGCTCATGAACAGGGGAGACGCGGCTCTTGCATTCAGCAGATATCTTGCTCTGACAGAGTATTAAATAAGCTGAAAATTGTTCTTGACAGTTACAAAAGCTAATGGTAATATAATCGAGCGGTGCTTGAAAGGCACCTTAAGCGTGGCGGGATAGCTCAGTTGGCCAGAGCACTCGGTTCATACCCGTGGTGTCGAGGGTTCGAATCCCCCTCCCGCTACCATTTCTATGGTGGGTGTCGTCAAGCGGCCAAAGACCCTGGGTTGTGGCTCCAGTATTCGAGAGTTCGAATCTCTCCACCCACCCCATAATTTCATTAATTCGCAGGGGTATCGCCAAGCGGTAAGGCAACGGATTCTGATTCCGTCATCCGGGGGTTCAAATCCCTCTACCCCCGCCAATTTTTTTGGCGACATAGCCAAGTGGTAAGGCGCAGGTCTGCAAAACCTTTACTCCCCGGTTCAAATCCGGGTGTCGCCTCCAAATCAAAAGACCGGACTCGTTCCGGTCTTTTGTTTATGATTAGCTGTTTGCATTATTCTTTTTTTCTTGAATTTGTCAATTCAATACTATACACTGATTATATAACCACATTAAGGGGGAGTAAACATGAAGGAAAAAGACACAAGCCGTCAGATCCTGCTGATACTGACGTTCTTTTCTGCAGCGCTTATAGTCGGCGCCCTGTGCGCAGGGGACCTTGGAAACCTTATCCCCGGCTTTGTAAGGATCATTACAAGACCTGCACAGTTCACCATGGACTATTTCAAGCTGGGCGGGCTGGGATCGGCCTTCCTGAATGCCGGGCTGGTGGGCCTTGCCTGCTGCGGGCTTCTTTATTTCACCAAGGCAAACTGCACCGGTCTTACGGTTGCTGCCTTCTGGCTGAATGTGGGGTTCGGCACCTTCGGCAGCAATATCGTGAACATCCTGCCGTTCTTTTTCGGCGTCTGGGTCTATTCAAGGATCAAGAAGGTGAGCTTTGGCAGCGTTGCAAATCAGGCCATGTTCGCCACCGCTCTGGCTCCCTTTGCCAGTGAGCTGTTATTCCGCTATCCGGGGCTTCAGACCCGGGGCTTCAGCATAGCAGGGCTTCTTATGGCTCTGGTTCTGGGCGTTTTTGTGGGCTGCGTGATGCCAGCTCTTAACGCTCACATTCCCAACTTCCACAAGGGCTACGACCTTTACAGCGCAGGTCCTGCAGCCGGTTTTCTGGCCTTTTTTGTGTACTGCCTGCTGTACCTGGGACCTGGACTTCCCGTACCCACAAATACGGATCTTGGGGATGGCCACAGGGCCTTCGTGAACATTTTCTTTATGATAGTCTTTTCTCTCTGCTTCCTGGCAGGCTGGCTGATGGACAAAAGCAGCATCCAAAAATACAGGGATCTGTGGAAGTCCGATGGCTACAAGACCGATTTTACCGCGGTGTTCGGCGTTCCCGTCACCCTCATAAACATGGGTGTTTACGGCTGGTTCATCCTGCTTTACTATAACCTGGTGCACGGAATGACCATGGTGGACGGAAGCCTGGTATTTACCGCGGCGAAGTTTACCGGAGCCACCACGGGCGCCATCATGTGCATGTATGCCTTTGTGGCCCAGGGCACTCAGCCGCGCACTGTATTTCCGATAATGATAGGTTATGCCCTTGCGTCTCTGGTGCCATTCCTGTTCTATACTTCGGGACTTGTGGAGGCGCAGAAGTGGACTCTTACCACCCAGGCTATTCTTGTGGGGCTCTGCTTTGCCAGCGGTCTGGCTCCGATCTCCGGACAGTGGGGCTTCATACCGGGAGTTATAGCCGGCTTCATGCATGCCCTCATGGTAATGAACGTGCCTCTCTGGCACGGCGGCTTCTGCCTTTACAACGGAGGCTTTACCGCAGGCATCGTTGCCTTCCTGATGATCCCCGTGCTTGAAAGCTTCTTCAAGACAGTGGAGCAGAAGCGCCGCAGCATAGAAGGGCGATAGCTTAAATAAAGCTGAATAAAACAGGGACCGGACACATATTAAGTGTGACCGGTCCTTTTTAAGTTTTTATTATAGTACGCATTGTTTTTAAGCAAATCTTAAACAAATTTAATGAATCACGCTTCATTGTTTGTGCTATAATTTTTGCACTATGAAAAACATCACTACTTATTATGCCAGCAGGAAAAATCCTCTTGTGTGGCTGTCTGTGCTCTGCATGGCATGTTCTGCAGTTGCCAGACTCGTCCTCCTCTACCTTGCGTGGGGGAACGGACTTGGTGTGGTGGCAGTCCATATACTCCTCCCGCTCGCAGCAAATCTTTTATTCGCGCTAGTGCTGCTCGACAAGGGCGAGAAGATGTTTTATGTGACCCGAGGCGCAGCCGTTCTTTTTGCAGCTTATTTCGTTCTGAATCTGCTGACTTTCGGCCTGCCGGCCTACATGACCGCCGCATGCGTTGCCCTCTGTATCTTTATGTTTGTCATGTACTACATAACCTACGGAGGCAAATTACCCAATCAGTTCATCCTGCTACTGGTGTGGCTGCTGCCCCTGGCTTTCATGCTGGATGAAACCTTCATCGAGCTGTTCCTGATGTACTGGAGCGGCGCAAAGTCCATTATCATCTCTGATCTTGGTATCTGGGCAGGAATGCTGTTCGCCATTCTCGCGGCAAGAAAATTCAAGCCCTGGAAGGAGGGCGACCCCATCCGTCATTATCCCGGAGACAGAAGCGAGGGCAGACTGCTCCACACCAAGGATCCCATGGGCAATCTTCAGGCCTTCCTGATGGTACACCGCAATGAGTCCACCAACCTCATTGAGGACAGCATCGAGACCTCAGCCATGGACCGCTACATCCACCAGAAGAGAAGAGAAGGGCTGAAGCACTTTGGCATCACACATGTGATTATGGCAGCCTATGTGCGCTGCTGTGCCGAGCTGCCCGGTGTGAACCGTTTCCTGGCAGGCCAGAGGACCTATCACAGGAACGACGTCACCATCAATATGGTGGTCAAAAAGGAAATGAAGCTCAATCAGCCGGATTCCATGATCAAGGTCCATCTCCACGAGCATTACACCGCAAAGGAAGTGTACGAGGAAGTGGACAGGCTGGTTAACGAAGTAAAGGACGAGGATACCAGCTTCGACGGCGGAATGCGCATATTCGACGCTATTCCGAGGCTCTTCATGAAGTTTACAGTCTGGTTCCTTAAGCTTCTGGACTACTTCGGACTGTTCCCGGACTTCCTGGAGGAGTTCAGCCCCTTCCATGCATCCATGTTCATCAATTCCATGGGCTCTCTGGGCATTCCTCCCACGTACCACCATCTGTACGATTTCGGTACCATTCCCGTGTTCGTCTCCTTCGGCGCCAAGCGCACCGTCAGGGAGCTGGATGACGACGGAAACGTGGTAAAGCGCAAGTACATCGATTACAAGTTCGAGTGCGACGAGCGCACCTGCGATGGCTTCTACTATGCATCAGTTCTGAAGCGCTTCAGAAGCCTTATAGCTCACCCCGAGCGTCTGGATTTCCCGCCTGAAGAGATAGTTAAGGACATCGATTAGGCATCTTCAACTGAATATCTGAAGCAGCAGTCCAATGGGCTGCTGTTTTCTTTTAAGGCGGGCTATGGACGATGCATTTTGTTTGACATTGGCATAAAAGTACTTCATAATTGTTAAAGTATTAAAGAAACAGCTTCGCGTTTTTTGCGGGTAATATATACGAAACGGAGTCATATATGGCATTTTCTTTCTTCAGAAAAAAGAACTACGCAGACAGCATTTTCAGGGGAGGCAATATACTGAGCCTGGATCCGGAATATGAAGGAGCAACGGCTATTGCCGTCAAGGACGGGGAGATAATGGCTATAGGCAGCGAGGAGGATATAGCGCCTCTTGAGGGTCCCCAGACAAAGGTGGAGGAGCTTAAGGGTGCCTTCCTGTGCCCGGGGATAATCGATCCATTCACCAGCCTTGCTGACGATGTTCTAAAGGACCTTTACATAAAATTTGATTCTGACGACACGATCTTTACCATCAATTCCACCATCAGGGATTATA
>JAEEGF011089046.1_pt1 | contig 10670 bp, 9 predicted proteins | sample 9134171 | NCBI WGS metagenome assembly JAEEGF01 (sample SAMN16246542, study PRJNA631951) | gut metagenome | biome: gut microbiome; feature: rumen; material: AP-attached | host: Bos | place: Iran: Karaj | collected 2018-10 | reverse complement strand
TTGCTATCCTGTCACCATCAATAATTACTTCACCCTTGAAGATTTTTCTGTTGAGCACATCAACAATGTTACCTTCTATTTTTCTCATAATCTTATCGTTATAATTGTTTCACATGAAACATTACTATTTGGCTGGTTGACCTTGTCGAAACCAAATTTGTTCGTGTGTTCTTTTTCATTTGTTCTAAATTTTTCTTCTACATTGTCCCTTCGACAGGCTCAGGGAACAAAATGTTATCTTCCCATCAGCACCAACAGCACACTAATATCTGATGGAGAAACACCGCTTATTCGTGATGCTTGACCAATAGTGTGCGGATTAATTTTCATAAGTTTTTGTCGAGCCTCGGTAGATAGAGAATTAACTTCGACGTAATTAATCTTGCCTTCGATGACTATATTTTCAAGTCGTTTCAACTTATCGGCAATGAGTTTCTCGCGTTCTATGTAGCCTGAGTATTTCAGCAGTATTTCAGCGGCATCAACAATCTCGTCCTTCTTGTCTCCAAAGCCAGAAACTAGTGAATTCAACTCCTCGTCGTAAGGACATAAATCCTTGATTTTCACTTGTGGACGAGTGATAATGTTGTTCATCTTTATGCTTTGTTTTAACTCAGAACTTCCTAATTCTGAAAGCATTGTGTTGATAGTTTCGGGCTTACAACTTTGGTTGTTACAGAAGTCAATCAGTTCGTCACGCTTTGAAATTTTATCTTCAAAAACTCGTAAGCGTTCATTGGTTGCAAGACCAATGTTGTGTGAAAGTTCCGTGAGCCTTACATCGCAGTTATCCTGACGGAGAAGTATGCGAAACTCAGCACGCGATGTGAACATTCTGTATGGTTCGTCAACTCCCTTAGTGATTAGGTCGTCGATGAGGACACCAATGTAAGCCTGGTCGCGGTTGAGGGTAAACTCTGGTTTTTCATTGATTTTCAAGTGTGCGTTTATGCCAGCGATAATCCCCTGCCCTGCTGCTTCCTCGTAACCTGTAGTACCATTGATTTGTCCTGCAAAATACAGATTTTCAATAAGTTTAGTCTCCAATGTGGCTTTCAGTTGGGTAGGATGGAAAAAGTCGTACTCGATTGCATAGCCGGGACGGAAAATCTTGGCATTTTCAAGACCTTTGATTTTACGCAAAGCTTCGTACTGCACATCTATAGGCAGCGACGACGAGAATCCATTGAGGTAAAATTCCACCGAGGTCTCCCCTTCTGGTTCGAGGAAAAGCTGGTGCTTGTCTTTGTCGGGGAAAGTTACAAGTTTTGTTTCGATACTCGGGCAGTAGCGCGGACCTATGCTCTTTATTGTTCCATCGTATAGTGGTGAGTCCTTAAGTCCTTGGCGCAGAGTATCGTGAACTTCCTCGCTGGTGTATGTGATGTAGCAACTGCGCTGTTTTAGGAAATGCTGGTTGTAGTTGTGTAAATATGAGAACGGAATAATAGTTTCGTCGCCGCTTTGTTCCTGAAGCTCAGAGAAATCGATTGTACGACCATCTATTCTCACTGGTGTTCCAGTCTTCATGCGGTCGTAGGTGAAACCAAGTTCGGCAAGGTTCTGTGTGAGTCCGACAGCTGCTGGTTCCGAGATTCGTCCGCCTTCAAAGTGGCTATGTCCTATGTGCATCAGACCGTTAAGGAAAGTACCAGTGGTGAGGATTACAGCTTTTGCATAAACTTTTATTCCGAGGTAGGTTTCTATTCCACAGACACGATTATTTTCCACAATTACCTTATTTACAGTATCTTGCAGAAACGAAACATTCTTTATTGCTTCGAGCTGGCTGCGCCATTCGGCACTGAAGACCATACGGTCGCATTGTGCGCGTGGACTCCACATTGCCGGTCCTTTCGACATATTGAGCATCCGGAACTGTATCATTGCTTTGTCGGTAACGATTCCCGAAAGTCCGCCAAGTGCATCTATTTCTCTGACAATCTGACCTTTGGCAACTCCACCCATTGCAGGATTGCATGACATCTGTGCAATTTTGTTCATGTCGATTGTCACGAGCAGCACCTTGCTTCCCATATTTGCCGCTGCTGCTGCCGCTTCGCAGCCTGCGTGTCCAGCGCCTACTACTATAATGTCGTAATTTTCAGTCATTTAATATATTTTACAATTTATCTCATTCAAACCGTCAAATGTAGTGAATAATGTGAGATGTTGATAATTAAGTTTTTAACGCAGAGATGTTGAAATAATATCATTACTAACAATAATGCCGATTGTACAGTTGTTTATTGTGCGCGACGTAATCGTCGCGAATAAACAAAAAATACTTTATATTTGCTTTTCAAAAATACAACTATGCCAAGAAATACAGACAAACGCCCATTACCTCAACAGCATAAGCGTAGCCATCATAACAACTACCATGGGCGCGGCATTTATATGATAACACTATGCACTGATGGCCGTTTGCCTCTGCTTGGAACTCTAACTGGCGATAGTCCCGAAACTGCTGCTATATGCCCGTCGTCACTTGGATTGCAGGTGCTACAATGTTGGAACAATATTCCCTCTATTCAGAAGCAGTTCGCAAAAAAGAAAGCAGAGCGCACAGGTGCACCTTTTCAGAGGAAAATTTCACTTATAGCTTGCCAACTTATGCCAGACCATTTTCATGGGATTATCTTTGTTAGGGAAGAAATGGATATTTCCATTGGTGATGTAGTGCGAGGTTTTATGGTTGGTTGCACGAAGGCTTATAATGAACAAAATTCAGTAGAAGAAAAAAGTCCTATACCACTTAAGCCACTTTGGGAGAAGGGCTTTCACGATCGCATTTTGCTTTATGCTGGTCAACTTCAGAACATGATAGAATATGTCCGCGACAATCCTCGTCGTTTGTGGTTAAAGAAAAAGAAGCCAGAATATTTTGCGGTTCTACATGATGTGCATTGTAATGACCATTATTTTTCAGCGGTTGGCAACATTTTACTATTGGACAATCCCTTGTGTGCTGTTCATGTGCGAAGTCGCTTTTCGGAAGAAGATGCCAGTAATTATATGAACGACTGTATTGTTACTGCGAGAAAGGGTGCAGTCCTAATAGGTGCATTCATCAGCCCAAAAGAGAAACAAATTCTTGAAGTTGCTTTAAAAGAAGGGCTTCCTGTTATCGTTTTGTTGCCTCATGGTTTATCAGAGTTTTATAAGCCAGTTGGCATGTTTATGGAAGCGTGTGCACAAGGTAAGATGCTTTTCCTAACTGAAGCTTCTGCGGAAGAAAGTCCGCGTAAAAGAATTTCAAGAGAAGAATGTCAAAAGCTCAACACTATTGCAGAAGAAATGATGGAATGGACAATGGTAAGTGATATGGAATAATGGAAATGGTGTGGCATATAGGGGTGACGAGTACGTCGCTCAAGAAGACAAAACAAAAAAATCTTCAAAAAAGTTTTCCTGAAATTAGTAAATAGTTATAACATTCAAGTATTTTTGCGACAAGTAAATAATGATATGATGAAAAGAATTATTTTTATTGCGATTGCTTTTTTGTTTGTTACGGCCAATAGTTTTTCCCAGATTACTCCCGTGAAAATCACCAAGAACGCAAACCGTTTTCATTACGAAGTTTACGATTATGGTACATCTATTGATACTTCGGTTATGGAGATTGTTTTACAAAAATCTGTATATCAAATTGTTTCGGAAGAAAAGGAAGGCAATTTCGTGCCAGGTTACGCAAGCACAGCAACATTTGTAAACTTTGACCTCGACAGCACTTTTTCGCGTGCTACATTTTCGGACAACGAGCGCTACGAGGTGGCATCCAAATTCAGCCGTACCGACATCGACTATGATACCGCAAAAGCTAATGGATTAACTTGTTACACGTGTAACATCAATAGCAACAAGCTAGAATTCTTTGTGCAGGATTATCAGTACGACTTGAATCCCACTCCGTATTACGGACGTTTCAAGGGCGTAGTTGTGTCGTTCCGTCGCAATGGTCAGACATATTTGCAACTGACAGAAACTTCTTTCGACAAGAATGTTGGTAAAATAATGTCAGATAATGCTAATTATCAGCGTGTTACTTCGCGCCAACTATCGCAACTGAAAAAGGACAAGCTTGTAATCACCACGCGCATTTTCGACGATGTGCAGCTTAGCTGGGGCAAGAAAAACGACCATATAGATGGCGACTATCGCGTTAATGTTCCTTTCGACAGCGTGTTGCATTATGCTGGTGGAACACTTGCACTCAAGCGCATTCGTCTGCCCGAGCTGCCAAGCCACTATCAGACTTTCATCGAACTGCATCAGCGAAGCAACGGCGATGCCTACGACCGCACTGGCAGCGTATTTGTAATTCCAGGAGCAGGGCAGGGGTTGTGTCCAAATTTTTTTGATGGCATCAACAACCACCCCGACTCGCTACCGATATTCGTTGGAAAGGATGGTCAGACATATCAGGGAATAATGCCTGCGGTAAGCGGTCTCGAGCAATATAAGATTTCGTCGATGATGTATGTTCCGCCTGTTGAACTGATGCGTTTCTTCTCGCCTTTCGGTGTTGGGCATTTCAACGACCGCGTACAGATTGAAGGTCTGGAGTGGGCCGACGAAACCTATTACAAGCAGGATGTTACCGACCTTGCTTCGTTGCTTCGCGGCGAAGTGTGGATAGGGGTGTGGATTGGCAACTACGATGGTGGCGGTCATAAAGTTACGCTCGACTTAAAATCTTATCCCGAAAGCGAATTCTGGGACGATGAAACCGATGGCAGTAGGTGCATACCGCTGTTCAACACCTGCAATGTGCTCGAGATGGCTGGTCAAAATTACGGTAAACTCTTTGCTACCGACAGTCTTACCGTTGAGGTTTACATTCCCGAAGCCGAAAGTGTTCGTCTGCGCTATATCAGTACCGGCCACGGCGGATGGGAGGGAGGCGACGAGTTCAATCCCAAGGCTAACACAATCTTAATTGACGGAAAACCAACATTTACGCATACGCCATGGCGTGAGGATTGTGGTTGCTACCGTAGGTTCAATCCTGTAAGCGGAAACTTCTGGAATGGTCTGTCGAGCAGCGACTATTCGCGAAGCGGATGGTGTCCGGGAACTGCAACTCAACCTGTTTATTTCGACCTAAGCCATTTGTCAGCAGGTAAGCACACAATTACCGTTGCCATTCCGATGGGCGAACCGCAGGCAGGAAGTTTCAGCCATTGGGCGGTAAGTGGAGTGCTGATAGTAGAATAGATTTTGTAAATTTGCAACCGAACAAAAAACAACTCTAATTTTTAAAATATGAAAAAATTAACTTTTATCCTTGTTTGCATGCTGCTGGGAATATTCTCAAATTCCTACGCTAATCCAGTCACAATCAAAAGTCCAGATGGAAAATTGGAACTTAAATTTGAAGTTGTAAATGGAATTCCGCAGTATTCGCTCAACCGTGAAGGAAAGCCAGTTGTAAAGCCATCAAAGATGGGGTTTACCCTCGAATGGCGCGACGACCTTGCACATGCTTTCGTATTGAAAGATACAAAATACAGCACTTTCGATGAGACATGGGAGCCAGTTTGGGGCGAAGAGGCACAAATCCGCAACCACTACAACGAAATGCTTGTAACGCTTGAGCAACCTGTTGGTAGTGTGGAAAGTATGGATCATTCAACCGAGAAGAAAGCAACAGTAATGCAGATCCGTTTCCGTTTGTACGACGACGGCCTTGGTTTCCGTTACGAATTTCCAATCGAGAACGCTTTGGTCTGCTTCTGGATAAAGGAGGAACTTACCGAATTTGCAATGGCTGGTGACCATACAGCATGGTGGATTCCAGGAGATTACGATACTCAGGAGTTCAATTATACAGAATCGCGCTTGTCCGAAATACGCAGCCTGTTCGATATAAGCCACAAAGATGGCGGCTGGCCGTGGAAAGGATTTTCGCCTACTGGCGTGCAGACAGCCTTGCAGATGAAAACCGATGATGGACTATACATCAACATACACGAGGCTGCAACACTCGACTTTCCGACCATGCACCTCGAATTGAACGACACAACCATGACTTTCCGTGCATGGCTTTCGCCCGATGCAACTGGTTACAAAGGTCGTTTGCAGGCACCTTGCACCACCCCTTGGCGTACTGTTATGGTAACAACCTCGGCAACCGAAACACTTGCTTCGCGCCTGATTCTCAACCTTAACGAACCATGCGTTCTAGACGATGTGTCATGGATTCATCCTGTGAAGTACATGGGCGTATGGTGGGAAATGATTTCGGGCAAAAGCACCTGGGCCTATACCAACGACTTCCCATCAGTGAAACTCGGTATCACCGATTTTGAACACGCCAAGCCAAACGGCAGACATGGTGCAAACAACGACAATGTACGCCGTTACATCGATTTTGCTGCCGAAAATGGTTTCGATGCTATCCTTATCGAAGGTTGGAACATAGGCTGGGAAGACTGGTATGCAAAGCAAAAGGATTTTGTCTTCGATTTTCTGACTCCTTATCCCGACTTCGACTTGCCAGCACTCAACAAGTATGCTCACGAAAAGGGCATCCGCCTTATCATGCACCACGAAAGTTCCGCATCCACAATTAATTACGAGCGCTGGATGGAGAAAGCTTACAACCTTATGAACCAATATGGCTACGATGTTGTAAAGAGCGGTTATGTTGGTACTATAATTCCTTTTGCCGAAGGTCATTACAGCCAACCTATTAATAATCACTATCATTACGCAATAGTTGAAGCTGCAAAACATCACATCATGGTAAATGCCCACGAGGCAGTGCGTCCTACAGGTCTTTGCCGCACTTGGCCAAATATGATTGGCAACGAAAGCGCTATGGGTACCGAATTTCAGGAACGCATAAAACCCGGACATACAACCATTTTGCCGTTCACACGCTTGCAGGGCGGACCTATGGACTACACGCCAGGCATTTTCGAGACCGACATAAGCAAAATAGTTTCGTGGGGCGGTAAGATTCGCGCTACAATCTGCAACCAGCTTGGATTGTATGTTACTTTTTACTCTCCTTTGCAAATGGCTGCCGATTTCCCGGAACACTACGCCAAGTTTATGGATGCCTTCCAGTTCATAAAGGATGTGGCTGTCGATTGGGACAAGTCGCTGTATCTTGAAGCCGAGCCGGGTGCATACATTGTCACCGCCCGTCATCCGAAACTTTCGTCGCTCAACAAGGCTGCCGAAGGCGTTGGAACTCTTGCCGATGGCAAGAAAGGCGTGGTTTCGAATGCTACAAAGTTCGTTTACGCTCTTCCCGAAAATGCCACTGCCAAGGATTTGGAAAACGCCAAGCCTCACGATGTATGGTATGTTGGTGGTATTACCGACGAGAACGCCCGCGAGGCCTCTGTGAAATTGGATTTCTTGAAGCCTGGAGTCAAGTACGAAGCAACAATCTATGCCGATGCCAAGGATGCAAGCGGTTTGCCCGAAAACTACAATTCACAAGCTTATACCATCACCAAGAAGGATGTCACAAGCAAATCGGTATTGAAACTCAGAATGGCTCCTTGCGGTGGTTTTGCTATTTCGCTGAGAGAAAAATAAAGTGATATGAAATTAACAGATAGTGATATGCGTTCAGCCATTCTTTCACATCTGGAAGATATTGAACGACAGTACGATGTTCGAGTTTTGCTCGCTTTAGAGTCGGGAAGCAGGGCTAGGGGACTTTTTTCCGACGAGAGCGACTGGGATGTGCGTTTTGTCTATGTAAACAAGCTCGACTGGTACCTGAATGTGAACGAAGGCCGCGATGTGATTGAAGAAATGTTCGACGATAACATTGATATGGTCGGCTGGGAATTGCGCAAGACTTTGCGTCTGTTTCAGAAGTCAAACCCATCGCTGATGGAATGGCTTCATTCGCCTGTCATCTATCGTGCCGATGAGGAATTTTTGTCGCGGATGAGAGCTATGGAGCCTGTATATTTTAATCCCATCAAGACAATGTACCACTACGAGAGCCTTTACATCAAGCACGACAAACGTTATCTGCAGGACACTACCAATCCTCTCAAACGATTTTTGCATTATCTGCGAGGAATACTGTCGTGCCGTTGGCTCGAAGTGCATAAGACTATGCCGCCTGTGCTTTTCGAAGAACTGGTGCAATCCACTGTCGATGATGAAGTTATCCGTCAGAAAATTGGTAACCTGATTGCACTGAAAAGGCAAAGCAAAGAAAATGACAACAAGGAAGTAGATGCAGAACTGGTGGACTATGCCCGCGGTCTGGCCGAACATTTCGAGCAGACTATTCCTGATTTTCGTCCTGAAATAAATTACACTGGCGATTCGTCGGATTTGGACGGATTGTTGAAGGAGATGGTGATGAGATAAAATAGGAATATGAACTTACAAACTAACAGAATCCTCCTTCGCCATTGGCGCGAAAGCGATGCGGAAACACTTTATAAATATGCTTCCGATCCAGAGCTTGGTCCTCGTGCCGGTTGGCCACCGCATAAGTCGGTAGAGGAAAGCTTGCAGATTATTCGCACTGTGTTTAGCTCCGATACTATGTGGGCGGTGGAATGGAAAGAAACAGGCGAAGCCATTGGCTGTGTGGGGTATCTTCCAGCATCAGTATCAAACCTGAAAATTGCTGATGACCAGTGCGAAGTCGGCTATTGGATTGCCCGTCCATACTGGGGGAAAGGCATTTGCACCGAGGTTTTGCAGTTGGTTATTGACTATTGTTTCCAAGAAAAATGTTTTTCTGTCCTTTGGGGCGACTATTTCCCCGAAAATCCAGCATCGGGCAGAGTGATGGAGAAATGCGGATTCGTTGATACTGGCGAGGAAGTGCTATGCCCAAATCTTGAGGTTGGTGCCGACAGACCAGTAAAAGTTATGAAGTTGGAAAAGTCAGCTAAATGAATTTGATTTATTTTTGCGAAAAAATGCTTTATATGGAACAGGAAATGAAGTTTTGTCAGAGTTGCGGGATGCCGCTTAACGACCAGGTGCTGGGCACAAATGCAGATGGCGGTAAGAACGAAGATTATTGCATTTATTGCTACAAGGATGGCAAGTTCCTGCAAGACTGTACTATGGACGAGATGATTGAGCATTGCTCCCAGTTTGTGGACGAAGTCAACAAAAATATGCCCAAGCCGATGACCAAGGAGGAATACAAGCAGATGATGCGTCAGTATTTCCCAATGCTAAAACGATGGAAAAAATAATGATTGCATATTGTGGATGAAGCTCTGAATAATCAAATAGTAAATCATAACAATGAAAACCGAAATTAATCCTCAGGAAACCAAGCGGGCATTTGCCTTTGAGATGTGGCTGAACGCGCCAATGCCGATGGTAACATTGGTGAAAACTCTGAATGTTAGCCCATTGATGAAACTCAGCAAAAAGACTGGTATAAAGTTCAATACGCTGATGTGCTGGTGCATTGGCAGGGCAGCGATGGAGACAGAGGAATTGTTTTTGTTGCCCGAAAACGGAAAACTTTTCCGTTACGACAGCATTGCCATAAATGTGGTTGTGAGGAACAGCAAGGGTGGCATCAACTCCTGTGATATTCCTTACTCTGCCGATTTGCAGCAATTCAACCGCGATTATCTGGAGTTGACCACCAAAGTGGCAAAGGAATGCCAAAGCAGTTTCCTCGATGGATACATGATTGTCGGTACTTCGGCCATGATACAGACCGAACTCGATTGCGTTGTCAACCAGTACACCGACAAGTTCCTCAACCCGATGGTAATGTGGGGCAAATACAGAAAGTGCTGGTTCAAAACTACTTTACCCGTATCTTTCCAGTTTCACCATGTGCAGATGGATGGGGGAGATGGAGCGAGATTCTTGGAAAAATTACAATTGAAAATTAGAACAATATGACAAAGGGATTGAAAAAATTAATGCCGATTTTCGCAGTGGCGATACTTATTTTCGCTGTTACTTCATGTAAAAACGAACCCAAGGTTGAAGGTCACTACACTTATCAGCATGGCTGGAACTACGACATCGATGAGGGAAATATTGATGTCCACGAAACTGGCACCATGGATTTCTACGCCGACAGTACTGCCCTCGACTCCGCCCGTCAGGTTTACAAGGTTACGCTCAAAGATGGCGGCAAAGCGACTTGGGTTTTCAATTATGTAAGTCCGAGCCTTTGGCATGTCGATGGCGAGGATTTTTATTTTGCCGGAGTAGATGAGACTTTCCGCATGGAGTTGATAGAAAATACCATTGATGGTTGCGATAAAGACTACTCAGCCGAATTGGCTCAACGCATGATTGAGAGTGTAGGCAGTGGCATTGCCCGCGAAATAAAATTCCATTTAGCCAGCCTTACCGAAAAGGAACTCGTGTGGAGCTACACCTATTCCGATGGGCATACCGACACTTGGGAGTTTTATAGGGAATAGTTAGGGAAAACGACAGACGAAAACCATATTAAGGCAAGGACAGACCGATTAGGGTGCAGGATTTGGAATTGAGAAAATAATCATTGAATATGAAGGCTAGGTTTTTGATTCTGCTATTGTCAATTCCCATCTGCTGTATTCTGCAAACATCCTGCACAACCAGCAGCAATCTTGCACGAAAAGGCAATGTGGGGGCATTGGCTGACAAAATCTGGACTTATAGCCAAAGTCATCCCGATGTTTTTACGCTCGACATTCGTACAA
>JAEEGF011512455.1_pt1 | contig 10671 bp, 9 predicted proteins | sample 9134171 | NCBI WGS metagenome assembly JAEEGF01 (sample SAMN16246542, study PRJNA631951) | gut metagenome | biome: gut microbiome; feature: rumen; material: AP-attached | host: Bos | place: Iran: Karaj | collected 2018-10 | reverse complement strand
GACCCGCGCCGCCATCCGCCGCCGGGCAGAGGCGCTGGCCGCCCGCATCCTGGGGCGGGGCCGGGGCGACGGCGGCTGCCGCCGCTTCTTCACCGACGCCTTCACCCACCGCGGAGCGGTATCCCTGGAGGAAAGCCGCCGCACCCTGGCGCCCCGCCTGATTTCCCTGACCGGAGGCCCGCTCCGCGCGGACCTCTTCCTCCAGACCTTCCTGCGCGCCGCCGGGGAAAAGGGGCGCAGCGTGATCCTCTGCCCGGATCCGTTGGAGGAAGGCCGCATCGCCCACCTGCTCCTCCCGGAGCTGGGACTGGGGATCACCACCGGCAGCGGCGACCGGCGTATCCACCTGGAAAAGCTGGGTCCGGCGCCCATGGAGGCGGAAAAGGAGGAAGCCCGGGAGCTGGAAAGGCTGCGCAGCACACTGCTGGACTTCGCCCGGGGGGAGCTGGCCATGGCGAAAGCGGACCATGACCGGCTGGAAGCCGCCGTCCGGCCTCACATCGACTTCGCCGGACTTAGCGCCTGGTCGGAGGAACTGAGCCGCCGCGTTTTCGACGAGGAATGAAGAAGGATGAAAGACGCCCTCCGCGCTCCTTGCGCGGAGGGCGAAACGCTGCAAAAGCGCTTATCGCTTTCCGGGGATCCACTCCACCCCGGTTTCCAGGCCCCACTTGGCGAACATATCGTTGTAGAATTTGGGTCTGGCGTAGTCCGGGCGGATGTCGTAGGCCAGCTCCTTATATCCGAAGCCAGCCCGTTTCAGGTCCCTGGCCGCCTGAATAAAGTCCTCCAGGGTGGCTTCCGAGAGGGTGAAGATCATCTCGTTTTCCCCACAGAGGCTGCGCTCGTACTCCCCGGCATCGGGCATGGACACATTGTAGGCCATGGTCCCGTTGAGCACCGGCACCAGGGCCGCGCCGCAGGAATCGCAGGTATCCAGGCAGGCCTGGGTGATCTCGCCGCTGTGATACTTCGCAGCCATGAGCAACTGCCGCAGCTGGCTGGGCTCACAGTAGATCATCACGGCGTCGGGCACGTAATTGCAGGTCGCCAGGGGCGCGATGACCATGCCGTCCTTTTTCCTGGCCTCGTCGATATAGGGGAATTTCTCGCAGAAATGCTTATAGCTCACCTGGGGATCCCGGATGAAATAGCCGCTGCCCACATACTTTTTATCCGCCTCATCCAGGGTGCGCAGGCGGAAATTGATCACCGGCCAGAGGCACCAATGGTCCTCTGCAAAGATCGCCAGGTGGTTTCTCGTCCGGCGCACAAAGGCCAGGGCCTGACACAGGGCGTAGTGGACGCCCTCCTTAGAAGTCTGCCGGCAGCCCTCCGGCACCTCGTCCCGGTCCACCAGCTTGACGGCTATGGGCGCCGTGCGCAGGCAGAACAGCTCCTCCAGCTCCCTGCCTATGGCGTTGATCTCCTCCATCGTCAGCATACTCATTCCTCCCGTATGTTCATTTTCGTCTCTTTGCTTTCCAGCTTCGTCCCTCTTCCTCCGCAGAAGCTGAGGGCCCCGGCAGGGCAGGCGCGGACGCAGGCCCCGCAGCGGATGCACTCTGCACTGTTGGGATCCCTCGTCACCCGGACGTTCATGGGGCAGGACATTTCGCACTTCCCGCAGGATATGCATTTTTCCCTGTCCATGGCCAGGCGCAGGACGCTCACCTTCTGGAACAGGGCATAGAACGCCCCCAGGGGGCAGAGGTACTTGCAGAAGGGCCGGTGGATAAAGACGGAGGCCAGAAGCACCAGTGCCATGAGGGCGAATTTCCAGTGGAACAGGAAGCCCACCGCGCTGCGCAGCTGCTCCCGCAGCAGCACCAGGGGCACGCCGCCCTCCAGGGTCCCCACGGGGCAGAGATACTTGCAGAAGAAGGGCTCCCCGATCCCCAATTCATTTCGCAGGAAGAAGGGCAGGGCAAACACCAGCACCAGCAGCACCCCGTATTTCAGATACCGCAGGACCCGGTCCGCCTTTTCCGGCAGCTTCAGCTTCGGCACGGGGATCTTATACAGCAGCTCCTGGATCAGCCCGAAGAGGCAGAGCCAGCCGCATATAAATCGCCCCACCAGCAGGCCAAGGGCGGCCAGATAGCCCACCACGGAGAAGGCGAATTTCCGTCTCCTCCCGTCGAACAAGGCCTGCATGGCCCCGATGGGACAGGAGCCCAGGGCCCCGGGACAGGAATAGCAGTTCATGCCAGGGACGCAGAAGTTTTTCAGCGGTCCCTGATAGATGGTCCCCTTCAGGAACCCCGTCAGGTGGGCGTTGCTCAGGAGCCCCCAGCCCAGCTGCACGGCCTTGCGGGTACCGGCAAGATGTCTTCCCTTCATCATCCGATCCCGATACATTCCAGACAGACCGTCGCAGCCTTCCGGTAAATGGTGTTTCCTTCCCCCCGCCGGTAACCGAAAACGCAGGAGGCGACGGCCGCGAGAAGCAGGAGGACCGTCACGGCCAGAGGCGCTTTTCTTTTCATACCTTGCTCCTTTTGCCGCTTATCCGACAGCGGCCAGAAGTCTCTCGATCGCCGCTTTCCAATCCTCGCCGGACATGCTGCCGGTGATGGGACCCTCCAGGACCCGGCCGGAAGCATCCAGGAAATAGGAGGTGGGCACATACATGAGATCCGTGGCCCGCTCCAGCTCGGGGGTGAGGATCAGCACCGGGTATTCCACCCCCGTGGTCTCCAGGATATCCCAGGCGTCCTGCACCACCTCCGGCTGGATCCTGGCGGTGGCGTCTAAAATATCGCAGGTCAGACCGATGATGCCGAAGCCCTCCCCGGCATATTCCCTGGCCAGGTCCCCCAGATCCGGCATTTCCCGGATGCAGGGGCCGCAGAAGGTACCCCAGATATTGATGAGCGTCAGCTTATTCCCCTGGATCAGCTCTCCCAGGGAAACATTGATCCCATTCAGATTCGGCACCTCGGCGCTGAGGAACCACTCCCCCAGCTCCTCCGGCTGAGGCACCTCCGGCAGGACCAGGGGCAGGATCTCCGCCTTTTCCAGCGTGCCGGCGGTGCCGGCCATCAGGGCGTCGTAGAGGACGAGCTCCTCTTCCGTCATGCAGTCTGCCTGCTCGGCGAAATAGTCTGGATAGACGTCCACGAAATCGGCGTAAGCCTGGGCGTAATAATAGAAGGCGTCGTTCTTCCCCAGGTAAATGAGGCCCGGCTCGTCCCCCTCCTCTTCCGTCTCGCCCCAGACCGCCAGGAAGATATAGTCGTACGGATAGGCATACACGTCCGTATCCGGATGTTCGTTCTTCATGGCCAGATAAAGGACGGCCTGGTTTCTCTCCACCCACACCTCGGCAGTCAGCAGGTCTTCATAGTCCAGCAGCGCGCCGCTGAGGGGCAGGCGCAGCCCCATCACGGGGACCTCCAGCACCCCGTCGGTCGGGTTTACGGTGAAGTAACCCAGGTTTTCCGCCCCGTCGCTCACCGGCGCGGGGGATGCGGAGGGCTTCGGCTCGGCGGCGGGCTTGGGCGTGACCGTGGGGGCCGGTCCGTCGGCGGGAGAGCTTGTCTCCGGAGGCGCCGTCGGCGACGGCTCGGGTTTCGCGCTGCAGCCCGCAGCCAGCGTCAGAAGCAGCAGACAGGCGATCAGTCTTTTCACAGGCGTTCCTCTTTCCTGAAGCATGGCTCCGTCCGCTTCAAAGGTCATAGAGCTCGGAATACTTTTCCTTGAGATAATCGGTGTAATACCTGGCGTCGAAGGGGGCTTCGGCAGCCTGCTCAAACAGCTCCATGGGATCATAGAGCTGTCCCTTTTTCCAGATCCGCTCCGTCAGCCAGGCGAGGATAGGCGTCAGGTCCCCGGAGGCCACCACCGCGTCCACGTCTACGGTTTCCTTCATCTTGGCCAGCAGCTGCGCGCCGTAGGCGGAACCCAGGGCGTAGGAGGGGAAATAGCCGATGCTGCCCCCGGACCAATGGCTGTCCTGCAGCACGCCCCGGCGATCGTCCGGCACGTCCAGCCCCAGATATTCCTTCATCTTGGCGTTCCATGCCGCAGGCAGGTCCGCCACCGCCAGGGTCCCGTCCATCAGCTGCTTTTCCAGCTCATAGCGCAGCATCACATGGAGGCAGTAGCTCAGCTCGTCCGCCTCCGTACGGATCAGACCCGGCTCGGCGATGTTGGCAGCCCGGTAGAGCATCTCCTCCGTGACGCCCTCCATCTGCTCCGGGAACAGCTCCCGAAGCTTGGGTAGCAGATTGTGGATAAAGCCCCGGCTGCGGCCGATGATATTCTCGAAGAAGCGGCTCTGGCTCTCATGGATGCTCATGGACGCGCCGCCGGAGAGAGTGGTATCCTCCAGCTCGTCGGCGCTGTTGAGCTCATAGAGGGCATGCCCGCCCTCATGCACCACGCTGAACAGGCTGGACAGGGGGTCGTTCAGGTGGTAGTGGGTGGTGATGCGCACGTCGTGCTTGGAATAGCCGTCGGTGAAAGGATGCTCCGTCTCGCCGATGGAGCAGTATTCCCGGTCGATGCCGATGGCCTCCATGAGCCAGTCGGAGAGCTTGCGCTGCTGTTCGATGGGATATTCCCTGTGGATAAAGGCGCAGTCGGGCTGTTCCTTTTCCGCCACCCGGCGGATCAGAGGCACCAGACGCTCCTTCAGCAGGGCAAAGAAGGCGTCCAGGGTCTCCATGGTGAGGCCCCGCTCGTACTGATCCAGCAGGGCGTCGTAGGGCTTTTTCTCCGGGTCCAGCCAGGCGGCCAGCTTCTTGTTGAATTCCACGATCTTTTCCATATAGGGCCGGAAGGCTGGCCAGTCGCTTTCCACCTTGGCCTTGTGCCACACCGCGTCGGCCTCGTTGAGCAGCACGTTGTAGGCGATCTACTCCTCCTTGGGGATCTTTTTCGTGCGCTCGTAACTTCGCCACATCTCGGAGACCTCCCGCCGGGTGACGGGATCCAGCTCCTCCTGATGCTCCCGAAGGGAGGCCAGCAGCGTCCCGGTCTCCTCCCCGGTCTCCAGCTCATAGCTCACCTCCGAGAGGACCGCCAGGGTCTTTCCCCGGTCCGCCGCCCCGCCCGGAGGGGCGATGGTGGCTGCGTCGTAATACAAAACGCCCTGGGCATGCTTGTATGCCAGCATCTTTGCCACCAGCTCGCGCAGGGATGCCTTCAGTTCTTCCGTCGTCCTTTCCATAGAAAACCTCCGTCGTTCATTACGATAAATTTCACTTTTTGCCCTTTCGATCTCACCCAGCATATATCCGGCATAGTCCTTCCCAAGATCCCCATCATAGGATAGATCTGTACCCTCCACGTACTCCCTCAAGGCGTCCTGTATCAGGCCGTGATATCTTTCGGGAAGACTGTGAAGCGCCCATTGGCCGCCCTCTTTCTTGGAAAGCACCAGTCCATCCCTGAGAAAGGCAAGGACCCTTGCCAGATTAAGTATCAGATACATCGGATGATCCATGATTTCTTCTTCCGCATCCGCAATATCGTTCCAGATCGAATCGACGTAATCCTGCATCGGTACATCGGCAAAGACTTCTTTGGTCGGAGCTCCGCAGAGGCGCTTGCCCCTATGGCGGATGATCGTGAAATGCGCTGCCAGATCCTTATCTTCGCCCTTCATTTTTGAAACATAATCATCCGGATCCTGACTGTACCATTCAAGATGCGCAGCAGAAAAATGCAGCTCAAAGGGGGTGGGATAAACAAAAGGCCTGCAAACATCTTGTCTGACGATGCTCATTTCGATTCCCTTGGCCGGACCCTTCCCGTTCAATTCCGCCACCATGTCCATATAGGCTCTTTTCACTGCATTCGATATCGGGTCTTTCACCACCACGATCAGATCAATGTCGCTTTTTGCCGGATTATAACACCCCATAACGGAAGATCCGTGCAGGTATATCCCTACGAGATCATCCCCCAGGATCTCTTTTGTATGTTCCACAAAGCTGTTGATCACTCTGTTCATTTCAGCTTTCCTCTGACCGGCCCGAAAACTCTTGAATGGCCGGAAGGCTGCATCGCGCATTTGCCGCAGACGTCACGCGACCGAAAACCGTTTACGGAAGATCAGTATTATAGTAGTGCTTTCGCCCATCAAAGTCAACCGCCCCCTCTTGACAACAAAGAGGAAGGCGGGAATAATGAGGACACAGAACTGATTTTCAAGGGAGGCAAGCAAATGGAAGACGTGCTTGACCGCTTTCTGCGGTATGTAAAGATCGACACGCAGTCGGAAGAAAACGGGCTGCATCCCAGCACCGGCAAACAGTTCGTCCTGGCCAGGCTGCTTACGGAGGAGCTGAAGGCCATGGGCGCGGACCAGGTATATCTGGACGAGGAATTCTGTTATGTATATGCGGTGATCCCCTCCAATCTGCCCGAGGGGACAGCTGCTCCCGCCGTCGGCTTTCTTGCCCATATGGACACCTCCCCCGCCGTCAGCGGCGCGGAGGTAAAGCCCCGGGTCGTGCGCTTCACCGGGGAGGACGTCGACCTGGGCGGAGACGGGAAATACATCCTGAGCATGCGGGACTTCCCCTTTATGAAATCCCTGATCGGCGAGGAACTGGTGGTCACCGACGGCAGCACACTTCTGGGCGCCGACGACAAGGCGGGCGTTGCGGAGATCATGGCCATGGCGGAAACCCTGCTGACCAATCCGGAGATCCGCCACGGGAAGCTGTGCCTCTGCTTCACGCCCGACGAGGAGGTCGGCGGCGGAACGGCGAAGATCGACCTGAAGCGCTTCGGCGCTGATTTCGGCTACACCGTGGACGGCGGCCCCCTGGGCGGAATGGAATACGAGAACTTTAACGCAGCTTCCGGCTTCCTCACCGTCCGCGGGCGCAGCATCCATCCCGGCAGCGCAAAAAACACCATGCGGAACGCCCTGCTGATGGCCATGGAATTCCAGAGCCTGCTCCCCGCGGCGCAGGACCCCATGTATACCGAGGGCTACGAGGGCTTCTACCATCCTGACGAGATACACGGCGCGTGCGACTGCGTGACTGTAGATTACATCATACGCGACCACGACAGGGCAAAGTTCGAGGCCAAGAAGCTCTTTTTCAAAAACGCCGCCGCATTTATGAACGAAAAGTACGGCGAGGGAAGCTTCAAGGTCGACATGGCCGACAGCTACTACAACATGCGCGAGAAGATCGAGGAGCACATGGAGGTCGTCCGGATCGCCGAGCAGGCCATGCGCAATCGAGGCCTCGAGCCCAAAACGATACCCATCCGCGGCGGCACGGACGGCGCGCGCCTTTCCTATATGGGCCTGCCGTGCCCGAATATCTGCACGGGCGGCTTCGGCTTCCACAGCCGCTTCGAATTTATCCCGACCTTCGCGCTGACCGAGGTCTCGAACATCATCATCGAGATCATAAAGCTGAGCGCCGAGTGAGCTCCGTGTACTATAAAAAAGTGCCTTCCCCGGTCGGACAGCTGACGCTCGCGAGCGACGGAGAGGCGCTGACGGGGCTCTGGACGGAGAAAAACGCCCCCGCGGCGGGAAAGCTCGCGGAGCTGCCCGTTTTTGAGCTGACAGTGCGCTGGCTGGAGACCTATTTCTCCGGCCGCGAGCCGGACTTCACGCCGCCGCTCGCGCCTGAGGGGACGCCGTTTCGCCTGCGCGTCTGGGCGCTCCTGCGGGATATCCCCTTCGGCGCGCTGACGACCTACGGCGCTCTCTCGGACAAGCTCCGAGCTGCGGGCATAAAGGCCTCGCCCCGCGCCGTCGGAGGCGCGGTCGGGGCTAATCCGATATCGATCATCGTCCCTTGCCACCGCGTCATAGGCGCGGACGGCAGCCTGACGGGCTACGCGGGAGGCCTTGAAACGAAGATATCCCTCCTGCGGATCGAGGGCTCATACAGCTAAAGGCAGATAAAAATGCCCCGGAACGGACGTTCCGGGGCGTTTTTATTCAGTTGAACCTGTATTTCTCCATGTATTCGTCGAAGGCCTGCTTGAATTCCGGGTTGTCCATGGACTTTATCTCGCCCAGGTATTCGTGCGTATCGAAGGCGTCCTGCGCGACCTCGATGAGCGCGACGGCGATGTTGGAACAGTGGTCGGAGACTCGCGAGTAGTTCGTCAGCAGGTCGGAGAGCACGAATCCGAGCTCTATCGTGCACGCGCCGTTGCGCAGGCGGCGCACGTGATTTGACTTGCACTCGGCTATGAGCGAGTCGATGACCTGTTCGAGAGGCTCGACCCTGCCGGCCAGCTCAAGATCTCCGTCCTCGAAGGCCTTGGTCGTTATCGTCAGTATCTCCGTGACGGCGGAGGAAATGACGGCGAGCTCGCCGTTGGCCTCGTCGGAGAAGGCGATGCTCTTGTCAAATCTCTCGTCCGCCGTGCGGACCATGTTTATCGCGTGGTCGCCGATGCGCTCGAAATCGCCGATGGTGTGAAGCTGCTTGGAGACCTCCTTGGAGTCGCTGTCGGAGAGATCCTTGCTGGATATCTTGACGAGGAAGGTGCCGAGCTTGTCCTCGTATTCGTCGAGCCTGTCCTCATTTTCCTTTATCCGCTCGGCGAGGCGCGGCGAATAGCTCTTATTGAGCTGGATGGAGTCGATGAAGGTGTCCCGCGCGAGTATCGCCATCTCGCAGGTCCTGTTGTGGCACTCGGAGATCGCGAAGGACGGGGTGTTGATGAGGCGTTCGTCGAGGAAGGCGTAAGTCTCGATCTCGTTCTTGTCGCGGATGCAAAGGCGGGAGAGCTTGACGAGCCTTCTGGCGAAGGGGTAGAGGATGATCGTCGTCAGGATATTGAATATCGTGTGGCAGAGCGCTATGCCCCAGGGGGAGGCCGCCGCGGAGAATATCGCCGGATGCAGAGCCAGCTTGGCGATATAGTAGAGTATCATGCAGATTATCGTTCCGATGATCTTGATGGAGAAGTGGATGAAGGCGACGCGCTTCGCGTTTTTGTTGACGCCTATCGTCGAGATGAGGGAGGTGACGCAGGTCCCGATGTTGACGCCCATGATTATCGGCATGGCGACGGCGTAGTTGATCCCGCCCGTAAGCGAGAGGGCCTGCATGATGCCGACGCTCGCCGCGGAGGACTGGATTATGCCCGTGAATATCGCGCCGACGATGATGCCGAGGAAGGGATTTTCGAAGGCTGTGAGGATGCCAGTGAAGCTGGGGGAATCCTTGAGAGGGCTGACGGAGGAGCTCATAAGCGTCATGCCGAACATGAGAACGCCGAAACCGGCGAGGATATAGCCTATATCCTGCCTCTTGCGCTTTTTCGAGAGCATCGCCATCAGCATGCCTATAAAGGCGGCTATCGGGGCGAAGTTCTCGGGCTTGAGCAGATTCAGCCCGATGCTGCTGCTGTCTATACCCGCCAGCGAGAGTATCCACGCCGTGAGCGTCGTGCCGATGTTCGAGCCCATGATGACGCCTATCGTCTGCTCGAGTTGCATGACGCCGGAGTTTACCAGACCGACGAGCATGACCGTCGTCGCCGAAGACGACTGTATGGCTATCGTGATCCCGGCGCCGAGCAGCAGGCTCGTCAGGGGATTTGAGGTCATGCGGTAGATCGTTTTTTCAAGCCGGCCGCCGGAGAGCTTTTCCAGCCCCGACGACATGGCGTGCATGCCGTACAGAAACAGCGCCAGACCGCCAAGCAGAGCGATGATATTGAATATGGTCATGAGAGTCCTCCGAGTTGAAATCCCAAATTTCCTCATATACAATATACAACAAATGCGGTCAAGCTTTCAATAGCAAAAAGCAAAAAAAGAGCCCTGCCCGCGTTCCGACCGCCGCTCAACCGCCGTGCGAGCCGACTCGCGCAGCGGTAGCTGGTTTTTCTGCCGGGAGTCTGCTAATATAAGGCCATGAAACAAAAGGAGTGACCCGTCATGGAAATGGGAAAAGAAATACGCCGCCTGAGAAACGACCGCGGCATCACGCAGGAGGCGCTGGCCTCCGCGCTCAACGTGACGCCGCAGACAGTCAGCAAGTGGGAGCTCGGAGCCAGCATGCCGGACGTGCAGCTCCTGCCGGAAATAGCGATATTCTTCGGCGTCACGATAGACACGCTCTTCGCCATGACCCCGGAGCAGGAGCTCGACAGGCTGGAAAACCACATATACGACAGCGCCCTTATAAGCGAGGCCGAGCTGCGCGGGATCGAGAACAGGCTCCTCGCCTTTGCCGAGGATAAAGACCTCGAGGGCAGAGCGCAGCTCCTGCTTACGGTGCTGTATAACCACCAGGCCGAGCAGTACCGTATGCTGGCCGTAGAGCGGGGGAAGACCGCCGTCGAGAAGACCGGGGGCGACCGCGAGGCCGTAAGCGAGCTTGCCAACGCCTGGGGCAGCTATATGCCGGACTGGAACGTACGCAATCATCACGCCCTCATCGAGTATTTCGAGGACTTCTGCCGCCGCGAGCCGACCAACCGCGCCGCCCTCATGTGGCTTCTTGACAACCTCATCGACGACAGACGCCTCGCCGAGGCGCGCGAATGGCTGAACAAGCTCGCCGCCATCGACAATACCTTCCGCACGACCATGTACCGCTATCTCATCGCGGAGGCGGCGGGCGACGGCGCCGAGTGCGAAAAGCAGCTCCGCGCGCTGGAGGCCATGGAGGGACAGGAATGGTGCCGGGACACCACTCTCGGCGACATTTAAACCCAGCGCCA
>JAEEGF012170908.1_pt1 | contig 10672 bp, 7 predicted proteins | sample 9134171 | NCBI WGS metagenome assembly JAEEGF01 (sample SAMN16246542, study PRJNA631951) | gut metagenome | biome: gut microbiome; feature: rumen; material: AP-attached | host: Bos | place: Iran: Karaj | collected 2018-10 | reverse complement strand
TGCAGGACCTGTCACGATGGTTGAAATAGACAGTAAACATCTGCCATCAGATGAAACTATGGTTGATGTATGTAAACGAACAATAGAGTTCTTTGAGAATACTTAACGAGATCGGCGTATGCATACGGGGATTACCGATCTGTAAGCCGATAAACAGAGGATTTTTTTACGATGAGGTTAGATATAGCTAACGGAGGGTGCTGAAGAGATTTTGTGGCGTTGCACATTTGTTGCGGACTGAAAAGTATAATGAGAATGGCAAAATGGACCCGTTATTGATCGACAAGAGGCAAGTTGGCCGGATAAGGAGTTTCCTATGAGCAGAAAGAAAGACAGATATGTCGAGCCGGTGACCATGACCGTAAGAAACGCGCTTGGGATGGAGGAGGAGAAATTCAGCGAAAAACAGCTCCGCCGTCTGCTTCCCGATCAGGAGAGCCTGATCTCCGAGCACAGATCGGATCTGGAAGAACTGAAAAAGGTCGAGGACCGGATCGAAAAAGCGGTGATGGACTATGAAAAAAATGATGAAGACAGGGAACCGCTGGAAAAGGTCTATGATCAAAAACTCCGTATCCTGTACAGCATGGCAGGACGGTTTCATCCCCTGTCCTCTTATGGACGGAGCATGCTGAAAAAGGCCCGGGCCTGCAGAAGGGAGTTTGAAGCTTCCGTGGGGCCCTTGATGACAGTCATCACAAAAAACAATATTGACCTTTTCAGGACCGTACTTTCCAAGGACCTGTGCGAGGACGTGCTGTCAGGCAGAAGAATGGCACTGGGGGCTGTCCGCACAAGGAAGGGAAAGACCTACGGCGCTGCCGCCATAAGCTATTATCTGGACCGGGTACCTTCCTATGATGGTCCCGTCCTTCGGATTGAATGGCTTTATGTGCATGAAAAGTTTCGGGGATGCGGCCAGGCGGTCAATCTTTTAGGGGAGGTGCTTGCCCAGGCGGCAGAGCTGCAAGTCGCAGCGATCTCTGCCGAGTTTGAGGCGGAGGGAGAGTCAAACTATATCCTTGGCTATATGCTGGGGACGCTGCAGTTTGATCTTGATACGGACCTGGATCCCGTGGCACTGATCCGGATCGGAGACATTACCGGACACACAAAGCTCGCTTCCGGCAAAAAGGGCGCCGAGCAGGCTCCCTTTGAAGATGAGAAAAACGGAGCCCTCTTTTTGAAAAAAGCCTTCCGGAGACTGGGGTATAACGGGTACATGAAGAAGCTTCCCGTTTCCTGGTTCGATGGGGAAACCTCCTGCTTTACAGGGACACCCGAGAATGTTTCGGGACTTCTTCTTTCGCATAAAATGCCTTCGGGGATCCTTCGGGCAGAGTATGAAGGACTTACCGGAAACCGGGATGATGTGGCACTGAAACTGGTCAGTCTGTTTCTGGCAAAGGCCACTCTCGTCTGTGATGATGACACCATTGTCATGATCCCTGTGGAGTCGGAAGAAATGGGCCATTATCTGGAAAGCATATGTTCCGGCCAGATGGGCAGGTATATGGTAGAGGGGATACTTGACCGTCCGGAGCGGGACGTGGACGAGAGCGCGGTAAATGAGCTGATGAAGTAAGGATCGATAAAGGAGGCGCCGGATGGATTTTCTGAAGAAAGAAAAAAAGGAACAGGATCTGCTTTTTAAAGAATCTCAAAAAATGGAGAACATCTCCCTGGAAAAGGAGAAGGATTCATTTTTAGAGGAAAAGCAAGAGCAGGATCTTACCCAGAGCATTGAACAGCAGGTATCCGTCGAAGGAGTGCAGGAAGTAACGAAAGAAGACGGCGTACGGGAAATGAAGGGAGAAGTGCCTGCAGGTCCCAAATATATCGGCTTCGATAAAAAGTTTACCAAGATCGAAGAAGGTGATTCGGAGCGCATGATCAAGGTAAGGGAAGCTTTGGCAGAATACCACTCCAAGGACAGGGCCTTATCGGATGAGGGCGCACTGGAGAGACTGATCCGGGCCTGTGATGAGTATTGTAAGGGGCGCTTTGCCTTTTTCAAAGCCTTCCGTAAGGCAGGACAGCGTCTGGCGGAGGTGAAAGCCTTGAGGGCGGAGGCCCAAAGACTGTTAGCCCCCTTTGTGGCGACAAAATCGGTTGAGCTGATCTATGAAGAATCGTCGGTGAAGAAATCCCGCTGGTTTATCGGTACTTCCAAAAAAACCAAGCTGAAGAGCAAGACCTACCTGGAAGAGGAAAAGATGGAAAAGCAGGATGCCCTTATGACCACGAAAGAGGGTTTTGATGATACATCCGCAGGCTATTTTGATGAGGAAGCGGAGTATGATAATGAGGAATTCCTGGCCGCTGAAAAACAAAAACTGATCGATGCCTACAAGGAAGAGAAGCCTGATCCCGATCTGATCGGGAAACTGGAAAAGGATATCAGAGTGCGGACCGAGCGGGCCTATAAGTTCAAGGACTATCTGGCAGAACACCATCCCAAATCCAAGTTTATGGACAATCAGTGGGATCTGGATGCACAGCTGGCAAAATACAGGATCCCTTATCAGAATGCCATTTCCAAAGAAAGGATCAAAAAGGAAGCAGGTACTGAGGCGTTCAAACAGGAACTGGAACAGCTGGCCACGGAGAATTATACAATGGACACGCATCTGACCGATGCGAAGGTCAAAAACAGGGATAACCCCTACAACGAAGAAGAATTAAAAGAGACGCTGGAACAGTTTGAAAGCTTTGATATGAACCAGATCAGCTTCTCCAATCATCTGGATATGCTCAAAAACTACGGCCAGAACATGGCAATCTTCGAACATATCCGTAAGGTGCATTATCAGCTGATGAAGGGGCTCATACAGGGCTTCCGGATCGATGATGAAAGGCTCATAAAACTCAGGGCCAAATTTACCGCTTCCTTTGAAATGCAGAATTATCTGGTCCGGGTCAACGAGCTGGCATTCCGGAAAAAACTGGATCTGACACAGCCTGAGGATGAACTCGCGGAAAAACTGTCGAAGGAGATGGACGACAACCGCTCGTTTCGTATCGCACCTGTTCTGGGAGATGCTGATGCTTTCGTGGCAAAGTGCGAACAGAAGCATCGGGAAGAATATGAAAAGAGAGAAGAATTTATCCCCGAGATCCTCCGCGCCATGGAGCATGACGGGGATGAAAATGCTGAGATCCCCGAGAAAGAGATCCGAAAGAGGATGCAGGGATACGAGAGAAACAGCGCCATTTATGATTATTTAAATCGCAAACATAACAGGGTCCTTCAGAACAAAAACTGGGACAGAGTAAAGACTTACAATAAGGAACACGGAACGGATATTCCGGAGAACAATGCAAGTATCATGACCCGGATCCACGGTAATTTCATGGTGGGAAAATCCAATGAGGAGATCGCACGGCTCACGAAGCTTAATTATGGCGGTCCGGAGGAGAGGATCCAGTATTGTCTGGAAATGATCAAGGACATAAAAGCCATTGACTTAAAGGAACTGGACACCAGAAACCTGGGCAAATTTTATCAGGACTTTGAAAGAAAAGACTATATCATGCAGCTGGGGACCAATAGCCAGGAACTGGCAAATGTAGTGATCGGGGCGTTGGAGGAACTCCGGAAAGATGCGGATACGCCCCTTGAGCTGCCTCAGGAATTTAAGGATCTGGGGTATAAGACTGTTGCCGACTTCAAGAAGGACATGTATGTGCTGGCCGAAGTCATCAATACGGTACAGTTGAAGATGGACGCTGTGGTACAGGCAGAAAACTTCGGTTACCTGGGTATGTATTCTCTGGAAGAACTTTTGAATATAGACACAGCGCAGTATCAGAAAATGGAAAGCAGTTACGATGCCTACTATGAAAAGGCAGAGCGGGCATATGAGGAAGAAAAAGGGGAGTCTTATACGACAGAAACAGGTACGGTGGAGGGCTTCCTGGAGTCCTTTAAAACCCGTATCTTTACCCTCAATGCTCCGAGAAAACTGACAGAGGCGGACAAAGCAGCAGGAAAGAAAGCGGAAAACTATGTGGCCAGCGTGAACATCATGACGATCCTCAAGAATGAGCAGGCCATATACGATGAAAAATTAAAAGAAGGGAAGATCTGAAAATATGTTTTTACCATTGACGGAAGATAATATATCTACGCTCCTGCTGGATGGTTCCGTGATCTTTCTGCTGGGGGGCATTCTTGCAGATACGGGGATCATGAGGCGACGGGGAAGGGATGATGACAAACTGTTCTTTCTGCTGGTCATCCTGAACATGGTCATGGCGGTCTTTGACATCTCTACCTATCTGGCGGATGGAAAAGCATTTCCGGGAGCCCGCGTCTTTAACATGGGAGGGATCACGGCCTTCTATATCGTTTTTATCCTGATGGCCATGGTATGGTACCACTACTGTCTGACGCGCTTTCGGGGAGAAAAGCCCGGGGACGGGAAAAACTCCAGAGCATTTTTCCTCCCGGGGTTGGTGACAGAGGTCCTGCTTGTGATCAACCTGTTTACGGGATGGTTCTTTTATGTTGATGAAAGCAATACGTACCATCATGGGGTGCTCTTTGTTCCCATGTTTCTGGTGATCGGGTATTTTCTGGTCCTTAGTATGATCACCATCGTCAGGTATCGTTCCGGAGGGAAAGAGGGACAACTGATCCCGGTGTGGATCTTTATCCTGCCTCTTCTTGTGGGGCTTTTGGTTCCCTTTTATTTTGGCGGCATTTCTCTTACCGCGGCGGGCTGTGCCATGTCGGTTGTGTTTACCCATCTGGGCAGTGCTGCGGAAATGGTCAATTATGATGCGACAGGAGGGGAAAAGGCATGAGCGGAGCCATTACCACAATCTATGTCAATCTGGTCACCATTATGCTTTCCCTGGGACTGATCGCATTGATGCTGAAACTGAAAATGAAGGACAGGGCAGAAAAAAGGATCTTCCTCAGCCTTCTGGTGCTCAACCTGATCTGGGCCATCCTCTATGTTTTGAGTGCCTACGGAGAAAGACGGGTCATTCCCTTTGGAAAGACGGGCATGCTGCTCCTGGATACCCTATTGGAGATCGTCCTCACGGGGGCTGCCTTATTCTGGTTTTTGTACGTTGATTTTCGTATCTTCCACAGCCCGGATCATTTGAGACGGGACATGAAGATCTTTATCCTTCCTTTTGTGGTGGTACTGCTTTTGAATGTCGTCAATCTGTTTACGGGGTTTTTGGTCTGGTATGACGATGATCTTGTATGTCATGAGACAGATCTTTATATTCTGTGTGATGGGATGAGGATCCTGTATTTTATCGGGTCACTGGTGTATCTTGAATGGTATAAACGACGGGATCGGAGGCTGGCCTTTTTTTCCGTAAAGTCCTTCGTTATCCCGACGCTGTTTTATGTACTGCTGTATTATTATACGCCCTACGCAACCCCTGCACTGGGATTTGTCATCGGTCTTACCCTGATCTATGTACAGAATATCAACCGATTATGTTATCAGGATACGGAAACCGGGTTTTATAACCGGCTCTATCTTTCGGAACTGCGTAGCCGTATCGAAAAGGGAGAGTATGAATGTAACAGTGCCCTGATCTATGAACTGGCAGAGGGAGACAGAGCCAAAATGGCGAAACTGATCACCGCGCAGCTTCCGCAGGAAAGCGACACGGTACGCTTTGGCAGGGATCTTGTGGTAACTCTGGCCGGGGTAAAGGACAGATCCCCCTTAAAGATGCTGGCAGATGATGTGGAGACGAGCTTTGAGGAAGCAGGTATGGGGGTATCGGTATCTGCCGTACTCCGTAAGAAAAAAGAAAGCCCTGTGGAATTCCTGGATCGGATATTGGAGAAGGATAAATGAGCGTAAAACTGATCGAAATAGATGACGATAATGTCGAAGAATTCTCTGCCTTTATAGACGAAGATCTGCAGGAACAACTGAATCGGGAGTTTTTTCGGGGAATCGGAGCCGTGGACCCTTCGGACACGCCGGTAGGGGCTCTGGTCTACGAACTGAAGAACCTCGAGAGTGAAGAAGACACAAAGAGCCGGATCCGGCTCCTGAAAGCGCAGAGTGAAGAGATCGAGAATGAGATCCTGACGGAATATGCGGAAGCCATCAAAGAGGATGAGGTGACGGAAAGCTTTTATGAATCTCCGGATGACTCCCTGGCCGAATATCTGAAAGCTAACGGTTTTTCCCTGACCCGGGGAGAAGGCATGGATCTTGTCATTACCGTGGATCAGATCCGGAGCCTGACGAACATCTTGAAAGGGCGAAGTACCCCGACCTACATCAAGAGTCTGTCGGAGATCTCCGCCCTTCAGTTCAGGACCTTTGTGAAGGAATGTCTTTTTAAAGGGGAAAAGGGGCTGGTGGAAGATCTGGCCTACATCCCCAAAAGCTGGTTTGAACAGGAGGTTTCCACCTGCGTGGTCACGGACGATAAAGTAAACGGTTCCCTTTTGATCCGCAGATCCGCCGGGGGAGATTTATACGCCATGCTGCTTACTGCCTTCGGGGCGGATTATCAGCGTAACCTTGCTTTGATGATGAGCTTTTGTGCAAACAGGGTCATGGAACTTTATCCGGAAGATACAAAGATCGTGATCCGACGCCACAACAGCAAGGTACAGAAACTGACGGAAAAACTGTTTGCATCTTCCAAAGGTGCCGAGATGTACAGCGGAACGAGAAAGGAAGAGGGATAAAGGATATCTCCTTTATCCCTCTTCCTTTTGATCAGGCACCAAAGAACCTGGAACCAAGTTTCTTGCTGCTAAGCCCGAGAACAAGCAGGATCAGCAGAACAATGCCGACGACGATGGAGATCCAGGGCATCAGCGTAAATCCCGTGATCAGGTAGCCGACGGCGCAGACCACTGCCACAAGAGTCGCATAGGGAAGCTGTGTTTCCACGTGCCGGATGTGTTGAACCTCAGCTCCCGTGGAAGCAAGGATGGTGGTGTCGGAAATGGGGGAACAGTGATCCCCGTATACGGATCCCGCAAGCGTAGCGCCCAGTGCAGGGATCAGGTAAGCAGCAGCCACTTCGGTACTGCAGATCATGGTCACGATGGGGATCAGCATACCAAAAGTCCCCCAGGAAGTGCCCATGGAAAAGCTCATGAGAGTGGCGATCACAAACAGCAGGAAGGGCAAAAAGCCCATGGGCAGATTGGCTTCATTGACGAAACCGGAAATGAACAAACCGGTTCCGATCAGCTGTCTGCATACACCGCCGAGGGTCCAGGACAGGATCAGGATCAGCATGGGAGGTACGATATTGCTGATACCGCTTACGATGGTTTCAACAAACTCTCTGGGTTTCATCAGTTTTCTTGGAATATACAAAAGCGCTGCGGTGATCAGGCCTGCAAAGGCGCCCAGAGAAAGACCGGCGGTGGGATTGTAGCCGATGGCTTCCGAGAAACTTACACCTTCAAAGAAGCCTCCCACATAGGCCATTCCAAGGATAGCGCACACGATCAGCACCACAATGGGAAGCACCAGATCGTACACTTTTCCCTTACTCTTACTAAATTCCGTGTCTTCGCCGGAAGGTACCCGTTCCAGGGCCGCCATCTCGGCTTTTTTCATGGGGCCGAAATCTCTGCCGGTAATGCTGATGAACAGCACCATCACGATGGTGAGGATGGCATAGAGGTTATAGGGAATGGTGGACAGGAAGATGTGAAAGCCTCCGGTTTCACTGACTTCACTGGCAACGGCCACCGCCCAGCTGGAAACCGGCGCGATGATGCATACAGGCGCTGCCGTGGCATCGATGATGTAGGCCAGTTTTTCTCTGGAGATCTTGAGTCTGTCAAAGATGGGACGCATCACCGTACCCACCGTAAGGCAGTTAAATCCGTCGTCGATAAAAACGAGAACGCCAAGCAGTGATGTGGCAAGGGCAGTGGAACGTTTACTCTTTAACTTGCTTCCGGCCCATCTGCCGTAGGCATAACTGCCGCCGGATTTACTCACCAGCATGACCACAGCCCACAAGAGCGCCAGGAAAATGATCATGTACGCATTATCCGCGATCTTGGAACTCATCAGATCAAAGGTCAGGGCTGCTGCGGAAAACAAGGAACCGCCGGTGGAAAAGGAATAGATGAGGATCCCTGAAAAAAGTCCGATGAACAGGGAAGAATATACTTCTTTTGTGATAAGTGCCAGGGTGATCGCAAGGATCGGCGGGATGATGGACAGCCAGCCGGTTTCAACCATTACAAATTCCATAGTGTGCTTCCTCTTTGAGTCCTCTCTTATGCTGAAAAGATGATGATTTCTTTTCGACTATGTAAAAATTATATTTAGTGCAATTTACGTTGTCAACCAATCCGCCTGTGGGTCATTTCCCGGAGGAAAGTCCTGTTTTGCGGCTTCTGCAAGGAGTTCTGAATTACCATGGGATAGGTAGGAAAGTGATCGTTTTTTTTTATAACCGGCGATAGAAAATTACAAATTTACAAACGATAAATATGAAGGCATAATAGAATGTGACATCGCAGTAAAACTGCATAAGAGGGAGGAAAACACAATGGAAAACAAAAAAGAAAGTGTAGGAAAAATTCTGTTAGGTAAATGGAACACAAAGACCATTATCGGTATTGCGATCGGTGCAGCACTCTTTGGTGTTCTTATGAATTTTGGTGGTATCCGCGTATTCACCAACACTTCTCTGACAACGGCCATGATCATCGACGTTATCGTTGGTGCACTGTTCGGACCTTTGCCCGCAGCACTGGCAGCTTTCTTCGGAAATGTTATTGCCGATCTGATCGGTGGTTGGGGCTTCTGGTTTGACTGGTCCATCGGAAACGGAGTGCTCGGTTTCTTCGTGGGTCTGCTTCCCATCTATGGCGCTAAGATCGCTGACGGAATTTTCAATGTAAAGCATGCGATCATCTATGTGGTTACTGTTATTGTAGGTAATCTCTTTGCATTTGGCGTAGTTACTCCGGTTCTTACCTATCTGTTCTACTCTCAGGAGCTGACCATCACCTGGGGACAGGCATTTTCTGCTGTTATCAGTAACGCATCCGTGCAGATCATCATCGGTATTCCGCTGCTGTTCCTGCTTGCAAAGCGTAATGCAAGATCAACAAATCTGACCAAGGAAGACTAAATGACTCATGAGTGATCCGATCATTGTATTTGAGGATTTTTCCTTTAGATACAAGTCTCAGACGACGGAAACATTAAAAAACATCAATCTGGTGATCAACCGAGGGGAAAAGGTCCTGATCCTCGGCCCCAGCGGCAGCGGAAAATCCACGATTGGAAATTGCATTAACGGCCTGATCCCCTTTTCCTATGAGGGCGAGATAACCGGCTCTTGTACGGTGGCGGGGATCAGGACAACTGAAGCGAATATCTTTGCCTTAAGCAAGCATGTTGGAACTGTGCAGCAGGATTCTGATGCACAGTTTATCGCGCTTTCTGCGGGTGAAGATATCGCTTTTTCTATGGAAAACGAAGCGATCCCCAGGCCGGAGATGCTCCCCCGCGTTGAAGCCGCAGCAAGGACTGTCGGCATGGAGGATTTCCTGGGTGAGGTGCCCTATGACCTTTCGGGCGGTCAAAAACAGAAGGTTGCGCTTGCCGGAGTGCTGCACAACGATGAAGAGATCCTTTTGTTTGATGAACCCCTTGCGGCCCTTGATCCTGCCATGGGCATGACCTCTGTTGATCTCATCGATCGCATCTACAGAGAGCATAACAAGACAGTGATCATCATTGAACACAGGCTGGAGGATGTCCTTTACCGTCATGTGGATCGAGTGATCCTTGTAACGGACGGACAGATCGCACTCGATACAACTCCGGATGAACTGTTAAGGTCCGATATCCTCAGTCAGGTGGGTATCCGTGAGCCGCTGTATTTAAGCGCATTGAAGCATGCGGGTGTGACCTTTGGCAAAGAGGATCATCTTGCGGATCTTGAGACCCTGAATATCGATGCGTACAAAGACCGTCTGGTGTCCCACTTCAATGAAAACGCAGCTTCCTTGTCCGAAGTGACGGTATCCGAAGAAGAACTCCTGAACGTGCAGGATGTCTCCTTTAGGTACGGCGAAGAAGATGTTTTAAAAAATATCAGTTTCAAAGTACATAAAGGGGAACGGATCTGTATCATCGGCAAAAACGGTGCCGGAAAATCCACCATGGCAAAACTCCTTTGCGGTATTGAAAAGCCGCGGACCGGTTCCATCACCTTCAGGGGCGAGAACTGCCTGAATTATTCGATCCGGGATCTTGGAAGACTCATAGGCTACGTCATGCAGAACCCGAATCAGATGCTCGTCAAGGATATGATCCGTGACGAAGTCAGCCTTGCGATGCAGCTGAACGGCTACAGTGAGGAAGATATGGAAAAGAATGTGGAGACCGTGCTCAGAATGTGCGATCTCTACAGCATGAGAAACTGGCCCATCGGCGTACTTAGTTACGGCCAGAAAAAGCGAGTGACCATTGCTTCCATCTTAAGTCTCAGACCGGAGATCCTTATCGTGGATGAGCCCACGGCAGGACAGGATTATCGCCATTACACCGAGATCATGCGGTTTTTGGAGAACCTGAACAAAGAGTACGGGATCGCCATCCTTTTCATTACTCACGACATGCATCTTGCCATCGAGTATACGGACCGTGCCATGGTTTTTACGGACGGCGAGCTGATCGCAGAT
>JAEEGF012514556.1_pt1 | contig 10673 bp, 4 predicted proteins | sample 9134171 | NCBI WGS metagenome assembly JAEEGF01 (sample SAMN16246542, study PRJNA631951) | gut metagenome | biome: gut microbiome; feature: rumen; material: AP-attached | host: Bos | place: Iran: Karaj | collected 2018-10 | reverse complement strand
TGCTGCTCGCTCCACCAGCGGTTGTAGATGCTGTTGTCGTGGTTGCCGTAGCAGGAGACGGCCGCCTTGTAGAAGTCGGGGTAGGTGAGGATGGCCGCGGTGGACATGAAGCCGCCGCCGGAATGCCCGTGGATGCCGACGCGGGTCGCGTCGATCCACGGATACCGCGCGGCGAGCTGCTGCACCGCAGTCTTCTGGTCCTCCAGACCGTAGTCGCGGAGGTTGCCATAGCCGTAGTTGTGATACCACTTGGAACGGTCGGGATGGCCGCCGCGGTTACCTACGGTGATGACGATGAATCCGATCTGGGCGAGCCTGTCCACGCGGAGCATGCTCGACGACCAGGAGATGTTGTTGGCCTCGACCTGCGGTCCGGGATAGACATACTCGATGATGGGATACTTCTTCTCGGGGTCGAAGTTGAAGGGCTTGTAGATGGCTCCGTAAAGGTCGGTGACACCGTCGGCAGCCTTGACCGTGAAGCGCTCGGGCATTTTGTACCCGGCATCGTAGAGCAGGCTGAGGTCGGCTTCCTCGAGCGGGGTCAGCTTTCCGTTGCCGTCGACCAGGGCAGACTTGGGAGCGCAGTCCACGCGGGAGTAGTTGAGCACGTAGTAGCGGCCGTCGTCGCTGCCGGTGGCCTTGACGTCCATGTCGTCCATGTCAAGGCGCTTGATTGGACCTCCGGTAAGGCTTACGCGGTAAGTATGCTCGTTGTAAGGATTCTCTCCCTTCTCGACGCCGCACGCAGTAAACACTACGTAATTCTCCTTCTCGTTGACCTGAACGATATCCGACACGTGGTACGCGCCCTCGGTGAGGTTGCGTACGAGCGTGCCGTCGGTATTATATAGATATAGGTTGGCCCAGCCATTGCGCTCGGACCACTCTATGATCTGCGTACCGTTCTTGATGAGCATGAGGTTGCGTCCCTCGATGAAGGAATTCATCCTTTCGGAAATGATGGTCCTCGTCGAGTCGGAGGCAAGCGGGATGTACACATAGTCTATCTTCTTGATGTCGCGGGAGATGCGGTTGGCGTAGAAGCCGTTGTTGTCGCCCAGCCATACGCGCGAGCGGTACTTGTCGTAGCGCTCCGAGTTCTTGCGGGGACGCATCTCGAAGGCCATCTCCTGGTCCTTCCACGCGCGGATATGGTAGCCCTTCTTGCTGCCGTCGGTCATGTCGAAGACATACAGTTCCTCCTGAGGCCCGGGCTCGCCGGGCATCTGGTACTTGTAAGTCTCCAAAGTGGGGCGTGGCTGCGACACGGAGTTGATGACCCAGAGCTCCTTGAGCTTGCGCATGTCGTACTTCATTGTGGCGAAATGCCGCGAATCGGGAGACCAGGCTATCATCGAGACGGGAGTACGTTTGGTCTTGGACGTGTCGGTATTGCCGGTGTAGTTGCCGTAGCCGTAACCGTAGTCCTTGATGCCGTCGAAGGTCAGCTGGTGCTCGACGAGCGTGCTGTCCTTCTCGTCCTTGGCTGCCTTCTTCATATTCTCCTTGTCCATCCACCAGAGGTTGTTGTCCTTGGCATAGACGCCGGTAAGACCGTCGGGTGAGACGCTCGCCCAGGTCGGGTACTCGCGTTCTTCAGGCTCGTATTGGCTGAGCTTCTTCGAAGCGATGTCGTACTCGAAGTGGTAGACCTTCTTGACAGTCTTCTTGGACTTCGGGTCCTTCTTGAGGGCTGTGGTATCGGGAACGTCAAGCGTGCTGCGCACGTCGAAGCGGAAGACCTTGTCGTCCTTGAGCTCCAGCCCCGTCAGGGGCAGATGCTGCGCATCGAAAGGATCGCGCACGATGGAGGTCACCTCCATCGCAAGCTTCTCCATGTCAAAGGCTTCCGTCTTGGAGCCCGTGGCCGGGTCCACTATGTAATAGCGTGTCCCGGCCGGGGTCTTGTAGCTGTACCAGAAGCGGTCGCTGTCGCGGAACCAGTTGGGCGTCACGGTCGTGGAGAAGACCATGCGCGCGATCGCCTTCTGCGAGAATCTCGCGGCGGCTTCGTAGTCCGGAGCCTCCTGCGAGAAAGCATTGGCGCCCGTTAGGAGCGCCAATGCAAATAATATAAGATGTATCCGTTTCATTTATTTCTGCCTGTTGCGCCAGAGGGCGGTCATGTCCTCGAGGGTCTTGCCCTTGGTCTCGGGAACGAGCTTCCAGACGAAGAGTGCGGCGAGGATGCAGAAGAATGCATACATTCCGTAGGTGAATGCCGGGCTCCAGGTATAGAGAGGCACGAAGGTGGAGCTCACGATGAAGTTGGAGATCCACTGGAAGGCCACTGCGATGGCGACTGCGGCGCCACGGATGGTGTTCGGGAAGATCTCGGAGATGAGCACCCAGCAGATAGGGCCCCAGCTGAACATGAAGGAAGCGGAGTAGATCATGATGCTGAGCACGCCGACGATGCCGGGGATGCCGGGAACGGCGTCGGCCAAAGCGACGCCGATGGCGCCGATCGCCATGCCGAGCGAGCCGGTGATGAGCAGAGGCTTGCGTCCGAGCTTCTCAACCGTGAAGATTGCCACCAAGGTGAAACTGATATTGACTATACCCATCAGCACGGTTTGCGTCATAGGATTGCCCATACCCATCGAATCGAAGATACGAGGCGCGAAGTAGAGCACGGCATTGATACCGACGAACTGCTGGAACACGCTGAGCATGCAGCCGATGAAGATGACGAGGAAACCGTATGCAAGGAGCTTCTCCTTCTTCTCCACGACGGTGCTCTTGATGTCGGAAAGGACCTGGGATGCGACGGTGCTGCCGTTGATGCGGGTGAGGACGTCGAGAGCCTTGGACTCCTGGCCGGACATGACGAGATAACGGGGAGTCTCAGGAACGAGCATAATCAGCAGAGCGAAGAGACCGGCAGGAACGCACTCGGAACCGAACATAAGCCTCCAGCCGACCTGGTTGGTCCACTCGACCACTGCGGGATCATTCTTGTGCGACTGGATGATGAGGAAGTTCACGAAGTAAACGACCAGCTGACCGAAGATAATTGCGAACTGGTTCCAGGAGACGAGCTTGCCGCGCTTGTTGGCCGGGGCCACTTCAGCGATGTACATAGGGCAGATGGCGGAAGCCATACCGACACCGATACCGCCAAGGACACGGTAGAGGTTGAAAGCCACCCAGAGAGACTTGGAAGCCACGCCCTTGGGGAAGAACAGGAACTCCGGATAGTAGGAGCCGGCGGCGCTGAGGAAGAAGCAGATACCCGCGATGAACAGGCTCTTCTTACGGCCGAACTTTCCGGCGAAGAGGCCGGAGAGGGCGCTACCGATGATACATCCGATCAGAGCGCTGGATGAAGTGAATCCGTGGAGGAAGTTGGTGTAGGTGAAGTCTTTGGCGCCCTCGAAGAACGCCTGGAGGCCTCTTTCCGCGCCGGAGATGACGGCTGTGTCATATCCGAACAGGAGTCCACCGAGCACTGCTACGAGCACGATGGAGAACAAGTAGGACTTGCTGCCTTGTGTTTGATTTTGCATAGTAGTATAAATGGTTAATTATGAATTATTTCACCTTTATGTCTATGTGGGCGGAGCCCAACTCTGAGTTGACTGTGAGCCGGGCGGAGCCGGGGATGCCTTTGAAAGAGCGGATGACGGCGAGCGCCTTGCCGCTGAAAAGCGGCTTGCGGTCGCCCTTGAGGCAGAGGACATCAGCAGGATTGCCGTTGTCCACGCCGAAGAGCTCGCCGGCTCCTGTGACGCTGAAATCGAGCATCAGGTCGGCGGTGGGGACGGGACGTCCCTTGGAGTCGACGGCTTCGACCGTAATATATGAGAGGTCGTAGCCGTCGGCGTGGATGGTGCCGCGGTCCGCGGTGAGCTTGAGGGCCACGGGCTCGCCCGTGGTCTCTCTGCTCTCACGCGCCACGACGCGGCCCCCGCGATACGAGACGACCTCTATCTTGCCGGTCTCGAACGGTACCTGGTTCCACTGGGCGTGGAGTTTTTCGCCTTCCTTGCGGTCCCTGCCGTAACTCTGGCCGTTCACGAACAGTTCGACTTCGTCGGCTTTGTTGTAGTAGGCCCAGATATCGACCTTGTCCCCTACGTTCCAGTTCCAATGGGGGAATACGTGCAGGACGGTTTCGTCCGTCCATTCCGCCTTGTACATCCAGTAGCAGTCCTTGGGGAAGCCGGCCAGGTCCACGATGCCGAAATATGAACTCCTCGACGGCCAGCCAAATGGAGTAGGCTCGCCAAGATAGTCGAATCCTGTCCAAACGAACGTTCCTGCCATCCATTCGCGGTCGCGGATGCGCACCCAGGCTTCTTCGTGAAGTTCGCCCCAGGGGACACGGCAGTTGTCGTAAGCGGGGAGCTGATGGTCGTCCGAGTCGTAGGAGAGCCACCACTGCGAAGGCACGATCAGCGTGTCGGTGGAAGGCTGGGGATAGACGCCGCGGCTGTTGATGGCCGATGCGGTCTCCGACCCGTAGATGGGCATCCCGGGGAACCATTCACGGGATTCGTCATAGATGCTTGTATGGTAGTTGATGCCGAAGGCGTCGGACATCCCGGAACGGACAAGGTTGTTGGTCGGGCCGGGATGGTTGCAGCCTGCGGTAAGCGGTCTGGTAGGATCCAACTTGCGGACGATGTCAGCCATATGCTGCGCCAGGATGACGTTGGGGCTGACGTTGGCCTCCAACGCCGCTTCGCGGTCGTCCTCGATGAAGTTAAGGAAGTAGTTGGCTTCCTCAGGCGAGAGGTTCTGGAGATCATCGTCCTGCGAGTCGCCCTGCTCGGCGATCTCGTTGGCGAGGCTCCACATGAACACGCTCGGATGGTTGCGGTCGCGGCGGATGAAGTCGCCCAGGTCGATCTCGTGCCACTCGTCGTAGAAACGTGCGTAGTCGTAGCGGGTCTTGCGCTTGCGCCACATGTCGAAGGCCTCGTCGAGGACGAGGAACCCCATGTCGTCGGCAAGCTGAAGGAGCTCCGGCGCGGGAGGGTTGTGCGAAGTGCGGATGGCGTTCACGCCGAAGCTCTTGAGTATTTCGAGCTCGCGCTGGAGCGCTCGGAAATGCACGGCCGTGCCTATGCAGCCCATGTCGTGGTGAAGGCAGACTCCCAGGAGTTTGACTGGACGGCCGTTGAGGATGAGTCCTTTATCGGCGTCCAATACCGCGGTCCTTATTCCGAAGCGGGTGGTATAGACGTCCGTTATCACTTCATCGACCTTGACGGTAGTCTCCAGGGTATATTGATATGTGTCCTCGATGTCCCAGAGGTGGGGTTTGACGATGGTCATCGTGTCATGAACGACCCCGGAAGGGTCGGACAGAACCTCGCCTCGGGCGACCACTCCTCCGCGGTCGTTGCGGATAAGGTTCGTTACGGTCGCATTGCTGAAGTCCTGCATGCTTATGGCTGCAGGATTCTCAAGGGTAACCTCCACCGCCACTGTCGCATTGGATGCGGTGATGGACGGAGTATTGACGAACGTCCCGCTCCAGGCGACGTGGATGGCTCCGGTGGTGACCAAGCGGACATTGCGGTAGATACCGCAGCCGGCGTACCAGCGGGAGTTGGGCTGCTCGGCATTGTCGCAGCGCACCGCAATGACATTGTCCTCGCCCTCCGGGTTGAGGTATGAAGTGATGTCGTATGAGAATGAACTGTAGCCGTAAGGGCGCGTACCCACAGGATGGCCGTTCACGAATACGCTGCTGTTCATGAACACTCCGTCGAACTCGACGGATACGATTTTGCTGCCGTTTCCGACGCCTTCAGGCGTCTTGAAATGCTTGCGGTACCAGCCTACGCCGCCCGGAAGGGCGCCTCCGCTGGTGCCGGAAGGATTGTTCGGAGAGAATTCCCCTTCGATCGACCAGTCGTGCGGAAGATGAAGCTGTCTCCATTCACTGTCGTCGAAGCCGGGCGATGCCCAGTCGTACATAAGGACGTCCCTCGTGCCGGAGGCCAGAGGGTCGTCACCCAGGGTGAAGCGCCAGTCGAAGTTGAAGTCTTCGACGACGCGCGGGCTTTCCGCCTTGTGCGAACAGGCGCAAGCTAACGCCAAAATGACTGATATGAAGGCTAATCTCTTCATCTGTCAGAATTTGATGGTGGTTTCGGTACCGTCGTAATCGACGGATGCCAGGATATCATGGGTAGGCACGGGCATTTTGAGCGCGGCAGTGATCCTTCTGGTTTCCTTCATTCCCTTGAACGAACCCGTGCGGGCTCCGATGGTCAGGGTGCGGGATTTGTCGTCCCATTTCATTGGAATGTTGGAGTATTCTCCCTTCTCGTACGCATAGGTCAGACCGTCGTCCTCGTACAGGGTAAATGAGGCGTCCTTGCCGCCGTAAACCATGATATGGAGGCTGCCGTCCTGCTCCTGGGCGGTGTATTCGATATCCGGTCCCGTAGGGATAATGCTTCCGGCGCGGACATATACGGGGATATGGTCGAACGGGGCGGCGGCGATGAAGCTGGAGCCGCCGTCGTAGTAGCGGCCGCTGCTGAAGTCGTACCAGCCCCCTTCGGGGAGGTAGACTTCGCGGCTGCGCGCTTGATACTCATACACGGGGCACACGAGGAAGGCATCGCCGAACATGAACTCGTCGTCGATATTGCGCGCCACCGGATCGTCGGTGAAGTCCATTACCAGACCGCGCATGATGGTATAGTCATCGAACCAGACGCGGGAATCCAGGGTATAGATGTACGGCATCAGCTTGTACCTGAGCCTGTCCTGTGCCACTATGGTTTCATAGGCGGGATGGCCTTCTGGGGCTATGTTCCAAGGCTCGCGGTAAGGGAACTGGCCGTGTGCACGGTACAGCGGGCAGAAAACGCCCCACTGGTGCCAGCGAGCCTGGAGCTCACGCCATTCCTTGAGGTCGTCGGTCTCGGCGCCGGTGGCGTCGAAGATCCGCTGCGCGAAGGCGTAGCGGTTTTCGACGCTGAAGCCGCCGATGTCCTGACCCCAGAAAGGAATGCCGCTGAGGGAATAGTTCATTCCCGCGGTGATCTGGGTCTTCATGTCCTCCCAGCGGGTGCCGATGTCGCCGCTCCAGGAAGCGGTGGAATAGCGCTGGAGTCCTGCGAACCCGTTTCGGGTGAGCAGGAACACTCGCGTGTCGTTGTCCACGCTTCTTTGTCCATCGTAGATGGCCTCGGCGTTCATCAGCGCATAGGCGTTGAAATACTCCGTAGAAGAACCGAACGCGGTAGGCCCTTGCATTGCCTTACGGTAATCCATGTCGGTGCAGTCGTGGATGTTGGGCTCGCTGGCGTCCATCCACCAGGCATCCACGCCGATAGGGTAGAGGTGGTCGTACATCTGGTCCCAGAAGAGCTTGCGGGCTCCGGGAGCATAAGCATCGTAGAACGACTGCTGGTAGCCCAGCCAGTCGATAACATTGTCATCGACCGGGACGCGGTACATCCATCCCTTCTCGTCCATCTCCTTGAAATGCTCGGTATTGGTGTAGAACTTGGGCCAGACGCTTATCATGAAGCGGCCGCCCAATGCGTGGACCGAGTCCACCATCTCCTTCGGGCGGGGATAGCGGTCCTTGTTGAATTCGTGGCTGCCCCACTGGTCGTCGTCCCAGTACTGCCAGTCCTGGACGATGTTGTCGATCGGGATGCCCCGCTCGCGGAACTCCCTGAGGGTGGAAACGAGTTCGAACTGGTTGGTATAGCGTTCGCGGCTCTGCCAGTAGCCCATTGCCCATTTGGGCATGATCTGGGCCTTGCCCGTCAGGGTGCGGTATCCGCTGATGACCTTATCGATATTGTCACCTTTTATAAAATAGTAGTCTATGCGGTCCTGCATTTCGCCCCACCAGGACATCTGGTTCTGGATGCTTTCTTCGACCGGGCTGAGGACGCGGAGCCCGCAGTAGCTGGTGCCGCCGTCCGGCTCCCATTCGATACGGATGGGGACGCGCTTGCCCTGCTCGAGGTTCACGGCGAACTTGTGGCTGTTGGGGTTCCAGGCGGTACGCCAGATCTCGGGAACGACCTGTTCACCGTCGATAAATACCTTGGTATAGCCGGCATAGTACAGCAGGAAACGGAAGGTACCGCTCTCCTTTGGCTCGATCTCACCCTCGAAGGTCACGTTCGACCCGGCGAAATTGAAGTCCGGAGCTCCTTGGACCTTCTGACATTCGGGAGTGATGAGGTACTCCTGGTTGATGGCGGTCTCGCGACGGACCAGGACTTCGCTTTGGGGCCGGCCCGGGCCGCCGGGGCGGCGCATCGCCGGGACGTACGTCCCCGTGATGGCGCCTTCGTCGCCGTTCTTGTCATATAAGGTGAATACCTCACCGATATGCTGATAATCCCTGGGGTCGCCCCAGCGGAGGAAAGAGTTGCTGTCCCAGAGTATGCCGTAATTCTTCGAAGAAACTATGAACGGTACGGAGATCTTGGTGTTGTACTGGTAGAGTTCTTCGTTCTTGCCTTTGTAGTTCCATTCGTCGGCCTGATGCTGACCGAGGCCGTAGAATGCTTCGTCGTCGGGGGAGGAGAATGTCTGGCGGACGGTCCAGGCTCTGTCGCCGTCGACTTCGATAGGGGAGAACTCCCTGGCTATCTCTTCGGTGACCGGCGTGCCGTCCGCGTTCGCGTAGCTGACGCGGCCGTCCGCCTTGCGGACCGTCACCGTCAGCGTCGCCGTCTTGACGACCACCGCTTCATCCGTCTTCGAAACCGAATACACCGCCCCATACTCCTGCGGCACCACCATCAGCGACATCTTCCCATCCTTGCCCCCCACTCCATTATCGAAGGGGCGGTTGTCAGTCAGTTTCACCCCTGCCGGCACCGCTTCGACGTGGATAATGTCGTCCGTGACGACCTCGATGCGGACCGTGGAACCGTCATCTGCCTTCAGTTGTATTCCGTGAGCGGTTTTCCTGACATCCTGGGAACAGGCCGCGGCCGCCAGGCAGGCGGCTGTCATCAGTATGGCGGCGGTTTTACGCATAAAGTTGGTCTAAATGTGGTTTTGGTTTCAAACAAACAAATATAATATATTTTTTTAAAGATACCCATTTCCCCGTCCCCTTTTCCCACAGTCCCTTCCGCTCCATCTCGTTCCCTCCATCTCTTTCCCTTCGTCCCCTTTTCCTCTCGTCCATTCATTTCGTTCCCTCCCTCTCTCTCTCTCGTTCCCCAACCTTTCTCTTTAGGCACAAATTGCTGCCGTTTGTTCTTTTTTCGAAGTCTTTGTTCCAAAATAAGCACAAAAAGGGGCATTTTGTGCTTGTTTTGATGTCGCTCCTCCGTTTTAGGAACAAAAAGTGCCCGTTTTGTTCTTTTTTAGCTGGTCGGGGGGAAGGAGAATGAGACGGAAAAAGGAAAACGAGACGGAGGCGGGGAAGGAGACGGGAAAGATGAAGGAGAAGAAGGAAAAGGAGAAGGAAAAGGAGAAGGAAAAGAGGAAGGAGAAGGTTAATGTGAAGGTGAATGGGAGGTGGGCGAAATCGGAAGAGGAGAAAGGGAAGGGGGAAAAAGGGGAAAAGAAGGGGAAGGCAAAGGTCAAGGAGAAGGGGGCGGGGAATGAAGGGTAAACGAAAAAGTGTTATATTTACGGATGATTTGATTAACGATGAGACAGATTAGATGAAAGCATTTCGGATATTGGTACGGGTGATGACGCGGGTGATGACCGGGGCGTTGACTCTGGGATTAGCCCTGGGAATGACGGCTTGCGGCAGCGGCGGGCAGGAGTATCTTAAGTTCCTGTACGACAGCATGCCGCTGCCGGACAAGGTGATGTACTCCGAGGCGTGGTGGGAGGAGAATGTGGAGAAGACGCTGGAGGTGCGTGACCGGATGGGCTGGGATGTACCTGAGCGGGAGTTCAGGCATTTCGTTCTGCCGTTGAGGGTCAATAACGAGACGCTTGACGACTTCAGACTGGTGTATGCCGATTCGCTGTGCGACAGGGTACAGGGGATGACGATGGCTGAGGCGGCGCTTGAGGTGAATCATTGGTGTCACGAGAGAGCGACGTACCGGCCGTCGGACGCGCGGACATCGGCGCCTTTGGCGACCATCCGCGCGGGGTATGGCCGGTGCGGGGAAGAGTCCGTGCTGGCGGTGGCGGCGTTGAGGGCGGCGGGTATACCTGCCCGCCAGGTCTATACGCCGCGCTGGGCCCATACGGACGACAACCACGCCTGGGTGGAAGTGTACGTGGATGGCGGCTGGCACTTTATGGGTGCCTGCGAGCCGGAACCGGTGCTGGACCTGGGGTGGTTCAACGGTGCAGTTTCCCGCGCCATGTTGCTGCATACCAGGGTGTTCGGAGATTATGACGGACCGGAGGATGTTATTTCGAGGACTTCGGCATATACGGAAATCAATGTTATCCGGGGGTATGTTCCTGCGCGCAGGACGACCGTCACGGTCGTCGATGCGCAGGGGAGTCCTGTCCCGGATGCTGACGTGGAGTTCAAGATCTACAATTACGCCGAGTATTATACCGTCGCTTCATACAAGACTGACGATGCCGGACGGGCTTCTCTGGACACCGGTTTGGGAGACATAATGGTTTGGGCTTCGTGCGGTGACCGTTTCGGATTGGCGGATGCATCTTCGGAAGAGGTGACTGTGAAGCTTGACCATAGCTTTGGTGAAGTGTTCTCGTTGGATTTCGATATAGTGCCTCCG
>JAEEGF011288886.1_pt1 | contig 10674 bp, 10 predicted proteins | sample 9134171 | NCBI WGS metagenome assembly JAEEGF01 (sample SAMN16246542, study PRJNA631951) | gut metagenome | biome: gut microbiome; feature: rumen; material: AP-attached | host: Bos | place: Iran: Karaj | collected 2018-10 | reverse complement strand
GGCACCTGGAAGTTGGCGCCGCCGATACGGCGGGACTTGACCTCGATCTGCGGGGTCACGTTCTCGAGCGCCTTCCTCCAAATATCCAGAGGAGCCTTGTCAGAATCTTTCATCTTCTCGCCTACCATGTCAATGGCATCGTAAAAAATAGAATACGCGATACTCTTCTTCCCCTGCAACATAAGGTTGTTCACGAAACGGGTAACCTGCGTGTCGTGATACTTAGGATCAGGAAGTAGAATCCTCTTCTTAGGCTTTGCTTTTCTCATTGTTGTGAAAAATTAAAAATTAAACCATCCTTGGCAATTACTTCGGCCTCTTGGCGCCGTAGAGCGAACGGGACTGGGTCCGTCCTTCCACGCCGGCAGTATCCAAAGCACCGCGGAGGATGTGGTAACGTACACCAGGGAGGTCCTTGACACGTCCACCACGCACGAGCACGATGGAGTGCTCCTGGAGGTTGTGTCCCTCACCCGGAATGTAGGCATTGACCTCTTTGGAATTCGTAAGGCGCACACGCGCGACCTTCCGCATAGCGGAGTTCGGCTTTTTGGGAGTCGTCGTGTAGACTCTCAGGCATACGCCACGCTTCTGAGGGCAAGCATCCAACGCACGAGATTTCGACTTCACTTCGATCACCTCGCGTCCTTTGCGAACCAATTGTTGAATAGTTGGCATAAATAGTTGTTAATAAATAAGTTATAAAAAGCCCCCGGTTTTCGGGGGCTGCAAATATACGGAAAAATATGCAAATCGCAAAATCTCAGCGCGATAACTCTATCGATAGAGCGCGAACTCCACGTCGTTGCGGGAACGCTCGTAGAGGGCCTTGTCCTTCTGGGAGACGGACTCCAGGTACTTGCTCACACCGGCGGAGTTGCCGCGGCGGGCGGCGATGATCGCACGGAGGTAGTCGGCCTTGGCGCAGTTGCACTTGATGGCGGCTTCGGCGGCGTCGAGATTGCCGGCCAGGATGTTGGCGATGGCGCCGTTCAGGCCCTCGGTGTCCTTGAGCTGGCGGGCGGCGGCGTCATAGTTGCCGTCCAGGAGCTCGACCAGGCCGAGGTTGGCCTTCGCCTCCGGGGTGCCGGCCTTGCGGAAGTAGTTCGCAGCGGCCTGGCGGTCGCCGCGCTGCAGCTCGACGACGCCCAGGGCGTTGAGCACGTCGGCGTCCTGCTCCTTGATCTGGTTCAGCTGGCGCGCGGCGGCGTCGGGACGCTCGTCGTCCAGGGCCAGCGCGGCAAGGTTGAAGCGGGCACGGTCGGAGCCGAAGCGGCGGACGGCCTGCTCATAGAGCTGGGTCTTGCGGGCCGGGGTCTCGGCGATGGAGGCGACGCGGAGCAGCCCTTCCTCATCCAACGCTTCGATGGCGCGGTTGGACAGCTCGACGAGCTCTTCGTCGGTGTAGTTCTGGTAGTCCACATCGGCGATGAAACGGGCGCGGCGCAGCTCCGGGAAGACGTTCTTGTTGATTTCGGTATAGACCTGGGACATGTTGCGGATCTCACGCTCGCGCACCGCAGGGTCGCTGTACATGGAGAGCACACGCAGGATGAGGTCCTTGTCGGAGAGGTTGGACTTCTCGATGGCTTCCTTGAAACCCTCCCAGTCCTGTCCGACGCTGCGGATCTCGAGGTTGTCCGGGGCTTCCTCCCCGGTCACCTTGCTCCATGCCTTCTGGGCGGAAGCGGCGCGCTGGTCGGAGAGCTTGGCGTTGTAGGCCTGGCCGCCTTCAGGGGAAGCGTAGGCGACGACGCGGGTGCCGGTCACGGAGTAGCGGGGATCTGCGGCGATCGCCTCGAGGGCGGCCTGCAGCTCCTTGACGGACGCGGAGCGGAGCTCGTTGTTCTTGACGACGGCGGAATTGTAGTCATACATCACCTGGCCTTCGGTCTGCTCGTGCAGCACGGACTGGTAGGCGTCCTGCTTGTAGCTGTAGGAGCCGTGCGGCGAGGCGAGGAGCTGGGTCAGGATGGTCCCGTCCGCGACCTTGATGTTCGGGATGGCGATGTCGCGGCCCTTGTAGTGGGCCACGCTGCGCAGCTCGAGATAGGACTTCTCTATGCCCTCTTCATAGGCGAAATCGACATGCTGGCGGACGGTGCCGCCGCTGGTCGGGACGACCGTGAAGTTGTCCAGGACTTTCTCTCCCTGGTAAGTGAAGGTCGGGCCGACCTGCTCACCGCCGGCATAGACCAGCACGGGGGTCACGTCGAGCGTCGCCTTCGGATGGAAATACCCGTCCGGATAGGTCACCGCGAGGTCCACGGGGATCTTGTCACCGACCAGGGCGAGCACCTCGGGGGTGCAGTCGATCCCGAGACGCTCGGCGAGCTTCATCTGTTCGGCGCGGGAACTGGAGCAGGAGGCCGCAGCGGCCACCAGGGCGCAAAGGCCCAAAAGTTTGAAAATGTTCTTCATTACGGAATACGGTTTTAACACTGTTGGCGTGGTTCAGAATACAAATATAAAGAAAAATCCTTAACTTTGCTCTCCATGGAAACGCAAGAACTCCAGCGAATCAAGAATAAATTCGACATCATCGGAAATGACGCGGCGCTGAACCGAGCCCTCGAGACGGCCGTCGCCGTGGCCCCCACGGACCTGACGGTCCTGATCTCGGGCGAGAGCGGTGTCGGCAAGGAGAATATACCCCAGATCATCCACCAGTACAGCCGGCGCAAGACCGGCAAATACCTGGCCGTCAACTGCGGCGCCATCCCCGAGGGGACCATCAACGCCGAGCTCTTCGGCCACGAGAAGGGAGCCTTCACGGGTGCCATCGGCGAGCGCAAGGGCTACTTCGAAGAGGCCGACGGCGGCACGCTCTTCCTCGACGAGATCGGCGAGCTGCCCAAGGAGACCCAGGCCCTGCTGCTGCGCGTGCTGCAGAACGGCGAATTCATGAAAGTCGGCTCCTCCAAGGTGGAGAAGACCGACGTCCGCGTGATCGCCGCCACCAACGTCAACCTGGCCTACGCCGTGGCCACGGGCCGCTTCCGCGAGGACCTGTACTACCGGCTCACCGGCATCCAGATCCGCATGCCCGCCCTGCGCGAGCGCAACAAGGACGACATCTACCTGCTGTTCCGCAAGTTCACCTCCGACTTCTCCGAGAAATACAACCTCTGTAAGGTCAGCCTGAACCACGACGCCATCTCGATGCTCACCGCCTACCGCTGGCCCGGCAACATCCGCCAGCTGAAGAACGTGGCCCAGACCATCACCGCGCTCGAGTCGCGCCCGGTGACGCCCACTTCCGAGCGCATCGAGCTCGGACCCGCGGCCCTGATGCGCTACCTGCCCGACGAGAAGGACACGATGCTCCCCGCCACGGCCGGACCGGCCGCCGCGGGCGGATCCATGTCCGACAGCGACAAGCAGATGATCATCAAGGCGATCCTCGACCTTAAGCAGGAAGTCGACCGGCTCAAGTCGGCGGTGGAGTCCGGAGATGCGGCGGCGCCTGCCCCGCAGGCCGCCCTGCCGCACTACGTCTCCTACCCGGCCGAGAACGAGCCGGAGGAGCAGATGATCGAGCCCGACGCCCCGGGCATCCCGGAGGGACTCTCCATGCGCAAGGCCGGGGACGAACTCATCGAGCGCGCCCTGGCGAAGCACGGCGGCAAGGTCAAGCCCGCCGCCGCCGAACTGGGCATCTCCGAACGCACCATCTACCGCAAGCTCGCGGAGTGGAAAGAAAAAGGCCGGAAACCATGAGAACCGCCGTCCGCATCCTCCTGCTGGTGTCCGCCGCGCTGACCCTCGCGGCGTGCGGGATCTATTCCTTCACCGGCACGTCCATCCAGCCCGACGTCAACACCGTCACGATCAATTACTTCGAGTACCGGGCGGAGAAGGTGAACCCGTCCCTGAGCAACGACCTCACCGAGGCCCTGCGCACCCGCTTCCGCCGCTCGACCCGCCTGGAACAGGTCGAGCAGGACGGCGACCTGGAGATCACCGGCGAGGTGACCGGCTACAGCGTGTCCGCCGCCGGGGTCACTGCGGACGAAGTGGCGGCACGCAACCGCCTGACCGTCACGGTCCGCGTCAGCTTCACCAACCGCAAGCACTCCGAGGACGACTTCGAGAACCAGACCTTCTCCGGCTACTCCGAATACGACTCCACCAACTCGCTGGACGCCGTCGAGTCGTCACTCTGCAGCGAGATCATCGACAAGATCATCGAAGACATCTTCAACGCCACCGTCGCACAATGGTAAACACGATCGACATACACAAGCTGACCCTCGAGGAGCTCTCCGGCGTGATCACGCTGTACCCCTGGTACGGCGGCGCCCGGCTGGAGTTCTGCCGCAGGATGTCCGCGCTGGGCGCCCTGTCCGGCAGCCAGATCGCCGAGACGGGCCTGCACCTGGGCGAGCGGCGCATCCTCGCGCGGCTGCTCCGCTCCGGCCGCCCCGCGGACCTGTCGGACCGCGACGCCCGCCGGCTGGCGGACACCTTCATCCCTACGGGCGAGCCCGCGGAGCCCCGGCGCCGGGTCTACGCGGCCGGCGGGGACTTCTTCTCCCAGGACCAGTACGAGGACGCACGGCGCGACACCGACGGCATCTTCTCCCGGATCGCCACCGCCCCCCGCGAAGAGACGCCCCGGTCGGAGACGAGCACGCCGGACCCTGAATTCTGCACCGAGACCCTCGCGCAGATCTACCTCGAACAAGGCTATCGCCAGGAGGCTTTGGACATTTATTCGAAACTAAGTTTGCGATATCCGGAAAAAAGTGTTTACTTTGCAGCCCTTATCGAGGAAATAAATAAAAAAGATAATTGATTATGAATACACTGTTTGTGATTTTGACTGTGCTGATCGTCCTCGCGGCGATCCTGCTCATCATCGTGGTCCTGCTGCAGAACGGCAAGGGCGAGGGTCTCGCCAGCAACTTCGTGGCAGGCAACCAGACCTTCGGTGTCCGCCAGACCGCCGACATCCTGGAGAAGATCACCTGGGGCCTCGTGGCCTTCATCCTCGTGGTGGCGATCGTCTCCTCCTTCACCACCGGCTCCAACGGCACGGCTATCGACGTGACCGACCAGATCGAGAACACCGCACCGGAGGCCCAGCCGGAGTTCCCGGCCGCCCCGATCCAGCAGGAAGCACCGACCACCGCCCCTACGGAGTAACCCTCCCGATCCTGACATTTTGTCAGTGGCTCAACATTTGAGCGCAGAATCGTCGGCCCACAAACGGGCCGGCGATTTTGATTATGGAAACCAGCAAGTACGAATTCTTAAGCAAGTATGCTGTGGACCTCAACGAGGCCGCAGCCAAAGGAAAGCTCGACCCGGTCATCGGCCGCGACGAGGAAATCCGTCGCGTGCTGCAGATCCTGAGTCGACGCACCAAGAACAACCCGATCCTGGTCGGCGAACCGGGTGTCGGCAAGACCGCCATCTCGGAAGGCATCGCCACCAAGATCGTCAACGGGCAAGTGCCCGAGAACCTCAAGAGCCGCAAGGTGTACTCCCTGGACATGGGCGCGCTCATCGCAGGCGCCAAGTACCAGGGTGAATTCGAAGAGCGACTGAAGGGCGTGGTCAAGGAAGTCGTGGACAGCGACGGCGAGATCATCCTCTTCATCGACGAGATCCACACGCTGGTGGGCGCAGGGCGCTCCTCCGGCGCGATGGACGCCTCCAATATCCTCAAGCCCGCGCTCGCGCGCGGCGAACTGCGCACCATCGGCTCCACCACCCTGGACGAGTACCAGAAGTACTTCGAGCAGGACAAGGCCCTGGAGCGCCGCTTCCAGAAGGTGATGGTGGACGAGCCGAGCCCGGCCGAGTCCATCGCCATCCTGCGCGGCCTGAAGGAGAAATACGAGAACCACCACCGCGTGAGCATCGAGGACGACGCCCTCATCGCGGCCGTGAACCTCAGCCACCGCTACATCAACAACCGCTTCCTGCCGGACAAGGCCATCGACCTGATCGACGAGGCGGCCTCCAAGCTGCGCCTGGAGATGAACTCCGTCCCGGAGCCCATCGACATCCTGGACAGCAAGATCCGCCAGCTCGAGATCGAGCGCCAGGCCGTCGGACGCGAGGGCGTGAGCCTCAAGCGCGAGAAGATCGAGGAGGAGCTCAAGGCGGCCAAGGAGGAGCGCGAGGCCCTGGCGAAGCGCTGGGACGAGGAAAAGAGCATCGTGACCGAGCTCAACAACACCCGCCAGCAGATCGAGGACTACAAGCGCGACGCGGCCATCGCCGAGCGCTCCGGCGACTACGGGCGCGTGGCGGAGATCCGCTACGGCAAGCTCGCCGCCGCCCAGAAGCGCATCGAGGAACTGACCGCCAAGCAGGCGTCGATCAAGAACCCGATCATCAACGAGGCCGTGGACCCGGAGGACATCGCCGAGGTCGTGGCCCGTTGGACCGGCATCCCCGTCAACCGGATGCTCGAGAGCGAGAAGGAGAAACTCCTGCGGATGGAGAGCGAGCTGCACAAGCGCGTCGTCGGCCAGGACAAGGCCATCGCGGCCGTGTCCGACGCCGTGCGCCGCAGCCGCGCCGGCCTGTCCAACGAGCACCGTCCCATCGGCTCCTTCCTGTTCCTCGGCTCCACCGGCGTGGGCAAGACCGAGCTCGCCAAGGCGCTCGCGGAGTTCCTGTTCAACGACGAGGCCATGATGACCCGTATCGACATGAGCGAATACCAGGAGAGCCACACCGTCAGCCGCCTGATCGGCGCGCCTCCGGGATACGTCGGCTACGACGAGGGCGGCCAGCTGACCGAGGCGGTGCGGCGCAAGCCCTACTCCGTGGTCCTGCTGGACGAGATCGAGAAGGCCCATCCGGACGTGTTCAACATCCTGCTGCAGGTGCTTGACGACGGCCGTCTGACCGACAACAAGGGCCGCACGGTGGACTTCAAGAACACCATCCTCATCATGACCTCCAACCTCAAGGAGGAGGAACTGCGCCTGCGCATGCGGCCGGAGTTCCTTAACCGTATCGACGAGATCGTGGTCTTCGACCCGCTCACCCCGGACAATATCCGCGAGATCGTGCGCATCCAGATGGAGATCCTCCGCAAGAAGCTCGAGTCCGAGAACGTGGTCCTGACCTACACCCGGGCCTTCGAGGACGACATGGTCGAGAACGGCTACGACCCGGTCTACGGCGCCCGTCCGGTCAAGCGGCTGATCCAGCGCGAGCTGGTCAACAAACTGGCCCGCGAGATTCTCGAGGGCAAGATCCACAAGGATTCCGCCATCGAGGTGGACTGCGAGGACGGCCGGACCGTCCTGCGCAACAGATAATTTATTATCTTTGCGTTATGCGTTCATTCATTATCTTCCAGATCCTCGCGGTGGTGATGCCGCAGGTCTTCTCCGACCACATGGTCCTGCAGCAGGGCCGCAACGTGCCCGTGTGGGGCACGGCCGACCCCAAAGAACAGATCGTCGTCACGCTGGCCCCCGAGGCCGGCGGCCCGGCCGTCGCGACGGCCAAGGTCCGCGCCGGCAAGGACGGCGCATGGCGCGTAGACCTGCCTGCCGGGCAGGCCGACGGCGCCACCTACGTCCTGCAGGTCAAGGGCAAGAAGGAGACGCTCAGCTTCGCCGACGTCGTCTTCGGCGAAGTCTGGCTCGCCTCCGGCCAGTCCAACATGGCCTACGAGATGCGCCGCAGCTGGCAGGCCCCGCCCCGCAAGGGGGAGGACCTGGCCACGGCCGAGCTCTCCAAGCCCGCCAATCCGCAGATCCGCGTCTACCTGAGCGGCAGCCGGCCGGCACGCTGGGGCGAGCCCGCCCGCGACAGCTGGAAGATTGCGGACGGCGAGTCGCTCGCGCCCGTCTCGGCGGCAGGCTATTTCTTCGCCAAGAAGGTCCAGGAGGAGCTCGGCGTGCCGGTGGGGCTCATTTCCGCCTCGTCGGGCGGCTCCGCCATCGCGCAGTGGCTGCCCGGCGGCAACCTCGGCTCGCGGATGCTCGAGCCGCTGATGCCCTATCCCATCGCGGGCATCCTGTGGTACCAGGGCGAGACCGACCTGGCGCAGTGCAACGACCACTATCTTGCAGACTACGAGCAGCTTATCGCGTTCTGGCGGAAGGGCTTCGCCTCCCCGGACGCGCCCGCCTACAGCGTGATGCTGGCCCCGCATACCTTCTCCGACCGCATGCACCGGCAGTCCAAGGTCACGGCGGAAGCCCTGCCGCTCTTCTGGCAGGTCCAGCTCCGCTCGGAGCAGACCGTGCCGAACAGCGCGCAGATCTATATCTCCGACCTGGTGGACAACCTGGAGGACATCCATCCTTCGTATAAATGGGACGTCGGCGGACGCCTGGCGCGGCTCGCACTGGTCCGCCACTACGGGCGCACCGACCTCGGCGAGTGGTGCGGCCCGCGGGCGGAGTCGCTCCGCCGCGTGGCCGGACCCGCGGGCGAGGGACAGCGCCTCGTGGTCCGTTTCAGCCACTGCGGGGAGGGCCTGAGCGGCCGGAGCAACTCCGTGGAGCCGCGCAGCATCGCCCGGCTCAAGTGGTTCGAGATCGCCGGGCCCGACGGGATCTGGCACCCGGCCTTCGCGGACATCAGCGGCAAGGACGAAGTGGCTGTCTACAGCCCTGACGTCCCGGCGCCGACAGCCGTCCGCTTCGCTTGGCGCGAGACCGCCCAGCCCAACCTGTTCAACGACGCCGGCCTGCCGGCCTATCCGTTCAAGCTGACCCTCTAGCCTTATGCGCAGACTCTCCCTGCTGGCCGCCCTCCTGCTGGCGGCGATGCTCCTGCAGGCGCAGGACCTCCGCCTGCTCGTCGGCACCTTCACCGACAGCGGCGACGCCTCCGGGGCCTGGCTGTGGCGCTTCGACGGCGCTACCGGCCGGAGCACCGAACTCGATTTCGCCGCTGCGCGCAACCCTGCCTTCATCATCCCGTCGGCGGACCGCACGCGCGCCTGGTCCGTGAGTGAATTCAACAACGGCACCCAGGGCGCCTACGCCTATACGCTGGGGAACGACACGCTGGAGATCCTGAACTTCCAGGTCAACTGCCCCGGCGGCAGCGGCAGCGGGAACCCCTGCAACATCCTCTACCTCAACGGATTCATCCTCACGGCGGACTATTTCGGCGGCACGGTCTCCATCTTCCCCGTCGGCGCCGACGGGTCGCTGGAGCCGTTGCGCAAGACCTTCTACTTCGGGGAGAAGTCCCGGATGCATTGCTGCCGGCTTTCGCCCGACGGGCGCTGGCTCTTCGCCTCCGACCTGGGCTGCGACGCCATCCGCCGCTTCCCCGTGCTCGCCTCCGGGACGCTGCCGGTCGGCGAGCCCGACATCGCCTACCAGGCCACGCCGGGCAGCGGTCCGCGCCACTTCGTGTTCAGCGCGGACGGCCGCTTCTGCTACCTGCTCGGTGAACTCGGCGACACGCTGACCGTGCTCCGCTACGAGGATGGCACGCTCACCCCGGTCCAGGAGATCAAGGCCTACCGCGGCCGCGGCAAGGGCAGCGCCGACATCCACCTCAGTCCGGACGGCCGCTTCCTCTACACCAGCCACCGGCTGCGCGGCGAGGGCATCGCGATCTTCGCGGTGGACCCGCAGAGCGGGCAGGTCAGCCCCGCGGGCTTCCAGCCCACCGGCCGCCATCCGCGCAACTTCACCCTCTCGCCCGACGGCCGCTGGCTGCTATGCGCCTGCCGCGACGACAACGCCATCGAGGTCTACGAGCGCAACGCCGCCACCGGCGCCCTCACCTTACGCAAAGACAGGACGATCCGCGTGAACCGTCCTGTCTGTCTGCAGTTGTTCTAAGCCTTCCGGACTACTCGCAGTAGCCGACTGTCTGGCCCAGCACGACGTAGAGCGAGGGCTTGATGCCCAGCGTCTCGACGAGTTTCTGCTGGTCCCAGCCGCCGCGGGCCCGGCTGCCGATGCCTGCGTTGGCGCAGGCCAGGTAGACATTCTGGGACACATACCCAACATCCACATAGGACACCGTGGCGGCCCCGCCGCCCGCGGGGTTCTCTCCCGTGGTCTTGTCGGTGTCGGCGAAGAAGAGCAGGTCCAGGGCGGCGTTCGCCGCCTCGCCCCGCCCGGTCAGGCCGCGGAAGTCGCCTTCCTTGACCAGTTCCAGGGTATGGTTCTTATAGTTGTAATAATAGGCGCCCGTCTTGAAGAAGGCGTACACCTCGATCTCCTGACGGTTGGAGCCGGTCGGGGAGGTGCGCTTGCCGTCAGGACGGTTCACGCCTACGGCGGCCCACAGAATGTTGGAGAGATCCTGCAGCGGAATCTCCTTGTCGGTGAAGCCGGAGGAGGATTTGCGCTCCTTGAGCGCCTGCATCAGGGTCAGGCCCTCGTCATAGGACGGTTCGAGCAATTGGATGGTCTTGGGTGCCTTCTGGGCACAGGCGGACAGGCTCAGCAGCGCGACCGCCAACAGGGTGAAGATTCGTTTCATGCAACAAATATAACATTTTTCCGGACGCCTGCGTCCACCACCCCCAACCCCCTTTCCGCCGGCCCGCAAAAAAGCGAAAAAAATTTTGGCATTTCAAAAAATGTCTCTATCTTTGCAATCCCAACGCTAAGCAATAAGGTTTTGCGGAAATAGCTCAGTTGGTAGAGCGCAACCTTGCCAAGGTTGAGGTCGCGGGTCCGAGCCCCGTTTTCCGCTCCACAGTGAGGACGGAAAAGCACA
>JAEEGF011449180.1_pt1 | contig 10675 bp, 4 predicted proteins | sample 9134171 | NCBI WGS metagenome assembly JAEEGF01 (sample SAMN16246542, study PRJNA631951) | gut metagenome | biome: gut microbiome; feature: rumen; material: AP-attached | host: Bos | place: Iran: Karaj | collected 2018-10 | reverse complement strand
TTATATTACATAATTTAAAAACTATTATTTCTATTAAATAAATAAATAAAAATATTTAATATATATTTAAAATGTTATTATATTTTTTATTTTATTTTTTATATAAAATTGATCTATAAAAATTTTTATATAATAAAAATTTATTTTAAACAAAATTATATTATAAATTTTAATTAAAGAACTGTATTTAAATAAAATGTAATAATATATATTTATAGTTTAAAATTATTTATCTTTTAATTGATTATAATTTGTTTTTTTAATAATGTAAAATTATTTAATTTTACATTGTAATTATATTTTTTTAGTTACTATTTTTTTATTTAATTAATAAATATTTACAAAATAATTAATATTAGTTATTTACAAAATTTAAATAAAAAATTATTAAATTATATCTATATTTTTATTAATTTATTATATAAAAAAATAAAAAAAATGTCAACAAAAGAAAAAAAGAAATCTAATGCAGATTTAAAAATCATGGAATGGAGATTTAATCAATTTTTAGGAGAAAAATTAACATTTGAGCAAATAAAAAACGACCCAGAAAATGAAAGTTTTTTAGTAACTGACATAAAATTTTCTCCTGACGGTCAAAATGTTGTAGTAAGCGACAAAGGAGGTCGTGTAATTATATTCAAAAAATCCGAACAAAAAAAATCCCAACCAAAATTAGATTATTATTTTGAATTTCCAGCCCAAGAAAAAGATTTTGATGCCCATAAATCAATAGAATATTCTGAAGAAATTAAAGCCATTAATTTATTACCAACTACAAATAACAATAAATTAGATATATTAACAGCAGGTTATAGAACAATTAAACTTGATAGAATATATAAAGAAAAATTAAAAACTTTTGAAAATCCAGGTGACCCAAGTGGTATATCTATACCTAAATTAAGTTCAGTAAAATCCGAATTAAAATATAAAACAAAAAAATTATTTCGATGTTCTCAATGTGGTGAAATTAATTCCTTATCTTTAAATAAAGATGATATTAATACGTTTTTATCTGCAGATGAATTTAAAGTTTATTTATGGGATTTAAATTGTAGTGGAAATGACGTATATACCCCCGTTGATATAGACCCTAACACAGATGCAATAAATGTTGAAAGAATAACAAAATGTAAATATATGGATTATAACCCACATATTTTTATTTATGGAACTAATAGAGGTAATATTCATTTATGTGATCTTAGAACAAGCACAGATCAAGTTAAATTTGAAACTAAATTTTCAGATGAAAAAAGTAATATAAGTAATGTTATTGCTAATAGTCTACTTTCTGTTCATGATATAAGTACTACTTTAAATGATAATTATTCTTTTGCTACTAGACATTATTTTAGTGTTAATTTATGGGATGTTAGAAAACAAAATGAACCTAGTTCTAAATTTTTAACTTATGAACCTGTGATTAATAAATTAACCTATCTATATCAAAATAATTATATTAATGATAAATTTAGTTTAGATACTGATGCTAGTGGAAAGTATATTTTAACTGGTGGGTATAATAATATGTTCCATGTCATTGATATTGAACAAAGATTAAATACTCAAATTGTTATTGATGATTTGAATGAAAAACTTATGAATACTAATGTTATTAGAAAAATTAATGTTAAAGGAAGTTGTTATTATAAAAAAGATGATCCAAGTATTAATAATATTAATTTTGATAAAAAAATATTACATCAAGCATATTCTCCAGTTGATAATTTTGCTTTACTTATAATATATAATTGTATATATACTTATTCGGGAAATATAACTAAAAAAAAATAAATAAATAAATAAATAAAATTAAATAAAAATAAATAATTTTTATTATATTATTTAAAATAAAAATGTTTATTTATTTTTTTGATATTATAAATAAATAAATAAATAAAAAATAAATAAATAAATAAAATAAATACCAAATTTTTTTAATTAATTATTAACTTGAATTTGATATGTTAAACATACAACATTTTTATATTTTAAACATATCATTTTAAAACTATAACAATAAAATCCTCCTTTTGAATAAACATTTGTGTTCCATTTTCCTGAATATTTTTTTTCCATTTGAGTACTTATATATTGTGCCATTGGTTGATATTCATCAAATGTATGAAAAGAATTTAATAAACATTCTTTTGCAAAATTAATCATATCATTATCAAAATTTTTATTTGTCAATATTAATATTTCATTGATATTTTCTTTTTCAATATCATTATTTTTTTTTTGTTCTTTTTTTGCTTTTTTTTTTGATTCTTCAATAATGTCATCAATTGAATCATCAATTAATTTATTGTTATTATTTGTGACAGAAAAATTATCTAAAGGATGATTCATTAAAAATTAAAATAAAATATAAAAATATTTATTCAAAATAATTTTTAAAATATAATAAATATAAATAATTAAAATTATAAATAATAATATATAAAATGAATTCTAAAAAAAATTTAAGTTTAGATTCTTTAACACAAGATGAGCAAAAATTATTTAATATATATTTAAATGAATATAATGATATATTTCAAACTATTCTTTTATTACCTCCATGTGAATTTATGCATAATGTTTCAAAAAGAGTAGAATTAACTATAAGAAAAAAGTTTAACGACATTTCTTCATTAACTAGAGAAAAAGTTGAAGAATTTTTAACAGAACAAGTTTATTCACGTGAATATAAATATGCATCAATGGCATTAAAAAGTGTAGAAAAAAGATTAAAATCAAACATTCCTCCAAAAATATTTAATGACAAAATTTTAGAACATTGTAAAAATGATAAAAAAAATGGACATTACATTCATTCATGTGGAGAGCCATTTTATGTATTTAAATATCATCCATTAAACGCCGAAGAAAATAAATTAGAAATGCTTTTAGTATGTATTAAATGTGAAATGATATATAAAAGTAATTTAATAAAATTTCATTGTAATTCTTCTGACATTGATTTTTATTCAAAAATTTTAAATAACAACAACAAAGAAAAAGAACTTCCATTTGCAACATGGAAAAAATATCATTGCAATGCAGTAATAAATGACACAATGAAATGTCCAAAATGTACAGAAAATTTATATTATGACAAAGAAGAAAATAATTTAATATGTGAAAAATGTGACAAAATTTTTTCTCCAAATAAAATTTCATGGAATTGTTTAATATGTAAAAAAGATTTTATAGCTGAAGTTAAAGAATATAATAATTTAGAATTTAAAAATATGAAAATTTGTGTAAAAGATACTTTATTAAATAAAATAAAAGCAAAACCTGAAATTATGAAATGCGGGTGCGATATTGATATAAATAAAAGTAAATTTTATCATAAAGCTTCATGTAAAGGTGAACTTTATTTAGGAGAAATAAATAAAAAAAAAATTGTGGTTTGTCATAAATGTGATAGTTTAGGATTTTATGATAATTTTGTGTGGACTTGTCCAAAATGTTTAAATAAATTTAAAACGAATAATAATAAAAGAAAAGATGAAAATAAAGAAAATAATAATAATAATAGTAATTTAAGAGAAAGTTCTATTTTTAAAGAAACTAATCAAAATACAGATATTAAATATAAATCAGGAAATAAAAATGAAATATTTAGTGCACCTAGAAAAAATAAAAGAAGAAATGAAAAAAAAGAAATTGAAGTTTTTTCTTCAAGTAAAAAAAATAATTTTGGAAATAATTTAATTCATCCTTCAAGATCAGGGAAAAAAAATATATTTCATTTAAAAGAGATACCTACTCCAATTGATAATAATGAAAGAGCTTTTAAACGTTTAAGAAGTTCAAATACACCTTTTATTAATTTAAAACAAAATTTAGCTAATAAATTTTCAAATTTAGAAATTAATAATGACAGTGTTAAAAATTTAGGAAATATGTTTTCAAGATGTTATGTTAATGATAAAATCTATGAACAAACAGCAGAAAATCTTAAAATTAAAGAATTATCTATAAAAAATTCAAAAAATTCTTTTTCAACGGCAGTTAGCTCAGAAAATGGTACAAATAAAAATGAAGATAATTTAGAAAAAGATAATAATAATAAGAATTTTTTAAATAACAATTTAAAAAAAATTAATTCAAAAAAAGAAGAAAATATTGAAGAATATGAGAAAAAAAAAGATTTTGAAGTAACTAATTATATAATAAAACGTCAAATAGGTGAAGGTTCTTTTGGAAAAATATTTAAAGTATCAAAAGATGGTAAAAATTACGCAATGAAAAAATTAATAGGAACAAATGAATTAGATTTTGAATCCTTACAACATGAATATGACATATTAAGAAATGTATCATCATCAAAAAATTTAAACGTAATAACAATTTATGGAATGCAGAGTAAAAAATTAGATAAAACAACAACAGTATTATATATATTAATGGAATTAGCATTAAATGATTGGGAAACAGAAATAAAAAGAAGATATTTATCAAATAATTATTATAGTGAAAAAGAAATAACAAATATAATAAAATTACTAATAAATTCTTTTTCAGAACTACAAAAAGAAAAAATATCTCACAGAGACATTAAGCCTCAAAATATATTAATATGTGAAAATAATGAGTTTAAAATTTCTGATTTTGGAGAAGCAAAAGAATTAAGAAAAAAAAATAAAGTTACTGGAATACAAACAATAAGAGGAACTGAAATTTATATGAGTCCTTTATTATATAATGCAATTCAAATTGAAAAAGATGCTATTGAAACTAAACATAATACTTATAAAAGTGATGTTTATTCTCTTGGTTTATGCTTATTATATTCCGCTACTTTAAATTTTAATTTATTAAATGAAATTAGAAATATTTTTGATATGAAAATATTAGAAGGAATTATTAGAAAAAATTGTAAAGGAAATTACAGTGAAAAATTTATTTTTCTTATTTTAAATATGATTGAAATTGAAGAAGAGAAAAGAATGGATTTTTTAGAGTTACAAAAATATTTGGAAAAAAATGGATTTTAATTTGTTTTATGAGTTTTTTATCTTTGGAGTATTTTTTTATTGTATATTATTTTGTTTTTTTTTAATTTATTTTTTTGGTTTTTTTAATTTATTTTGAACATTGTTAATCAGTTTTTATTAACTTTTTAAATTTTTTTTGGTTTGTATTATAAATAATCAAGTTTTTTTTATTATATTTATATTTAATTTATGATTTTTAGTTTTTTTATAATGTTTAATTTTATTTTTATAATCTAATATTTATTTTTTATGGAGCTAAAAATTTAAAAGAATAAACTAAATTACTGTATTAATATTTACGTAAATTAATTATTATTATTCTTTTCTTAATGAATATATTCATTTCTTCTTCAAAAGATTATTGAAAATATTCATTTATAAAAAATCTATTATTATTATTATATTTATTTTGTTGATTTTTCCTTCCTTTTCCTCATTTACAAGTTAAAAAATAATTTTTGAAAAATCTTTATTATTAAAAGTAGAAGATTCAGTTGAAGAAATAGCTCTAATAATTTTATCATTATTAATATTATTATAATTATTATTCTGATAATAATTTATATTACTTTCATTTTTATTTCATTTATATTATTATTTAAATGATTTTTTTTTCACCATTAATATTATTTAATATCTTTGATTACATTAATAGTTCTAATTGTTTATCCTTCTTCTAAATTCCAAGAACCTTTATTTATTCCTAATCAAATTCATTTATATTTACATATTTGAAGAAGTTTTAATTTAAATGAGATCTTATTTCTTTCCGTTTTTTCCTTATTTTTCTTTGCTAAATTTATTGTTTGAATCTTCATCTTTAAACCTTTTTTTTTGTTTTAATATTGATTGTTTTTATTGTTCTTTCATTTTTTAAAATTTTATTTTTAATTTAATGAGTATATAAAATATGATTTTAATAAGATTTAATTTTGCTTATTTTATACTATTTTTTGTGATTATATTTTTTAAAAAATACTCATTAATTAGAATATTTTAAAAATTAGCTTTCAAAAAAAAAACAAATAATTCAATCATTTAAAAAGTTATAAAATTCTTTGATATAAAAGTTAAAAAATCAAAATTTACAATAGAATAAAAAATAAATTAAAAATATTTAAAAAAGCAAAAAAAAAATATATAAAACTTTTAAAAACAACAACTTCTGGAATTTTTCTTATTAAAGGTTTTTAATTTTTCAACATTAATATTAATCCAATTAATTAAATTAGGTTCATGAGAAAGAATTTCTTGAAAAGCTTCATAACTAATTTCATCTAAATTTTCATTATTATCAATTAAAGTTAAACTATTATTACAATTACTACTTCCTTGATTATAAAAATTTGTATTTAGACTATTTACAGTCAATCTTTGTTGTTTTAGTAATTTATTTACATTTGTATTATTTTCAATTGTTTTATCACAAGAAGAAACATTAATTAAATTTCCAAATGTTGAATTATTTATAATATTATTATGAGAAATTACAACTTTATATTTTTCCATTGTATAATTTACAATATTTTCAATATCTTTTTGAGTTAAATAAGTTTTTAATATTTCATGTGAAGAAATTGCATCTTGTATTATATTAATTAATGTTTCTTTTTCTATTTTATTTGTTTGAGGATTTGAAAATAATTTAAAACATAATTCACATTGTGATATTGTTTTTCCATTTTCAAATACACTAAAAAATTTTAAAAATTCTCTAAAATTTATACAATTATCTTTATTTTGATCAAAAGAATAAAATAAATGTTTTGAAAAACTATTATCATGTAATTTTACTATTGATAAAAATTCATTATAATCAATTAATCCATCATCTTTTATTTTTGAAGAAAATTTTTTAAAAAATTCAAAAAATGTTATTATTACTTCGGATTTGAAAAGAGTTATTTTACTCATTTCCATTAATTCATTTTTTTTTATTGGTGTTTTATTAATCGAACCATTTCCCATAATTAATTTTTTTTTATTCAAATAAATAAAAATAAAATCCAAAACAATAAACTGAAAAAAAAAAAAAAAATTAAAACTTTCTAAACAAAGTATAAAAAAAAAATTAAAAAAAAAACCAAAAAAAAAAAATATAAAAAAACCTCTTAATATAATAAAAAAAATGGGAGATATATATGATCAATCCTACAATAATCCATATCATTTCAACCGTCATTCCTTAGGAGATCAATACAAACTAAATATTCAGCATTCAAACAACAATCAAAATTGGTTTTCAGGTGGCTCGAATTCCTATGGTCGTTCAAATGGTTCAATCCTTCGTGATAGTGCTCGTTTCGTTCTTCCTTCTCGAAATGATTACAATTCATTTAATTCACGTTCATCAAATAATTACTCACAAAGAACTTTTAGTGAACCAAAAAATTATAATTCAAATAATAAATTCTCAATTGAAAATCCTTCTTTTAATAATAGAGAAGTTACTAATTTCAGAAATAATAATTTACCAACTTTTAATACAAGAGAAATTAGAAAAAATGCTGAAAGTGAATATCGAAGTGAATATGTTCCTTATTCACCTGAATATTATCAACCTTTAAGACAAAAACCAAGAACAATGGGAAGACGATTGGAAGTTGGGAGAGATTATGTTTTTAGAAATGAAGAACAGAAAAAAAGTAGTCCTATTATAAATTATGGTGAATATCGTATTCCTAGTGCTTTGAAGAAAAAATTACAATTACTTGATAGTGATTTAGTACTTGATGATGATTTTGAAATTCCTGATATTTCAGAAACTAATTTTAATGAGAAACCTGAGATTGAAAAAGATGAAGAAAAAGAAGAAAAAGAAAAAAAAGAAGAAGTAGATGAAGAAAAAAAAACAAATGAAGAACCTTTTGTTCAACCTTATATTGAAGATGTTGAAGTTGATAATGCTAATGAATTTGAAAAGGATGAAGAAGATGAAAAACCTGAAGTTTGTGAGAAACCTGAAGAAGTTGAAAAACCTGATAATGTTTATAAATTAAAAGATATTCAAAAACCTACTAAAGGAAATATAATTAAACCTAGTCAAGCTGATAAGACTCCTATTAGTGATAGTAATAAAGGAACAGGGAAACCTAATGTTAATTTACTTCCTCAAAATGAAGATAAAGGAAAAATGAATGAAGATATTAAACCTGGTAGATTCATTGAAGCGAAATTTGATTTAAATAATGAGACAATTAAAGAACCTGAAGAGATTCCTCTTAGAGCTGTTAAGAAAGTTATTAATAAACAAGTTATTGAAGATAAACCAAAAGATATTAATGATGGTAATGAAGATAATGATGGAAAACCTAAATTAATGGAAAAACCAATTGAGTTAATTCAGAGTGTTAATATTATTAGTAAACCAGATGAAAGTGAAAAACCTGAAGTTGTTGAAAGTAATTTTAAAGCAATGAATAAACAATTTCAACAAGACACAGAAAAAAAACCAGAAATTGAACCTACTAAACAAAATAAACCTGTTATCATAGAAAAAGAACCTGAACCTGAACCAGTACCTACTGTTGTTAAACCAAATGTAATTAATAAACAAACAAATGATATTAAATCAAATGATATTCCAATTCAACAAATTGAGAATGAACCACAAATTTCACCTAAACCAGAAGAACTTCTTAAATCTAAAACAATTATCAAACCAAGTGAACTTGAGAAACCAAAGGAAATAGAAACAAGTCAACAAATAACAAAATCAATAAATCCTGATCCTGAGAAAAAAGTTACAACAGAATCAACAAAACCAAAAAAAACAGAAGAGGAGCCTATAATACCACATACTCAAAAACCTAATATTATAGAGGAGCAAAAGAAGGGATTTAATCCATATAAAGCAGAATATACAGATTATGAACAAGTTGATACAGCTCATAAAATAACATCAGCTGATGAAAATGCAGTTGAAAGAACAAAACCAAATAAAAAACCTACAACACCTAAACAACCTAGTGAATTAGAAGAAGAAAATATTGATGAAACATTATCTGGAATTATACAAGGAATTCCAATGGAAGAAGATGATGGAACAAAAGGAAAAACTGATCATGTTGATAATATAATACTTCAACCTTATGAAGAAATAGGTGTTGGATATGTTGAAAATACTGATAAAGGTACTCCTGTTGATATTGGTGGTCCTGTTAAACAACAAAAGCAAACATTCAAACCTGAAGAAGTTGGTTATGATGATGGGAGAAATAAAGGAACTGAAATTCAAAAAGAACCTCAACCTGTAAAGAAAGAAGATTATAAAGAACAAAAGGCTGATTTTATGGATAAGGATATTGCTCCTGAAGATAGTATAAAAAAAAATAAAGAAGGAGTTTCATTTGAATATTATGAAGATCAGGATTCAACTGTTGGAAAAAAACATAAACTTTATACATTTTTATTCAATAAAAATATCGTTCATGAATACAGTGATAATGAAAGTGAAAATGAACCAGATGAAACATATTCAGGAATAATTGTAGGTATTAAACCAGAAGATAAATCAAGTGATGATGTAGTTGTAAAAGATGAATATCCAGTTGATAATTATTTAGATAAAGAAGATTTTCTACGTAAACATTATATTAAAACTTATGCTTATCCAACTAAACAACCAAAATTTGAAGAACAAGAAATTAACTTTACTGAAGAAATTGAACAGCGTGATAATAATGATCAAGGTGGCGTTGTAGAACAAAAAAAAGAAGAATTTGAACCACAAAATGTTGTTTATGATGATGGTAAAAATACAGGAGATAAAATCGATCAAGGTGGTGTTGTAAAGAAAAAAAAAGAAAAATTTGAACCACAAAGTATTGTTTATGATGATGGTAAAAATACAGGAGATAAAGTTGATCAAGGTGGTGTTGTAAAGAAAAAAAAAGAGAAATTTGAACCACAAAGTGTTGTTTATGATGATGGTAAAAATACAGGAGATAAAGTTGTTCAAGGTGGTGTTGCTAAGAAAAAAAAAGAGAAATTTGTACAACAAAATGTGGGATATGATGATGGTAAAAATACAGGAGATAAAGTTGATCAAGGTGGTGTTGCTGAGAAAAAAAAAGAAAAATTCGAACCACAAAGTGTTGGTTATGATGATGGTAAAAACAAAGGTGATAATATTGATCAAGGTGGTGTTGCTGAGAAAAAAAAAGAGAAATTTGAACCACAAAGCGTAGGTTATATCGAAGATAAATTTAGTGGTGATGATAATGGTGAAGCTGGTGTTGCAGAAACGAATAAAATTGATCCTAATCAACCAGATTTTATTATTTCTGGTATTATTCCTGGTGTAAAAGAAAAAAATATTATTGATGATGAAGAAGATAATTACCCATTAGATTATTATCTTGATGAAGATGAAAATTTAAATAAACATAATATTAATACTTTATTAGATAAAAATAAAGATAATGACTTTAATGAAAGTGGAATTATTTATGGTCAAAAGCCAAATTTCGAAAGTGAAGAAGTAGGTTATCAAGAAGATTTATTAAAACAACCAGAATATGAAACTGAAAAATATGAAAAAGATAAATTTAAAGAAGAAGAAGTTAATTACGAAGACAAATTAATAAAAGAACCAGAACAAGAACCAGAAAAAGAAGAAAAGGAAAAATTCGTACCACAAGAAGAAGAATATGATGATAAAAAATTAAAACAACCAG
>JAEEGF010483397.1_pt1 | contig 10675 bp, 9 predicted proteins | sample 9134171 | NCBI WGS metagenome assembly JAEEGF01 (sample SAMN16246542, study PRJNA631951) | gut metagenome | biome: gut microbiome; feature: rumen; material: AP-attached | host: Bos | place: Iran: Karaj | collected 2018-10 | reverse complement strand
CCGTAGAGATCGCAGAGAAGCTGGCCGACTATGGCTTCGGCACCATCACTGGCGGCGGCCCCGGCATTATGGAAGCCGGCAACAAAGGCGCCTACCAAGGCGGCGCCACTAGCGTGGGCCTCAACATCAACCTGCCCTTCGAACAGCACTTCAACCCCTATATCGACAGCGACAAGAACATCAATTTCGACTATTTCTTCGTCCGCAAGACCATCTTCATGCGCTACGCCCAAGGCTACATCGCCATGCCCGGCGGCTTCGGCACCCTCGACGAGTTGTCGGAGGCCATCACGCTGATCCAGACCAACAAGATGGTCGACTTCCCCGTGGTGCTGGTCGGAAGCGAGTACTGGAAAGGCCTGATCGACTGGTTCAGAAACACCCTGCTCGCCAACCACATGATCAAAGAAGAAGACTTCGAGATCTTCCATATCGTCGACACCGCCGACGAGGCCGTGAAGATCATCAAGGAATTCTACAAGAAATACGCCATCAAGCCGAATTTCTGATATGCGACGCTATATCGAGATTCCACTGCAACTGCTTGACATCGAAGGAGAAGGCTTCCATATCATGGTGAAGGGAACGATCCATGGTAAGGAAGCCAACTTCTTGATTGACACAGGCGCGTCGCGATCCGTCTTCGACCCCGACACCATCACCGCTTTCATCGACGACATCCAATTCCAAAAGAAAGAAGGCATGGCGGCAGGCTTGGGCAGCTCCGACTTGGAGAGTGCCACCTTCGTCATCGACACTTTCTCATTGGGCGAATTGGAAATCCATGATTATGAAGCCGTCGCCTTGGACATGGAGAACGTCCACGAGATGTATGACACCCTCGGTCTACCCCACATCGACGGCATCATCGGGGGCGACTTGCTGAAACGCTATAAGGCGGTCATTAATTATAGGTACAAGAAGATGAGGCTCACTCCTTAGCCTCCTTGTCAACCTGTTGCATGAGCTTCTCCTGCTCCTCTGCCTCCTTCTCCTTCACATAACGCGCATCAAGACACAGGCGGAACCCACCGAACGAGTTCTTCAGGTCGGGCAGACGCTTGCCACGCCACGACACGCGGCACGACGTCTTGGGCAGCTGCCAGCCACCGCCCCGGATGATGTACATGTCGGCATCTTTCCCGAGCTTTGCGTTGCGTTCGGCATCAAAGAAGCGGTATTTTGTTGAGCACCACTCCCACACGTTGCCGCTCATGTCGTAGATGCCTAACTCGTTGGCGGTGCGTTTCTTCACCTTCTTGGTCTTGCGTGCATTGCCGTTGTGCCACGCCACGCGGTCGACGTCCTTGCCGCCGCTGTAGATATAGCCACGAGAGTTCTTTCCTCCCCTTGCGGCATACTCCCATTCCTCCTCGGTGGGCAGGCGGAACTGCATCCCAGTGATGCTGTCCAATCGGCGCAAAAACTCCTGCACCTCGAAATAGTTGACATTGGTCACAGGACGCTTCGAGCACTTGTATTCGCTATGGTTGTAGCCCATCACCTCCTTCCAGAGCTTCTGCGTCACCTCGGTCTGGCCGATATAGAAATCATCGCGGATATTCACATGATGCACCGGCAGCTCGTCGAGGAGCGAAGCCCTGTCGTAGTTGAACTCGGCCGTGTCGATATGCTGGGCGCCCATCCAGAAGCCGCCTTTCTCGACGCGTACCATATTGAATGACACCTTATTGACACGATAGGAAGTGGGTGCTGGAAGCGTGTCTTGGGCGACAAGTGCCGTCTGCATGACCAACAACAATCCGAAAAACAGGAAAGATTTCTTCATATTTCATTGGAATTAAAAAGCAAAAATAGGAAAAAAAGCCTAATTTTGCAGAAAATTTAGAAAGATGACCAAGATACTCATCGTCGACGACGAGGCTCCCATCCGCCGCGTGCTTCGTGACATCCTGGAAAACGAGAAAAAAGGATACGAGGTGTACGACGCAACCTCTGGCGAGGAAGCCCTTCAACAGATCAAAGAACAAGAGTTTGACGCCGTCTTCTGCGACATCAAGATGGAGGGCATGGACGGCATCGAGACTTTAGAAGCCATCCACAAGGAATCGGACGTGCCCGTCATCATGCTCTCGGGTCACGCCGAGGTCAAAGACGCCATAGAAGCCTTCAACAAAGGGGCCTTCAACTTCCTCATCAAGCCGCCCGACCTCAACGCTCTGCTCATGACCTTACGCAACGCCTTGGATAAGAAGACGCTGACGGCGGAGAACAAAGTGTTGAAAAAAGCCGTCAAGCTGCAGTACCAGATGATCGGCGAGTCGGCCCCGATGCAGGCAGTGAGAGACATGATCGAGAAGGTGGCCCCCACCAACGCGCGTGTGCTCATCACAGGCGAGAACGGCACGGGCAAGGAGCTGGTGGCCCGTCAGCTGCACGAGCTCAGCCCGAGAGGCAGCGGGCCCTTCATCGAGGTGAACTGCGCCGCCATCCCAGCTGAACTCATTGAGAGCCAGCTTTTCGGCCACGAGAAAGGCTCGTTCACCTCGGCTATCAAGCAGAAGAAAGGCGACTTCGAGCTGGCCGATGGCGGCACCCTCTTCTTGGACGAGATCGGCGACATGAGCCTCTCGGCCCAAGCCAAGGTGCTGAGGGCCCTGCAGGAGAACAAGATCGTGCGCGTGGGCGGCGAGAAGGAGATCCCCGTCAACGTGCGCATCCTGGCGGCCACCAACAAGAACCTGAAGGCCGAGATCGAGAAGGGCAACTTCCGCGAGGACCTCTACCATCGGTTGAGCGTCATCGTCATCAATGTGCCGCCGCTGCGCGAGCGCAAGGACGACATCCCGCTGCTAGTGCAGAACTTCGTCGAGCTCATCGCACAAGACATGGGCAAGGCAGCACCCAAGTTCGACACCGGTGCCATTGAGGCCCTGCAGGAGTACCAATGGACGGGCAACATCCGCGAGCTGCACAACATCGTGGAACGCCTGGTCATCCTCTGCGGCGACACCATCACCAAGGATGAAGTGGTCAGATTTGGTAATCCTCTGAATTAATACAGGTTGCTGAGCCTTGAGCTTGTCGAAAGGTCGAAGCACCAATCCACCTATCTGTCGGTCCTTCGACCCTTCGATCGGCCTCAGGGACCGCAAGCTCAGGGACCTTTGCTCCATTAAAAAATACAGACCTCCCCTTGCGGGGTATTGAAAATAGCTGTATTTTTGCAGTCCGTTCTTTGAGGATGACAATCGGGCAGACACGCAGATCTGCCCCTACTCTAAACTCTCAACTCTAAACTCTCAACTGAAAAAGGGGATGTATGGTTTTGACAGCAAGATGAATTGTCATGTAAGCATGCCGAGCCTCGCAGCGACGCTCGTAAATCCTAACTGCAAAAAAGTAATTGGCGAGAATAACTACGCTTTCGCTGCCTAATCGAAGTACAGTAGATTACTGGCTTAATCCGCTCACAAGGTGGGTGGACGAAACATCCCGCAGGTGGAGATTCCTGATTCCGGCCTGAGTCCGGGGTGCTAAGCAATTTCGGGATAGTCTTGTCGGCGCTCCGACGACAGGGTGAAACTCAGGAGATAAGGTCGCGTTTAGGGCGTTCGCTCCCTTGCGCGTCACGAAAACCAACAGCGGAATAAGCATGTAGAAAGCCTGGGGGTTCCTTGTTTGGACGAGGGTTCGACTCCCTCCATCTCCACTTTTTGAACGCAAAAGCCACCATTTCGGTGGCTTTTGCTATTTTTTGCCCTCCTCCTCGCCTATCCTATTGAAAAATCCCGTATCTTTGCAGATTAATTAAATCATAAAAGTCATGACACTTGATCCTGAAAAATTTGTTGGTGAAGGCCTGACCTACGACGACGTCCTCTTGGTGCCTTCTTATAGTAATGTGCTCCCCCGCGAAACGAGCCTGAAAACCAAGTTCTCACGCCATATCGACCTCAACATCCCCGTCGTGTCCGCCGGCATGGACACCGTCACGGAGAGCCGCATGGCCATCGCCATCGCACAGGAAGGCGGCATCGGCGTGCTGCACAAGAACATGACCATCGGCAAGCAGGCCGCCGAGGTGCGCAAGGTGAAACGCGCCGAGAACGGCATGATCAGCGACCCGGTGACCATCCATGTGGACGCCACCGTGAAAGACGCCCTCGACCTGATGAGCGAATACCACATCGGCGGTATCCCCGTCGTCGACAGCGGCAACATCCTCGTCGGCATCGTCACCAACCGCGACCTGCGCTTTGAGCGCGGCCTCGACCGCCCCATCGCCGAAGTGATGACCAAAGAGGGCCTCATCACCACCACCGAGGTGTCGTTTGAGAAGGCCGCCGTCATCCTGCAGGAGCACAAGATCGAGAAACTGCCTGTGGTCGACAAGGACAACCGCCTCATCGGCCTCATCACTTATAAAGACATCATCAAGGTGAAGGCACGTCCCAACGCCTGCAAGGACTCGCGCGGTCGTCTGCGCGTGGCCGCTGCCGTGGGCATCGCCGCCAACACCCTCGAACGCGCCGCTGCCTTGGTCGACGCTGGTGTCGACGCCCTCGTGGTCGACACGGCCCACGGCCATTCACAAGGCGTCATCGACATGGTGCGCAACCTGAAGTCCAACTACCCCGACATCGACATCGTGGCAGGTAACATCGCCACCGCCGAGGCCGCCAAGGCCCTCGCCGAGGCTGGCGCCGACGCCATCAAGGTGGGCATCGGACCCGGCTCGATTTGCACCACGCGTGTGGTGGCCGGCATCGGCGTGCCACAGCTCACCGCCGTCATGGAGGTGTGCAAGGCCTTGGAAGGCACGGGCATTCCCGTCATCGCCGACGGCGGCATCCGCTACACGGGCGACATTGTGAAGGCCCTCGCCGCAGGCGCCTCGTCCATCATGGCTGGCTCGCTCTTCGCCGGCGTCGACGAATCGCCAGGCGACACCATCATCTACGAAGGCCGTAAGTTCAAGACCTACCGTGGCATGGGCTCTTTAGAAGCCATGCAGCAAGGTTCGAAGGACCGCTACTTCCAGGACAACGTGGAAGACGTGAAGAAGCTCGTCCCCGAAGGCATCGCGGGACGCGTCCCCTACAAAGGCACGCTCTCCGAGGTGGTCTACCAGATGGTCGGCGGCCTGCGCTCAGGCATGGGCTACACCGGCTCGCACACCATCGAGGAGCTGAAGAAAGCCAAGTTCATCCGCATCACCAGCTCGGGCATCCTCGAGAGCCATCCGCATGACGTGACCATCACGCAAGAGGCGCCTAACTATAGCAAGAGAAGCTAATGAAAGCATCCATTTCGTTTCCTGAGATACAGAACCTGTTGGCAGAGAAAGCCCAACAGACGATAGCGTTCGCCTTCGTCGACGACAAAACCGTCAAGGTCACCTATCCGTTCAATTGGGGTTTCATCAAGAAGGACATCTCCGCCAACCTCATCATCAAAGAGCTGGTGGGCAGCGACTTGCTGCTGCAGCTCGACGCCGGCTTCGGCTCCGACACCATGCTCACCACCGTGCTCGGCCTGCTGAAAGACAAGATCCCGGAAGGCCTCATGGAGAAACGGCAAGACAGCTGTCTCCTACTCCACTTAGACAAAATCGAACAGGTGAAGGCCGTGTTCGACAAGGTCGACGTCACCGACCTGCACGTCCTCACAGAGGGTTTCGAAGTGGAGGGCACGTTGAAATAATATCCCAGGAACCGCGTTAATGAAATAACAAGCAAACAACGAATATCAGAAATGAAAAAGCGTAATTTTTTGAAAGTGTTTGTGTTGGCATCATTGATCATGCCAGCCTTTTTTGCCACTGCGCAGTCGAAGCTCGACAAGAAGGTCCTGATGACCATCGGCGACCAGAAAGTCACCGTGAAGGAGTTCTGCGACGTGTATTACAAGAATAACCTCAAGGGCGACGTCATCGAGAAGAAGTCCGTCGACGAATACCTCGACCTGTTCACCACCTTCCGCATGAAGGTGATGGAGGCCGAACGTCTGCAACTCGACACCAGTGCCCGCTTCCAGAAGGAGCTGGCCGGCTACCGCAAGCAGCTCGCCAAGCCCTTCATGAGCAGCGACGACATCAGCGACGAGCTCCTCGAAGAGGCCTACCAGCGCAAGCAGAAAGACATCCGCGCCTCGCACATCCTCATCCGCTGCGACAAGAACGCCCTGCCGTCCGACACGCTGAAGGCCTATAACAAAGCCATGGAAGTGCGCAAGAAAGCCCTCCGCGGCGAAGACTTCGCCAAGCTCGCCGACCAATACTCAGAGGACCCCTCGGCCCGCGACACCAAAGGCAACAACGATGCCCCCGCCCGTCCCGGCAACCACGGCGACCTGGGCTATTTCTCCGTCTTCGACATGGTTTACCCCTTTGAGACCGGCGCCTACAACACCAAGGCCGGCGACATCTCGATGCCCGTGCGTAGCGACTTCGGCTACCATATCATCAAAGTGAACAGCGTGACCGACGCCATGGGCACCATTCAGGCCGCCCACATCTTCCTCCAGCTGCCCTACAACGCACCCGAAGAAGACGTCGCCGCCACGAAACAAAAGGCCGACAACATTTACGCCCAACTGATGGAGCAAAACGGCAAGAACTGGAACGAGATGGTGAAACAATACAGCGACGACAAAGGCACCGCCGCCAACAACGGCATGCTGAGTCAGTTCACTGTCAACCGCATCGTGCCCGAGTTCATCGAGGCCTGCAAGTCCATCAAAGTCGACGAGATCGCCAAGCCCGTACGCACCAACTACGGCTACCACATCATCAAGCTGATCAGCACCTCTGGCGTGGGCTCGTTCGAGAAAGAGTCCAAGGGCCTCACCGAACGCATCGAGAAGGACATGCGCTCCAAGAAATCGGAAGAGCTGGTGCTCAAGCAAGTGCGCAAAGAATACAAATTCAAGCAGAACGACAAGAACTTAGAGGCTTTCTTGGCCACCGTCGACAGCACCATCCTCGACAAGGCCTACAAGCCCGCCGCCAACGTGAAGATGAACGACGTGCTCTTCTCGCTGCAAGGCGACAACACCAAGGTGAGCGACTTCGTCGGCTACATCAACAATAACATGACCAAGCAGAAACACGTCACCCCCGCCACCTACGCCTACCAGCTCTATGAGAGCTTCTGCAACGAGACCGTGATGAACTACGCCGACGCCCATCTCGAGGACAAATATCCCGAGTTCAAGGCCTTGGTGCAGGAATACAAAGACGGCATCATGCTGTTCGACCTCATGAACCTCGAGGTGTGGGACAAAGCCGTGAAAGACACCGTGGGCCTCAAGGAGTTCCATGAGCGCAACGCCTCCAAGTACATGTGGGGCGAGCGCGCCTTGGCCGCCGTCGTCACCGTGACGCGTCCCGAGTCGTTGCCCACCGTGCATGCCCTGCTCGACAAAGGCATCGAACTCGACAGCCTGAAGAACGTCATCCTCCACGACTCCATCAAATACGTCTTCGTGCGCAAGGGATTCTACCAGAGAGGCGACAACCAGTATGTCGACCAAACCGAATGGAAGCCTGGCGTACGCAACGAGATCCCGTCGACTGTCGACCAGACGACCACCATCGTGTGCATCAGGGAAGTGCGCGAGCCCGAGCAGAAGACCCTCAAGGAAGCCCGTGGCCTCGTCACCTCCGACTACCAGGTGGAGCTGGAGCAGCGGTGGGTGCAGGACCTCAAGGAACGCTATCCCGTGAAGATCGACGAGAAAGTCTTGAACCAAGTCAGAGCGATGTATCAATGAGAAAGCTCGGTGTCATCGGCATCCTCTTCCTGCTGCTGTTGGCAGGCTGCGACTACTTCCAGAAGAGTTCGAAGGAAGTGGTGGTGGCCGAGTGCTACGGCAAGTACCTCTATGAGTCGGACCTCAACGGCATCGTGCCCGAAGGCGCCTCCATCATGGACAGCCTGCAGCGCGTCAGCACCTTTATCGACTCATGGGTCAGACGGCAAGTCCTCCTCCACCAGGCCGAGAACAACCTCGACAAGAACGCCCTCGACCTCGACAAGCAGATGGAGGAATACCGCAACTCGCTCGTCGTCTACGCCTACGAGAGCCAGCTCATCAACCAGAAGCTCGACACCGTCGTCAGCGACGACGAAATCGCCGACTTCTACGAGCAGAACAAGGAAGACTTCCAGCTGCGCAACACCATGGTGCGCGTGGCCTACGTCATCATGCAAGGCGACAGCAAACAGGTGGCCAACCTCAAGAAGCTGATGAGCGACCCCGACACGCTGATGCTGCAAAACATCGACATACAGGCCACCTACTATGCCGCCAAAAGCTACCTTGACGTCGACCAATGGATGCGCCTCGACGAGTTGACCAGCATCATCCCCATCCAGATCTTCAACGCCGAGAGCTTCCTCAAGAAGAACAAGTTCGTCTGCTTCGACGCCAACGACTACACCTATATGGTGCGCTTCGTCGACTACCGCCTCGAAGAGAGCACCTCGCCCCTGGAGATGGTCAGCGACCACATCAAGACCGTCATCCTGGCCCAACGCAAACAGGCCCTCATCGAGAAGATGCAGGCGTCAATTTACGAGAAAGCGAAGAAAGAACATGCCTTTGAAGTGTATGTGGGATCTCCCACTTTGTATGAATCAAACTAAAACAGCCGGCGTTTCGACAGGCTCAACGACCTCGGTCCCTGAGCTTGTCGAAGGGCCGAAATAAAAACTTGAATCTTATATATTGAAATGAAACGAAACTGGATTATCATAGCACTACTCCTGCTGTTGGCACTGCCTACGATGGCGCAAAAACGTGAACCTCAGGTGGTCGACAAGGTGGTGGCCGTGGTCGGAAAGAACATCATCTTGCAGTCCGACATCGAGAACCAATACATCCAATACCGCCTGCAGGGCATGGCCCAAGGCACAGGACAAGAGGTGCGCGCCCGCATCTTGGAGGACCTGTTGCTGCAGAAGCTCATGCTCAACCAGGCCGAGATGGACAGCATCACCGTCACCGACGACCAGGTAGAGGCCCAGATGGACCAACGCATCCGCTATTTCGTCAGCAGGCTCGGCTCGCAAGAGAAGATGGAGGAGCAATTTGGCAAGACGATGTCGGAGATCAAAGACGAAGTGCGGCAGGCCGTGAAAGACCAGATGCTGCAAGAGCAGGTGCAGATGAAGATCATGGACAACGTGGTGGTGACGCCCAAAGAGGTGCGCAACTTCTTCAACGACATCCCGAAGGACAGCCTGCCGACCATCCAGCCCAGCTACGAGATCGTGCAGATCGTGAAACGTCCGCCCGTCAGCATCGACGAGAAGCTGCAGGTGAAAGACCGTCTCTACCAGATCCGCAAGCGCATCCTCGACGGCGAGAGCAGCTTCTCCACCATGGCGGTGCTCTATTCAGAAGACCCCGGGTCGGCCCGTCAGGGCGGCGAACTCGGCTTCGCGGGCAAGGGCGTGTATGCCACCGAGTTTGAAAACGTGGCCTTCAACCTCCGCGACGGCGAGATCTCTGACGTGGTGGAGACCCAGTTCGGATTCCATATCATCCAGCTCATCGAACGTCGCGGCGAGACCATCAACTGCCGCCATATCCTGCTCACCGCCAAGGTGCCCGTCGAGGCTTTGGAGAAAGCCCAAAACGAGCTCGACTCGGTGGCGAAGCTCATCCGCAACGGCGACATGACCTTTGAGGAGGCTTGCAAGAAACACAGCGACGACGACTCGAAGAGCAACGGCGGCTACCTTACCAACGCGGGCAACGGCAGCAACTGGCTCAGCCTGCAAGACCTGCAGGAACTCGAAAGCAGCTATCCCGAATACAAGAACCTCGCCTTCGTCATCAGCCGCCTCGAAGTGGGCGAGCTCAGCGACCCCTTGCCGATGACCACCAACGAGAACAACGACGCCTTCCGCCTCATCATGGTGAAGCGCAAGACCGAGGCGCATCAAGCCAACCTCAAGGACGACTACAACCTCATCCAAAGCTGGGCCATGGGTCAGAAACGTCAGGAAGCCATCGGTAAATGGGTGAAGGCCAAAGCCGCCAAAGCCTATATCCGCTTGGATGACAACTTTAAGAACAACGACTTTTATTACGATTGGAACTTTCAATGACAAACTACGCTTCAGACGTCGACGGTGCCAAGGCATTGGTCGAGAAATATGAGACCCTCCGCAAGGAAATCGGGAAAGTCATCGTCGGACAGCACGACATCATACACGACACCATCCTGTCCATCTTCTGCCAAGGCCATGTGCTGCTGGTGGGCGTGCCAGGATTGGCCAAGACCCTGTTGGTCAACACCATCGGCAAGGCCTTGGGCCTGAGCTTCAGCCGCATCCAGTTCACCCCCGACCTGATGCCTTCCGACATCGTGGGTACCGAGATCCTCGACGAGACGCGACAGTTCAAGTTCATCAAAGGCCCCGTCTTCGCCAACATCGTGTTGGCCGACGAGATCAACCGTACGCCGCCTAAGACGCAGGCTGCCTTGCTTGAGGCCATGCAGGAGAAGAGCATCACCGTGTCGGGCAAGACCTACAAGCTGCAGGAGCCGTTCTTCGTGCTGGCCACGCAGAACCCCATCGAGCAGGAAGGCACCTATCCCCTGCCCGAGGCCCAATTGGACCGTTTCATGTTCAACCTCATGCTCGACTATCCCTCCTACGACGAGGAGATCGACATCGTGAAGAGCACTACAGTGGGC
>JAEEGF010481538.1_pt1 | contig 10675 bp, 4 predicted proteins | sample 9134171 | NCBI WGS metagenome assembly JAEEGF01 (sample SAMN16246542, study PRJNA631951) | gut metagenome | biome: gut microbiome; feature: rumen; material: AP-attached | host: Bos | place: Iran: Karaj | collected 2018-10 | reverse complement strand
AAGTATTGCAGAAGACAGACTGGGTACTTTATGGCTGAAAACGGTTGACTGGAAACTCTATACCTTTAATCCTCGAACACTTCATTTTCATGCCGTTTACAACGAGTTGAAAAAGTATGCCAAGAATCTGCAGGTCATCAAAATACAACGCGACGACGAAGGGCATATCTTGTTGCTGACAAAGGACAAAACGTTGTTGATGGCTTGTACGGATAAAAGGGGGAACATCAGCATACAGAAACTTGTTGATGCCAAGGGAAAGATTGACCCACAGACATTCCAACTGCGAGAGGATGTCACTCAGGAAACGAAGGACTATTGGTCCTATGTGGGTCGTGACTATCGTATCTTTACCTTGAAAAAAGGAAAGATGACACTGGCAGAAGCAATGGAAAAAGACGATGTCCAGCAACAGATGAAGATGGAACATCTAGTCCATTTGGCTACAGAAGCAGGTATTGACAAGTATCAACAGCTCTATCAAGACAATGACAGTCTGGTGTGGGTAACCACCTTCTCAGAAGGTATTTACTGTATCAGTACGCCTCGCCATACCTTCCATCTTATTTCATTGCCTAACAATGACATGACGGGTGTCCGCTGTATCTATCAGATGCGTAACGGACAGATTTTAGTCAGCGCTCGAAGTCGGAATGTGTACATCTACAATACCAATGGAGAACTGCTGAAAACATTCCCTTATGCACAATATGGTATTGGAGCAGTTTATCATGCCATAGAGGATAATCGTGGACGATTGTGGCTTTCTACTAAAGGCGACGGACTGATTGTTGCCACACCAGACAGTTCACAGCCTATGGGTTACCAGCTGACGCATTACAGGAATCAGAAAGATAATCCTGCCAGTATCAGTGGTAATAATGTATACTACACCTTCTTCGATTCGAAAAACAGGATTTGGGTTGGGACGCTTGATGGTGGACTGAACTTAGTCACGGAGGGCACTGACGGACAACTGACCTTCTATAACAAGCAGCATGGTTTTAAGCATTACCCTGCCTATGGTCTTTATACAGAGGTTCGCAACATCACGGAAGACCAGCAAGGACGACTGTGGATTGGAACCATCGATGGACTGATGAGCATCAATGGCGATTTCAGCAAGCCACAGGATATCCAGTTCAAGACATATCAAAACGCCCAAACAGCAACCTTTGCCAACAACGACATCTATACCTTGCATCGTGACCAGACGGGTCAGATTTGGATGGGAGCCTTTGGTGGTGGACTGCAACGTCTTGTGCTAGACGATCAAACCATCCGCTTTGAACCCCTTGGACCTCGTGAAGGGTTGCGCAACGATGTCATTTTCTCTATTACTGAAGACTTGAACGGACGACTTTGGTTTGCCACAGAGGCGGGTCTCTCCTGTTATAATCAGCAGACTGGACGCATTCGCAACTTCAATCGCTACGATGGCATTCCTGACGTTGAAATAGAAGAGGCTTCTGCTTTATGCTGCTCTGACGGACACCTGTGGATTGGTACCAAAGAAGGCATCCTGTCCTTTAACCCAGAGCAATTGCAAACCAGTAAGACCAATTATCGTACCTGCATCATTGATGTTATTACAGATAATCTGTCGTATGTCGGACCTATTGCCATTCCCTATAGTGAACAGATAGAGTTGGAACACGACCACAACTCATTTATTATAGAGTTTGCTGCCTTGAAATTCCAAGACCATTCACAGACCAGCTATCGTTATCAATTGGAAGGCTACGATCGAGACTGGCACTATCCTGGTCCACATCGCATCGCTGCATACAATGAAGTGCCTCCAGGCAACTATACCTTCGTCGTAGAATCCCTTGACGATGCGAACCCTACCCTTCAGTCGTCTGCACGCATCATGGTTCGTATCTTGCCACCTTGGTGGGCTACGTGGTGGGCATATCTTATTTATATATGTATTGCAGCACTGATTGCATGGCTCGTTATCCGCACCATTTTGCAGATGAACCGCATGCGCAACGAAATATATATCAGTCAGCGATTGGCTAAGTTGACCTCAAAGCCTGACGAAGGCGATGAGTTCATTGATCGCCTGCACCGCATCATTCGTCAGAACATTCCCAACAGTGATTTCAATATCGATGATATGGCTGCAGAGATGGGCGTTTCACGTTCGGCCTTCTATAAAAAGGTGAAAGGCACTACAGGCTTTGCCCCTGTCGACCTCATCAAAGAGTTCCGCCTCAGTCATGCAGCAGAGCTTCTGCAAACCACCAACATGAACATCACGGAGATTGCCTATCGTTCTGGTTTCAAGGATGCCAGCTATTTCGGCAAATGCTTCCGCAAACGTTATGGTATGTCGCCTCGCGAATACATTAACCAGCAATAAACAAATTACAACCTACAATGAAAACAATTCAAGCCCTTGCAGTTCTGCTGCTCTGCAGTGTGAACGTTTTTTCTCAGACACGTGATAAATATGAATTCATGCGCAATCTACCCGCTTATGCCGACTCGCTGATAGCCGACCTAAACTATCCGTTGGCATGGGGACACAGCGATATCAAAGACTTTGATGAATGGCGCCAAGTGGCTCGACAAAAGGTGTTCGATTGTATGCTCACTCCCCCACCCGCTCCAACACATGGCTATGAGACGAAGGTGCTGTACGAAGAACAGCGTGACGGTTATAAAGCTCGCAAGATAGAGATTCGTCTGAGCCGATACTATACAGTACCTGCCTATGTACTGATTCCCGATGGCAAGGGTCCTTTCCCTGCTGTGAATGCTTTGCACGACCACGGAGCCCATCTTTTTATCGGCAAAGAAAAGATGATTCGTCCATTAGCCTGTGAAGACTCAACCGTCATCAAGGATGCCGATGAATGGCTGAAGGGTTATGAAGGTCAGTACTTTGGTGACTATCTGGCAAAAAACGGTTATGTTGTTTTCTCTGCAGATGCTCCTATGTGGGGCGAGCGAGGACAGAAAGAAGGGGCTCGTCGCGACCGTTATGACATGATAGCTGGCAACATGATGATGTATGGCATTGACCTCTCAGCTTGGATGACCTATGACGATATTGCAGGCACCGAATATCTGGCACAAATGCCTGAAGTGGATGCGCAGCGAATAGGTTGTACAGGATGGTCGATGGGTGCCTATCGTGCTTGGATGCTGGCTGCCTTGAGTGATCGTATCAAGGTGGGTGCATCTATCTGTTGGATGGTGACTACCGACGAACAGATGTCGTTCAAATACAGTAGGACAGAGAATGGTGGCTTTGCCAATTGTTTCCCAGGCCTCCGTCGTTGGCTCGACTACCCACATATCGCCAGTATGGCCTGTCCCAAGCCCATGCTTTTCATTAATGGCTCGCAGGATAAGCTCTTCCCTGTGGCTGGTGTTGAGAAAGCATTTAAGACGATGCACGACACCTGGAAGTCGCAAGGAGCAGACGACAAGCTAGAGACAGAACTATGGGACATGCCCCATAGTTGCAATAAAAAAGCCCAGCAACGGGTGCTGGACTTTTTTAAAAAATATCTTTGATAAGAGCTACTCAGCCAAGGGGTCGAAGGTACCTAAAGCACCACCGTTGTTATAGTCCTCCCAACCAATAGTCTGCAACAATCCCTGATTGTGGGCAGATACACCTTGTTGGAAACCGAGGAAGTAATACTTTGGAAGGAAGTTGATATACTTCGGCGAATAGTCTGGATTACGTGGATCACCTGGACGCTGAGTGTAAACCAAATAAGTCTTATAGAACTTCTTCAAATCTTCAAGCTGCTGAGTCAGATCTTTACGCAGGTCAACACCGGCAGGACGCTCATACTCATTATCATGGAGATACTCTAGCAATGGGTCCCTGTCATAGTCTTGACGAGCTGACGTGACACTATACTCATCGGTATTCTCCCAGTTAACCTGGTACATGAAACTCTCACGACGCTGATTGTTAAATGGCTTGAAACCCAGCCAATTACAGGTATTACCGCCCCAACCAGTAGGTTTCCAAGAGTCTGGCGCACCCTGAGGCAATTCTGCACCACCATCAAAGAGCATATAACGGCGCATATCGTCGAAACGTTTGCCTTCATAAGCAAACTCTATCTGACGCTCATAAAGGATGGCACTGATACATGTTGCCTCATCAGAAGAAACGGTCAGACCACAGTCACCTGTATAGCCTGCACGCTGACGGATACGCTTCAAGATAGCATACGACTCATTAATATGACCTGCGTAGCAAGCAATCTCAGCCAAGTTCAGCAGCACCTCCGCATAACGCAGTTCCATTAACGGAGCAGCAGAGCAGAAAGGAACAGCATAACCACCATTCTTGGCACCTTGTCCGTCAGGACGATAGTCATATACAGCAGCATTTACATCTGCATCGTCAGACTTCTTGCGTACCATCATACCACCAGCTTTGCTGAGATTGTCAGCACCACGGTAGCTCGTATTGTTCTCGTCCAGAATGTCTCCATTATAGAACCAGTTGTAGTTCCACAACACATAGTCAACACCCTTGTTGAACGAGGGGTTGTGGGGGTCCATTGCCGTTGCATCGCCATAACCGCCAGTCTTGTAAGCCCAACGTACGCCAGGGAATGCAAATGTACGATAGAAACGTGGGTCACGGTTCATAAAAGGATACTGCTGCTCATAGGTAATAGAAGAGCTAGGCAATTTGCTGTAAGCAGTATAGCTGGCAGGAGCCTTACCGTCAGACATGGGAAAGAGGTCCACCATCATCTGAGAAGCTGTATAGCCGCCTCCACCAGTATTACCTGGACGGATGTCACGCTCCCAGCGGTTGTGCTTAACATTATCAGCATAACCAGAGAAGTCAACCAGCGTATTATACAATGTAACAAATACTGCCTCTGGATTCTTGTTTACGTTAGCAAACATTTCAGCAAAGGTAGAGGCATTCGTTCCAGGATTTCCCTCACCATAGAGACCATATCCACAAGCATCAATAATGTGCAGATCAGTTGACATTTCCTCATAAGCCTCCTTGAAACGTTCAGGATCCTTGGCACGATTGAAGAGAGGGCTGCACCACAAAGTCAGCACACGTCCTTTCAATGCCAATGCTGTACCAGAGGTAACACGTCCATAGTTCTCAGAACTTTTCCAACCACCGTTTGTGGTGAAGGGAGCCAGTTTTTCTGCGGCAATTTCCAGGTCGTTAATGATAAATTCGAAGCATTTCTTAGCGCTGGAACGTTGTGTGAAGGCAGAGGAATTAGGCTCGAGCACCTTATCTACGATGGGCACACCACCATACCACTTCACCAGTTTATAATAAGTCCATGCACGGAAGAAGTAAGCCTGGCCTAAGAGTTCATCTTTCTGTTCCTGAGTCAAAGTACTTGCATTGATACCCTCAATAGCATTGTTAATGTTACGGATTGCACCATAAACAGCCTGCTGTACATTATCCATGTTGGCACCACCAAAATAGTCTAACACCTGGTTGGTAGTTGTTAAAGACTGCATGGGGTTATCGGTTCCATCTACAAACTTAGAGAACCCGGTATATTCCTCTGTTGATTTGCCAGCTTCGTCGCCTCTACCAACAGAAGGATACTGCCAGTCCATATCTGCAACATTAGGCAGACACCATCCATAGAGGTCGTTGATACGACCCTTAGCACCTACGTAGTAATTATATACATCCTGTCCTGTAGCGTCGTAATTCTGTTTCTCTTCCAAGAACTTGTCGCTGCAAGAAGTGAGGGCAGTAGCTCCCAACAACAGGAATCCGAAATACTTGATACTATTTTTCATAATTGTTTTCTTTTAAGATAGAATAATAGATTAGAATCCCAGGTTGACACCAATCGTCCACTTGCGCAGGTTAGGATAGGTTCCATAGTTTCCTGCCATCGGATTGAAGAACTTGTCAGGATTGTCATTGTAGAAGTTAATCAAGTTCTGACCAGTCACGTTGATACGAGCGCTCTGAATGCCAATACCCTTGAACCAAGCCTTGGGCAGGTTGTAAGCCACAGTCAGACGATTCAATGTAACTCGGGCAGCACTGATGCGCCAGAATGAAGATGCAGCACTGTTGATGCTGAAGCCAGGGTTAGGCATGCTAGCATTACGATTAGCCTTCTGAATCATATTGCCTTGTCCATCGTAGATATCATCATAAACGAATACATCGTCAGGATTCCAGAACGAAGGCATGTTGGTAAAGTCATCGGAATAGGTTAGCGCCTTGCTTGGAACTGTTGTATAAGAGCCCCAGTTGGCACCGAACTGCATGGTGAGCTGAATACCCTTCCACTCTGCACCAGCATTGATGGTGAATCCATAGATATTATTACTACGCTTGCTCAACTGAACCTCATCCTCTGCAGTCACCTCATGGTCAGGACCAGCATATTCGCCTGTTGCCTGATTATAGGCACCACGAATATCCTTGTAAATCAACATACCAGGATGAACATCCTTCTTCTCCATGCCGAGGTACTTACCGTATGAGCCATCATCCTTCTTCAGATAAGTGTCAAAGTATTGATCGATGTCATGGTAAGTTCGGAACATGCCCAGACACTGGTAACCCCAAAGGCCATTGTCGGAACGGTCGCCAGGACGAACAGCCTTATAGAAGTCAGAAGTAGCCCACTGCTGCTCGTTGACCTTATTGTCATGATAACCTGTATTCAGGTTTACGTGATACTTGAAGTCCTTACCAATCTTGTCGCGCCATCCAATGCTAAGTTCCCATCCCCAGTTGTCCATGCTACCATAGTTGTAAGGAGCACTCTGGTTACCAACAGTAGAAGGAATAAGACTAGTATAGTTCAACAGGATATCACGGTTACGCTCATAGTAATAATCGAATCCTACACTTAAACGCTGATTCAAGAAGCGGAAGTCAAGACCAACGTTAGTCTTATAAGACTTACTCCAATGTACATCCTCGTTATAAGTTGCCGAGTTCTTGTTCATGGTGATACGACCACCAGAGGCATTACCTGTTCCCTCGCCAAATACGGAACCCTTATTCGGGTCAAGGTTGTAGGTAGCCTGCCACTGCCAAGGAGCGATGTTATCACGACCTGTGATACCCCAAGAAGCACGAATCTTCAGGAAGTCAATCCATGTGAGCCATTTCGTATTCTTGAAGAATGGTTCCTCACTCATTACCCAACCCAAACTGAATGTTGGGAAGGTTCCCCAGTAGTTCTTAGGAGCGAACTTGGTGGAAGCATCCGAACGAAGCAAGAACTCAACGAGATACTTGTCACTATAAGCATAGTTGGCACGCCAGATGTAAGAAAGCATACCACCCTCTGAACGGCTGAAATTAACAGAAACCTCCGACTCATCCTTGTTAACACCAGAATACTGGTAGTTGGTAAATTCATAAGGAGATGTTGCCTTAGAGAAGTTGAACTCACTCTCAGTTTCAGACTTCTCGATAGAGAACAGGGCACTTACATCATGCAAACCAAACTTACGGTTATACTGGAACGTGAGGTTGATCTGATAGTTGTCGGTGCGAATCATCTGACGACTCAAGAAGTCACCATTGTTCTGGGTACGCTTGTTGAAATTGGACTCAGCCAGATAATCATAGCCGGTATCACCACTGGTTGGAGTGTACATATGCATACCGCTACCATAGCGGTGCGTCATTTCATAAAGGTCATATTTCGAACCAAACTGGTTGGTTTTGCTGGTGTTGATACTCTTAGCATAAGAGAAGCTAACCTTCAAGCCCTTCAGGATTTTACTCCATCCAAAGTCGTAAGAGATACGGCCATTGATGGTAGAGTTAGAATCCATATTTTTGGTGAAGTCACCATGATTCTGCAGAATATCATAATGATATGTTCTCAGGTTATTGCCATCAGAAGCATTGCTGATGCCGTATGGAAGCAAAGCGTGTCCATCAACATACTCAGGGAGGTAGTAAGGACGGGTCAGCAGACGCTGGTAGTCCTCAGTACCTGATCCACCTACTGATACATAAGGTGAGTTCTTCTTACCATAGTCACCACTGACATTCAGGTTGGCAGACAGCCACTTGCTGATTTTCACGTCAACACCTGCACGATAGTTCCAACGGTCATAGTCGAGATTACCCATGTTACCATCCTGCTTGAAGTAACCTACAGAAGCAAAGTAGTTCACATTATCTGTAGCACCACTGACATTGACATTGTGCTTCTGGGTATAACCCGTCTTCCAATACTTGTCCAACAAGTCATAATTCAGACCCTTCATTGCTTCCAACTCATCGTTCTGGAAGAGTTGAGTCAAGTTGTCCAAAGAGGCATTCTTGGGATTTCTGGCTGTTACGATATTCACCAGTCGGCCAAAGTCATAAGCACTCAACATAGAAGGACGGGAAATCTCGTCAGCAATACCGAAGCTACCACTATAAGAAATACGGGGAGCACCCTGCTTACCTTTCTTCGTGGTAACCAGGATAACACCGTTAGCAGCACGGGCGCCATAAACCGCAGCGGCGGCATCCTTCAATACAGAGATGCTCTCAACTTCTGAGGGGTCCAAATTGCTGAAAGCCTCAGCACCAGGATTCTGACGGATGTTACCCATCTTCACGTCGTTCGGATAGATATATCCATCGATAACATACAAAGGCTCCGGAGATGTGTTGGTGTCAACATTACCACTCAGAGAGGCCAGCGAACGAGCATCACGAACGTACAGTTCGGCACGCTCACCAGGACGAGAATCACCACCAGCTACTGACAGACCATTAACCAGTCCGCTCAGCGTAGAACCGAGGCTACCGCCTGCAAGGTCCTGAACGTCATTCATATCGACTGTACCTACAGAACCTGTCAAGTGGGCTTTCTTCTGTACACCATAACCAACGACTACCACTTCCTGCAAGTCAGTGTTATTCGTTTCCAGCTGTACCTTACCACCAGTGGTTGGTGTATCTTTATAACCGATATAGGAAATTACGACTTTACCATTTTGAGGAACTTCCAATTTATAATTACCGTCAAAGTCAGTAACGGTAGCGGTTTTAGTGCCTTCTACACGTACTGTAGCACCGATAACAGGCTCACCAAGTTCGTCAATGACCGTACCTGTTACCACCTTGTTCTGGGCCATCATAGGCAGTGCACATAGCATTGCTATGCCCAACAGAAAAGATTTTATAGTCTTATTCATAATAATATGCTCTTTTGTTGTAGATTATACTTAGGGAAGCCAACGTGGGTCACCAGTACCAAGCGTAGCCTGCTTAGAGCCACTAATGCTGAAGTCGCCATTGGCAGGATTAGCAAAGTGTGGATCTTCCTCGATGTTCGTACCAGTTGTATCGTAGTTCTGAGGATCCTGGAAGGTTCCGTCAGCTTTCATATAGGTGTTGTTCAGGAAGGTTGCAGTAGGCTGGTTAGCCTTACCCTGCAGGAAACGACGGGGAACGCTACCGCTAGTTGAGCAGTTCCAGAAGATACAATTGGTCATTACCCAGAAAGAAGTGGTAGCACGATAGATACCATTGTAGTTACCCCACTGGCCGTCGTTCTGGCATACGTTATAGAATGTGCTATTCTCGTAAGACAGCTTGTTATCCTCCCATCCGAAGGCTTCCTTTGCTTGGTCAATTCCGAAGCCACCGTAGCGAACAAAGTAGCGGAAACCAAAATCTGTGGTGTTATAGAACGTAGAGTTCTTAACTGTCATCTCCTTGGCAAAGCCACCACCATTGTTGGTATAGAAATAAGCATTACCAGTATTGTTGGCAGGTGTCTCCAGTTGAACCAAACAGTTGTCAACCAAGATAGTAGTTGGGAACCATGCACCGTTGTTATCAATCTTATTGTCAGTCAGGAAGAAAGATTTCAAGCCACTTACAGTACAATTGACAACGGCGATAGGCTCTTTAATCAGATACATATTCCAGTCTGCATCCCAAGCTTTGATGGTAACAGGCTTAATAGTTGGAGTCTTGCTCAGCTGGATAAATGGAGCAGTAGAGGCAGAGCACTCGAAGTTAATGTTCTTCAGTGTCAGTCCTTCATTGATGATAAAACCAGCATTTTCAGCAGCAAATACCACTTTAGCAGGGTTCTTTTCATCACTAACGATGGTCAAAGGCTCAGTTAACTCAACAGCTTCTCCAACATTAAATTCAGCACCTGCAGGTAGAGTAACAACTCCATCAACAGCATACTTGTCGAGATACTGAGCGAATGTTAAATTCTTGAGGTCATAAGTAGCCTCGTCAACAGTAGCAGGATTGTCGCTCTTTACCTGATCACATGACTGGAAAGCGAAAGCGCAAGCGAACAGAGCTGCGCAGAAAATCAAACTTTTCTTCATAATTGTTTTTGTTTTAGTTTAAATGAATTTATTGTTTTAATATTCTTGTTCACTGGTTCGCATCTGCAAGTGTAAAACATGCACAATGCGGTGCAAATATAGGTATTATCTGCGAATTATGCAAACTTTTTCCCAATTTTTCTTTAAACAAAGACGTTTCCAAGGGAATTTTGTCATCAAAAAGAAGATAAAAGGAGTAAAATGCAATAAAATAACAAGTAAATGGTTACATTTATAATGCTAAATCGTCTTAAATAAAGTAAAACTATATAGTTTGTAGCTACTAGATGAACAAATCAATGGTAAGAAAACACCTGCTCTTAGGAGTTTTGGCGATGCTGACAGCATGGCCTGTAAG
>JAEEGF011530186.1_pt1 | contig 10677 bp, 7 predicted proteins | sample 9134171 | NCBI WGS metagenome assembly JAEEGF01 (sample SAMN16246542, study PRJNA631951) | gut metagenome | biome: gut microbiome; feature: rumen; material: AP-attached | host: Bos | place: Iran: Karaj | collected 2018-10 | reverse complement strand
CGGGCAACGCAGCTGAAGGTGCCCTTAACAACGCTCCGGAGAAGTCCAGCAGCTACATGATCCTCTCGGCCCTGCCGGCCACACAGGGTATCTACGGCTTCGTGGCCTTCTTCATGTGGCTGCTCGTGTACAAGTTCGACTTTGCCGCCAACGGTCCCCTGCTCTTCGGAGTCGGTATTGGAGTCGGCATCGTCTGCATGATTTCCGCAATCCGCCAGGGTCAGGTATGCGCCAACGGTATAGTAGGCATTTCCCAGGGACATGATGTCCAGACCAACACCCTGATCTACGCCGCCCTCCCCGAATTCTACGCAATCCTCGGTCTGGTCGGCGCACTTATGCTTACACTGGCTGTCTAATATCCAAGCCATTTTAAATGAGTCTGATAAAATCTATCTCCGGCATCCGGGGAACTATTGGAGGAAAGCCCGGTGAAGGGCTTTCTCCCGTTGACATAGTCAGTTTCACATCCGCGTACTGCGCCACGATGCCACAGAGGAAACCTCGGCCCGACGACAGGAGATACAAGGTCGTGGTCGGACGGGATGCGAGGCTCTCCGGACAGATGGTCGAGAACCTCGTGGTGGGCACCCTGGTCGCCTGCGGAGTCGATGTGGTCCGTATCGGGCTTGCCTCGACTCCCACCACCGAGATGGCGGTGACCTTCGCGGAGGCTGACGGAGGGATCATCATCACTGCTTCCCATAATCCCCGCCAGTGGAATGCCCTGAAATTGCTCAATGGCAACGGGGAGTTCCTGACTGCAGCAGAAGGCCGGGCGATACTCGACCTGGCCGCCAAGGGTGAATTCGATTTCGCCGGGGTGGACGAACTGGGAGAGGTGACGGAACATGACTACACCGAGGAGCACCTGGACGCCGTCATTGCGTGTCCGGACGTTGATGTGGAATCCATCCAGGAAGCCCAGTTCAAAGTGGTCCTTGACGCGGTCAACTCCGTGGGAGGTATCATCATGCCGCGTCTTCTCGAAAGGCTTGGTGTCGAATGCATACGCCTCAACTGCGAGCCCACCGGTGATTTCGCCCACAACCCGGAACCCCTTCCGGAGAATCTGGAGACCCTATCAGCGGCAGTGGTCCAGGAGCATGCCGACATGGGAATATCCGTCGATCCGGATGTGGACCGTCTCGCTTTCATCTGCGAGGACGGCGAGCCGTTCGGTGAGGAATATACCCTGGTGAGCGTTGCCTCTTACCTCTTCGAAAGGGCTGCAAAGATAGCCGAAGCCGAGAGCATCTCGCTGGAAGAGGTTGCATACCCTTATGCTGCAGTCTCCTGTTCCAACCTTTCGAGCAGCCGCGCCCTCCGGGATGTCACCGAGAAATTCGGAGGCACCTATGAGGCAGCCGCCGTGGGAGAGGTCAACGTTACGACCAAGATGCGCGAGACCAATGCGCTGATCGGAGGCGAGGGCAATGGCGGAGTGATCTACCCTGCCGTACATTACGGACGTGACGCGATGGTCGGAGTGGCGCTCTTCCTTTCCAACCTGGCAAGGAAGAGGATGACGGTCAGCGAACTCAAGAAAACCTATCCTGAATACCACATCGCCAAGAACAGGATCGAACTTTCCGACTCCGGCCTGATCGACAGGATAATGGACAGGCTGAAGGAAGTCTATGCATCCGAAGACATCAACTGCATCGACGGAGTGAAGATCAGTTTTGAAGCCGAGCGCAAATGGGTCCACCTGCGCCGTTCCAACACCGAGCCCATCATACGCATCTATTCAGAAGCTCCCACAATGGAAGAAGCCGAGGCGCTTGCCGCTGAAGTGGTAGGCGTGGCGGACACCATAATAAAAGGTTAGCGGGAAAATGTTCTCGTTCAGGACAACGGCGCTGGAGGACCAGCTGGACAAGGCTCTGCTGAGCGGCAGGGTCGGTTGTTTCTGCACTCAGAACTGCTGGGACACCGCCCGCGGGCGCTATATGTACGACCTGTTCAGGGAAAGAGGAAACCTCCAGGCCGTCTTCAGTCCCAAGGGAGCTGAACTCACCCCGGGCACCAACCACATCTCCTTCGATCCTGAAGTCCTGAAGGACCTGGATGCCGTGGTGGTAGAGATCCAGGATGCCGGAGCAAGGTACTTCAATTATTCCAAGGACGTATTCATGCTTATGGAGACCATGGCGGCGATGGAGAATGCCCCGTCGCTGTACATAGTGGACCATATCAATCCGGCCGGAAGGATAGTGGAAGGATCCATGCCCACGGGAAAAGTCGAGCTGCATACGCCAAAGGTCGCCCACAGGCACGGAATGACCCTTGGAGAGCTCTGCACCATCTACTATACTGAGATCGGTGCCGGCTTCGCCCTGCACGTCATCTCAGCCTTGGCCAATGACTCCACGCGGCAGCTACTGCCCTGGACGATCGCACCGGCTTCCGACATACCCGGGATGTTCACCTGCCAGATGTATTCCGGAGGCGGACTCTGGAACAACACGACCATCACCCCGGGAATCGGTACTGCCAGGCCGTATGAGTATTTCGGAGCACCTTTCATCAGCCACAGCCCGTTGGATGTCATCCCCGCCCCGGCAGGTGTGCTGATGAGGCCATGCTCCTTCACTCCGTCAGCCGGCCGATATGCAGACCAGAGATGCCAGGGATACCAGATAATGCTCCAGCCGGGAAGCGAGTACCACTCACTCCTCCATACCATCCAGCTGGTCAGGTACTTCCTCGAAAGATATTCCCAGTTCGAACTCTCCGAAGGATTCGAGGAGAAACTGTCCGATCCGGCGATAATGGGATACCTGCACGGAGAGATCACCTATCATGAAGTGCGGGAGCACGTAAAGCTCGAAGAGCAGAAATGGATCCGGAAGGCCAAACGATATACCCTTTACGATGACCAACCGTACAGGATTAAATAGATTTTCAAAGGAATACGTTTGGATATTCAAGGAAAAGAGTTATCTTTGCAGGCTTTTTTACAGAAAAGAATTGTACAATTAAATCGTAAAGCAATGAAAAAAGGACTTCATCCCGAAACCTACCGCCTTGTAGCTTTCAAGGATATGTCTAACGAAACCGTGTTCGTCACCCGTTCCTGCGCAGAGACCAAAGAGACTCTGATGGTGGACGGAGTCGAGTACCCGGTCGTGAAGGTTGAGATCTCCAACACCTCTCACCCCTTCTACACTGGCAAGGTCAAGCTTGTTGACACCGCCGGCCGCGTTGACAAATTCTACCAGAGATACAAGGACCGCAAGAAATAGTCTTTTGCGGACAAAGGAAAACAAAAAAGTCGTACGAGAGTGCGACTTTTTTTTGTGGGATTCAGTTTTTTATCTATCTTTGCAATCCCGAACAATGCTGGGTTCGTATAACGGTTAGTACTCAAGATTCTCAATCTTGCAATAGGAGTTCGATTCTCCTACCCAGTACAAAAGGTGCCGCAAGGCGCCAGTGACTTGATGACGGCAGCATTTTTGTTGCCGTCATTTTCTTTTATTATAAATAATTATTATAATAGTACTTCATATACTTACGAAGTAACTATGGGACGGAAAATCGATCTTATCAACGTCGCTTTGTGGTGTCTGACCGGAATGTTGTTCTGCACCTTCCTGCAAAGCTGCAAATCCGAATTTGACTTTATTGAAGAGAGCCTGCGACCCGGGTCGGCTGATGCTGCGTTCTCAAACAGAGACATGACTGTCAATTTCTCATCAGCGGCCGGAAGTGCTTCTGTCGACATCAAGGCGACCGATGACTGGAATGCCAGATTTGTCAACGACAGGACCCGGGACTGGTGTTCCATCTCTACAGAAAGCGGGAAGCGCGGGACCGCGACTATCAATATATCGGTAAAGGATAATAATGAGTACGACACACGGTCAGCCTCCATTATTTTTACATCCGGAAAATCGAAGCTGACTATCTCTGTGGCCCAAAAGCAGAAAGATGCCATATTGGTCAGCGGCAACAGACTTGATGTGCCTAAGGAAGGAGGACAATTTACGATTGATGTCTCTTCAAACATAAAGTTCGACTGTCACGTCTCCGAATCTGCCAAATCATGGATTACCTTGCTTGATACAAGGAGCGGACTGTCCGAATCAAAGGTCATCCTCAGATTCTCCGCAAATGATGCAATCGGTAAAAGAGAAGGGGATATCGTCTTTTCCAGCGGACAAGTCAGTGAAACGGTAAAGGTCTACCAAGATGGGGAGATGCCGACCATCATACTAAGCCCTGATGATATCCATGTTTCACCTTCTTCAAGTAAATTCTCTGTGGAGGTTCGCAGCAACATAGATGTCAAAGTAGAGATCCCATCCGATGTGGATTGGATCCATGAATTCAAAACCAGGTCTTTGTCTTCAAGTACATATGAGTTTATAACAAGCGATAATGATGATTTCAATTCCCGGAGCTGTCTCCTGAAATTCTCTTCAGAAGAATGGGAACGGGAAGAATTCCTTTCCGTGACCCAGGACAGGAATCCCATAGTTGTCTCCCCAAAGACGGTTAAAGTCTCAGGGCGCGGATGTACTTTATGGATTGCGACCTCCAAACCTGACAAATCAGCATTTATAACCAAAACGGAAGACACCTGGCTTTCTCCCAATCCTATGCAAGATGATGGGATGATTCCTGTAGAAATCCAGGCCTTGGAAGAAAATGGTGAAGCCAGATCGGGATTCATCCTCGTGTACCACAAATCTTCCGATGTCCCCGACACGGTCGTTGTGCACCAGCATGAAATATGTCCCTCTTTTTCCTATTCCACAACCTCTTCTGTCGCACTTGCTCCCGTCATCGGCCCCGACCCGACAGCACCCGGGTTCATCCTATGGGGAGACGGTACATGCGATGAGTATTCTCCATCTGCCAAACACCTCTACAGCTCTCCGGGGCCCCATATTATCACAGTCGAGATAGCCAAGTACTTCTACAACCTAACCTTGCCGGCAATTGAGAACGGCATGACCGTCAGTTTCAGGGAAATCAGAACATTAGGAACCTATGGCAACCAATAGACACTTATATACTCTGTCCATCTGCATTCTGGTCAGCCTGCAGACAGTTTCTTTCGCACGGCCGGTATCACTGGAGAAAGCGAAAGAACAAGCTGCCGCCTTTTTTGCCTCAAATGGGGTCAGGACAAGGGCATCATTAAATGAACTTGAATTAACTGCTACATTCCCTAAAACTGAGACAAGGGGGCTGGATACAGAACCTACGATGTACGTTTTTTCTGTCAAATCCGGAGGCTTTGCCATAATTGCCGGAGATGATGCCGCCAGACCGGTACTGGCATTTTCATTGGAACAGCCTTTCGTGGAAGAGGGCATGCCTGATAACTTGCGTTATTGGCTCGAATGGTATTCCGATGTCATTGAATACGCCAGAAGCAAGGATTGGGGAACAAGAGGTGATACGCCTTCCACTAAGTTCGATCCGTCAAAAAGCGTCGAGCTAAAAACCGCAAGATGGGACCAGGTGTCCCCATTTAATGATCTTCTACCAGAAATCGACGGTAAGAAACCTTATACTGGATGTGTTGCCACGGCTATCTCCATCATAATGAAGTATCACAAATGGCCCATAAGAGGGACGGGGACCTTGCCCTCTTACAAAACGGGACTGCTTATTATTGATAGTTGCGACCTTGGGCATGCATACAAATGGGACAAGATGCTGGATGATTACAAGGAATGTGACGCAGAAGGTAAAGCACAACTTGCACGCCTGCTTTATGATGTAGCAGTAATGTGTAAAATGAGTTTCGGGTTATCTGGTTCTACAGCCTTCTTTAGCAATATTAGGTTACTTCCTGTATATTTCGGTTACGATCCTGGTATAATCAGGATAGGCCGTCATTACTCCGATGAGAAGTGGGAGACATTGATTTCAGAGGAGATTGACTCAGGACGCCCGGTTTTTTATAGTGGCAGCGGCCACAGGGGGAGACATGCTATGGTCATTGACGGTTACAACGGCCGCTATTTCAGCATTAATTTCGGATGGGGAGGAACTGATAACGGATATTACACCTTGTCACCCATTGATGGGGATCTTGACGGAATTGTCGAGTTTTATCAGAGCCAGGAGGTGGCATTAAATATTAAACCATATGATGGTGGTAAGGGAGACTTCGTTCCCTTTGTCAGTGGGAATAACTCCATTTCAGAGGACTTCGAAAAAACTAAAAGGGTATTACTTAAACAGTCTGTCAATAATGATAGCTATCTTGGAGGCGAGATAGAGGTACGGTACGTCCTATACGACCGGAGAGAGAATGTAAAGGAAGTCATCTCCCCCAGCGGAAGGATATCGTTCGAAGATATATCAAACGATAAAGCAGCCATGGTGGACATTCCAGGCAGGAGCTATCCTGTCAGTCTTGAGTGTCATGTTACGAAATCCCTTGAAGAAGGAGACATGGTTGCACTTTCCAGGAAGGATCCATCATCCGGAAAGTGGGTTCCCTTACCACAAGGGAGGAGCAGTATAATTGTTTTCACAACCAGACCGATTGCATCTCTGCTGCAGTTTGGTATGATTGATTTGAATGCCCATTACGAGCATCGGCTATGGGGGAAAACCTCTTTTTCAATCTTTGACAGCCTTTACTGGAGCTTGAGCAAAGAAGGTGAGAATACCCCCATATTCGGGAGTTATAATCAAAGGAATATTTGGCCTTCATCTACGATGCAGCAGACCTATTCCGGGGATGAAATCGTAAATGGAGACCGTTTTGTATCATTCAATCACCTGCTTGATACTGGCAATTATGTCTTCCGGTGCTACAATCCCGCCACCGGGGAGAAGATGACTGTCAATTTGGAACTGTAACAGTTACAACGGCTGGCCGTAATAGGCGTCGGGACCGTGTTTCCTTGAGAAATGCTTCTCGATAAGGAGCGGATTCATCTTCGAGTCCGGGTTCAGGGTCATCGAGATGAACGCCATCTTGGCTACCTGCTCCAGCACGACGGCATTGTGGACGGCTTCGTCAGCGTCCCTGCCCCAGCTGAAGGGGCCGTGATTCTTCACGAGGACACCTGGGGTATGAACCGGATCGATGTCCCTGAAACGCTCAACTATCACATTTCCCGTCTCAAGTTCGTAGTCTCCCCTCACCTGACAGGTGGTCATGTCAGCGGTGCAAGGGATGTCGTTGTGGAAATAATCCGAATGGGTGGTTCCGATATTCGGTATGTCCATTCCCGCCTGCGCCCAGGCGGTCGCGAAAGTTGAATGGGTATGGACAATCCCCCCTGTTTCAGGGAAAGCCCGATATAATACAAGGTGGGTGGGGGTATCTGAAGATGGTTTCAGGTCACCCTCAACTACCCTGCCGTCAAGATCGACTACCACCATGTCTGCCGGTATCATCCGGTCGTACGGGACCCCGGAAGGTTTTATGACCACAAGGCCTGAGGCCCGGTCGATCGCCGAGACATTCCCCCAGGTGAAAAGCACCAGTCCATGGTCTACCAGGGCCAGGTTGGCCTTGCAAACCTGTTCTTTCAATCCTTCAAGCATCATTCAGCAGTTTTAATCCATACGGACATAGCTCCGGGTCCCCTGTGGGCCCAGGCATAATAAGGGATCAGGGTAAGCTTTCCTTCCCCTTCAAGTCCAGCCACCAGACGGTTCACCCCGCCCAGCAGACCGGGGCATTCCTCAACTTCGAGCGGTCCATTGGAAGGAACCTTTACGTCAAGTACATCGACACCCTCGTTGTCAGGCCATTCCGCACAGTATACGACAGGTCCTCGCTCGAACGAGATACGGCCACGGTCGGCCTCGATGGCATCGTCGGCAACAACTCTGCGCGGTTCCATATCGAGATGGAGGGATACCTTGTCGCCTGCCTTCCATCTGCGGCGGATCACGAAATAGCCATCCTGGAGTTCAGCGGATACAGCCTCTCCGTTCACTTCTACCCCATATCCGAGAACCTTTCCGTCAGCATACCGGTAGAGGTCTCCGGGAGTCACTTCTCCCCTGACCCAACCAGGGATCCTTAGCATCATCGCAAACTCCTTTCCGGGAGCCTTGTCGATGGATATGTCTATATCCCCTGACCAGGGATATCCGGTCTCCTGGGAAATATCCACCCTCTTGCCTCCGACCTCAAGCGTTGCGGTATCGGATACATAAAGGTTGACATAAAGCCTGTCATCCTTCACAGCATAGACATACCCGGGCAGAGACGGGATGAACCGGCAGATATTCGACGGACAGCAGGCGCAGCCGAACCAAGGCTGCCGCTCATAGGCCCCGCGGCACTCCAGCGGGTTGGGATAGAAGAACGATCCCCCGTCCAGCGAGACTCCGCTTATAAGGGCATTATAGAGGGTACGTTCGAGTACATCGAAATACTTCGATTCTCCGTGCAGGAGGAACATCCTGTAGTTGAAATAAACGTTGCCTATTGCGGCGCAGGTCTCGCAATATGCACTCTCGTTGGGGAGTTCATAATCATCCCCGAAAGCTTCACCTGCGTGGCGGGCGCCGACTCCTCCCGTGATATAGAGCTTGCGCGTGGCGATATTCTCCCATATCCGGTCTATCGCTTCGATATAATCCGTCATACCGGTCAGCGCGGCCACGTCTGCCACTCCGGAATAGAGGTATTCGGCACGTACGGCATGGCCTACGGCCTCATCCTGCTCAAGTATCGGCTTGTGTGACTGGATATATGTATTCCTGGTCCCGGTCTTTCCGCGTCTTTCTACGAAATAAACCGCCTGGTCCAGATACTTCCTGTCGCCCGTGGCCAGATAGAGCTTAGCAAGGGCCATTTCGGCTATCTCATGGCCGGGGATTACGTCAGCCTGCCCTTCACCCAGACCTACTTCCCTGCATACACAGTCTGCATACTTGATGGCTATATCGAGGAAATTGCGCTTCCCCGTAGCCTGATAGTGGGCTACCGCCCCCTCGATCATATGACCGAGGTTGTACAGTTCGTGGCTGTTGACCTCCTCCACGGACCAACGCTTGCCACCCACCCAGCTGTGCGGATGCCAGGGATTCATCTGACGGGCGGTATTCAGATAACCGTCAGGCTCCTGGGCGGCCGCCACGATGGTCAATACGCTGTCTATATATGCCTCCAGGGCCGGATTCGGGCTTGTCTGCAGAAGATAGCTCGCCCCCTCGATTGTCTTGTAAACGTCGGTGTCATCGAACGGGAAGCCTCCGATCCTGTATGTCGAATCAGGATGGACTGCACGGACGAAATTGTCATACCGGCCGGTTTCCTCACACTTGCTGAATGCAAGGGGGACGGTCACCTTCCGGCTTGCCTCAAGCCTTTGCCCCCAGAACGAATCAGTGACCTTGACGGCAGTAAAAGGAACCGGGTCTATCGGGTAACCCGACTGCGGTTTCTCCCCGGAACATGCAGCCAGGGCCGAAAGGAGCGACACAAGAATACAAATCCTTCTCATTGTTACTTGACGAATATCTGTTTTTCAGTGAAACCACCCAGTTTCAGATACTTCCCGTACAGTTCCCGGTACGCCTCGGTATTTTCGGGGACGGGGATATACTCGCAGAGGAATCCGCTGTTCATGGCAGCGCTGGCATCCTCTACCTTGCCATATACTCCGGCGGCAGTAGCCGCAAACATCGCGGCGCCAAGTGCGCACACCTGGTCGGACTTGCTAACCTTGATCGGCTTTCCCAGGACATCAGCCATGGTCTGCATAACGAAAGGACTCTTCTGGGCGATGCCACCTACTCCTATAACTGAATCTATCCGGATGCCTTCCTCCGCGAAACGGTCCGAAATCGCCTTCGTACCGAACGCCGTGGATTCAACCAGGGCACGGTATACCCGGATGGGATTGGTACCGAGGGTAAAGCCGGCGATGGTTCCCTGAAGCAATGGATTGGCATCCGGAGTACGTCTTCCGTTTATCCAATCCGTAGCCACCATGGTGCTCTCGCTTATCGGCATGGCCGCAGCCGCTTCGTTCAGGACAGGGAATATCTTCGCATGGATCTCTTCAAGGGCGTTGTCGTCCAGTCCTGCGAACTGCCTTATAGGCCATTCAAGCATCCTGCGCCACATGGCGTACACATCCCCGAAACTGCTCTGGCCGGCTTCCAGACCGACCATCCCTGGAATCACGCTTCCATCCACCTGTCCGCATATTCCACGGATGCATTTGCTCCCTATCTCATCGTAGGAAGCGACCATCACGTCACAGGTAGAAGTTCCGATGACCCTCACGAGGGTATGCGGAGCGACACCCGCTCCAACGGCTCCCATATGGCAGTCGAAAGCTCCTCCGGCCACCACGACCGATGTTGGAAGTCCCAGTCTTTCAGCCCATTCAGGGCATAGCGTACCTACCGGCTTGTCCGCAGTCTCCGTTCTCTCGAAAAGGCGCTCACGGTATCCGGCAAGGAGAGGATCGATACCTGCCAGGAAATCCTCCGGAGGCAGCCCGCCCCATTCCTCGTTCCACATGGACTTGTGGCCCTGGGCGCAGCGGCTGCGCACGATTTCGTGTGGCTTGGTGGTACCGGTCAATATGGCAGGCATCCATTCGCAGTGTTCGACGATACTGTAAGCCTTTGCAGCGACTTCCGGAGAGGAACGCAGGATGTGGAGAGCCTTGGCCCAGAACCATTCGGAACTATAGATACCTCCTTCATATTTGGAATAATCCACCT
>JAEEGF012257120.1_pt1 | contig 10679 bp, 3 predicted proteins | sample 9134171 | NCBI WGS metagenome assembly JAEEGF01 (sample SAMN16246542, study PRJNA631951) | gut metagenome | biome: gut microbiome; feature: rumen; material: AP-attached | host: Bos | place: Iran: Karaj | collected 2018-10 | reverse complement strand
GAAGGAAAGAGCCAGAGCCACCTGCCCTACGGCACCGAGATGTTCCTGGGCGAGAACCGCGGCGACCTGCGCAACTTCGCACACTTCTGCATCGACAACGGCGCCGACGTGGTCTATGGCCACGGGCCCCACGTCGTAAGGGCGCTCGAAGTGTACAAAGGCCGCTTCATTGCCTATAGTCTCGGCAACTTCTGCACCCCCTACGGCATGAACCTCACCGGCATTTCGGGATACTCGCCTGTGGTGCGCATCACCATAGGAAGCGACGGCGCATTCCGCGAGGGAAAAATCTTCTCGTTCATTCAGACGAAAGGCGTGGGACCGCGTAAGGACAGCACCAACGCCGTGGCCCGCGAGATGAAACAGCTCACCGAGGCCGACATCAAGGGCTCGCCCATCCGCATCGACGCCGAGGGCAACATCACCCTGGCCCAGTAAGCAACCTCGGGCTGGAAAATTGCATCTTGCGACCATCCCTTACTGTAGTTCGCGCCAGTCCAGACGCCATCCGACTCCAGTCCAGACGCCATCCGACTCCAGTCCAGACCGCATCCGACTGCAGTCCAAACCGCATCCGACTGCAGTCCAAACCGCAAAAGGACTGGAGTAGTTTGCGGAAAAGACTGAGTCCAAACTGAATACTACGCACAGCAAATCAATGAATTAACCCCCATCAACCCCTTTTCTATGAAGAAGATGCTCTTGTTGCTGGCCTGTTGTCTCGTGGCCAGCCACGCCCTGGCATGGTATATCGGCCGCAACCATTTCCGACTCAGCGGGCAATGGAAGCTGAAATTGTCGGACACTTATCTCTCGGCAACCGACATCCAGAAAGTGAACGTATTGAAGTTGAACTACGACGACGTCATCACCCTGCCGGGAACCACCGACACCAACCACAAGGGCAACGCCCCGGCCCGCAAGGACGAGACCACCCGCCTGACGCGTCTTCACAGCTTCGTGGGACAGGCTTGGTATGAGCGCGAAATAGAAATCGGCGATTGGATAAAGGATTATCCCCTCGAACTGGTGATGGTCTTGGAGCGAACCAAGCCCACCGCGGTCTTCGTCGATGGGCACTTCATGGGCACCAACGACAACATTTCCACCCCACAAGAATACAATCTTACCAGATACCTCAAGCCGGGAAAGCACCGCCTGACCATCATGGTTGACAACACCGACCGCGCCGTGCCGCCTCAGGTGGTGACAAACTCACACGCCTATACCGACGACACGCAGACCAACTGGAACGGCATTTTGGGGCGCATGACCATTGAAATGCGGTCGGCACTCCACATTCGCGACATCGACATAGAGACCAGTGCCCAGCGCCATGAGGTGGCCGCCACCATCAACATTGAAGGCCAGATGAAGGGCGACGCCAACGTGGAGGTGATTTTGGTGCCATGGGGAAGCGCCTACGGCATAGTGATTTCGCAACAAACCATCAAGAAAGACAAGCTCACGGAGCGGCGCTTGCGCGTGAAATATCAGGATGAGGGGATGCTCACTTGGAGCGAGTTCCATCCGGAACTATACCGCCTTTGCGTCACCGTCAACGAAACCGACATGATGGAAAAGCCCTTCGCCCTCTGCGACTTTTCAACCAACGGCACGCAATTTGCCGTGAACGGCCAAACCACCTTCCTCCGCGGAAAGCACGATGCCTGTGTGTTCCCCCTGACCGGCCATGTGCCCATGGACATGGAGCAATGGCGCCGCTACTTCCAGGTGTGCAAGGGCTACGGCATCAACCATGTGCGCTTCCACTCCTGGTGCCCGCCCGAGGCATGCTTCATGGCGGCCGACATCGAGGGAATCTACCTTCAGCCCGAGTTGCCCTTCTGGGGCGACCTGAAGAAAGACGACCAGCAGCTCACCACGTTCCTCATCAAGGAGGGCATCAACATCATCCGCGCCTACGGACATCACCCGTCGTTCAAGATGATGGCCCTGGGAAACGAATTGTGGGGCGACATCACGACCATGGAGCGATTTGTTGACACCTTCCGCAAAATGGCGCCCGACAAGCTCTTTACCTTCGGAAGCAACTATTACCTGGGCTATCAGGGCTGGCATCAGGGAATGGACTACTTCACCACATGCCGCAACGGGGGCGAGGAGCGCGGACAATACAACACCCACACGCGAGGGTCGTTCTCGTTTGCCGATGCCCACGACGGAGGCATCATCAACCATTTCTACCCCAACTCCACCATGAATTTCGCCGATGCCATCAAGGGCCTGCAAGTGCCCGTCATCAGCCACGAGACGGGGCAGTTCCAGACTTATCCCGACTATGGCGAAATAAGCAAATACCGAGGAGTGCTCTATCCCTACAACCTGGAGGAATTCCGTCGCCGCCTCAACGCCGCCGGCATGGGCGACCAGGCACAGGACTTCCACCGCGCATCGGGGTTGTGGAGCATGGAGCTCTATAAAGCCGACATAGAGATGGACCTGCGCACGCCGGGCTTCGGAGGATTTCAACTGCTTGACATTCAGGATTATCCCGGACAGGGGTCGGCCTACGTGGGCGTGCTCGACGCCTTCATGGAGTCGAAAGGCCTGATCACGCCCGACGAGTTCCGCCAGTTCTGCTCGCCCATCGTGCCGCTCTTCGTGGCCGAAAAATTTTGTTTCACCACCGGCGAACAACTCAAAGGGCACGTCCAGCTGGCCAACTACGCCGAGCCGTTTGGCGACTATGCCTGGGACAACGGACAAATGGCCTGGCAAATCGCCGACCGCGAGGGAGCGGTTCTTGACAAAGGAGTTTTCAATATTTCGGAGAATAGTCACGGGCTGACCGACGTGGGCGACATCAGCTTCGACATCAGCGGCATCAAGCGTCCGCAACAACTTCGCCTCACACTAAAAGCCTTCTACAACAAGGCCAGCGGGAAATGTCATGAAAACAACTATAAACTGTGGGTGTTCCCACGACCCGACAATGCGGAAAAAGCCGAATTGGAAAGGGCGAAAAAGAAAATCGCCGTCTGCCACCGGGCGGATGACGATTTCTATGGCCGCCTCTCAAGGGGCGAAACGGTGCTCCTCATGCCCGACACCACACAGATGAAAGACCTTACCATTGGCGGATTGTTCCAGACCGACTACTGGAACTACCGCATGTTCAAGACAATTTCCGAGAACAACAACCGCCCGGTGTCGCCCGGCACGCTGGGAATACTAACCGACCCCGCGCATCCGCTTTTCGGCTCGTTCCCCACCGACGGCCATACCTCTTGGCAATGGTTCCCCGTCATCAAGGCGTCGCGCCCATTCATCCTCGACAACACCGCCGCCGCCTACCGGCCCCTGGTGCAGGTCATCGACAATGTTGAGCGCAACCATAAACTGGGACTCATCTTCGAGTTCTCCGTTGGCAAGGGCAAGTTGTTGGTGTGCATGTCGCCACTTGATGAACTTGGCCAGTATGCCGAGGCGCAACAACTCTATGCCAGCATGTTGAAATACATGGCCTCGCCGGCCTTTTCGCCCGCCACCGCCATCAGCATAGGCGACCTGAAGAAGCTGTTCTCCACGCCGGTAACTGAGGGAACCATTGGCGTGCTCAACAATATTTCACCTTATTAAATTATTATAGAGGCGCTGGAAATTCTAGAAACTCTAGATATTCTAGATTCTCTAGATATTCTAGACTCTCTAGATAAATTTACTCAAATGCACCCATGCGGAGCATGTTGACCTCTTGCTCGGTGAGGTAACGCCAGTCGCCGCGCTTGAGGTTCTTCTTGGTCAGACCTGCGAAGAAGACACGGTCGAGTTTGGTGACCTTGTAGCCGAGGTGCTCGAAGATACGACGGACGATGCGGTTGCGGCCGCTGTGGATCTCGATGCCCACCTGCTTCTTGTCGGTCTCGGAGGCATATTCGACGGCATCTGCGTGGATCTCGCCATCATCGAGCTGGATGCCCTCAGCAATCTGACGGAGGTCGGCAGCTGTGACATTCTTGTCGGTGTGGACGTGGTAGATCTTCTTCTTGAGATACTGCGGATGAGTGAGCTTAGAGGCCAGCTCGCCATCGTTGGTCAGGAGGAGCACACCCGTAGTGTTGCGGTCGAGGCGACCAACGGGGTAGATGCGCTCATCGCAAGCACCCTTGACGAGATCCATAACCGTCTTGCGGTTCTGGTGATCGTCGCTAGTGGTGACGTAATCCTTCGGCTTGTTGAGGAGCACGTAGACCTTCTTCTCGATGCGGACGGGCTGATCGTGGAACTTGACCTCATCGGAGCGTTTCACTTTCGTTCCGAGTTCGGTGACGACTACGCCATTCACGCTGACAACACCAGCCTGGATGAATGTGTCGGCCTCGCGACGCGAGCAAACGCCAGCATTAGCGAGGAACTTGTTCAGACGAATAGGTGCTTCGGGGTCGATGTGAGCCTCGGAGTATTCGATGCGCTTCTTGAAGCTGTATTTAGCGTTGGGGTCGTAGCCGGGTGTGCGCTGGCGACGCGGACCTCCGAAGTTGCCGCGCTGCTGGAATCCTCCGCGCTGGGGACCGTAGCCACCTCCGCGCTGGGGACCGTAGCCACCACCGCGCTGCTGTCCGTAGCCACCGCGCTGCTGGTAGCCTCCGCGCTGCTGGTAGCCGCCTTGCTGTCCGTAGCCTCCGCGCTGCTGATAACCTCCGCGGGGCTGGTATCCACCTTCGCGAGGCTGGAATCCTTCGCGCGACTGGTAGGCTCCTTCGCGTGGTTGGAATCCTTCGCGAGGCTGGTAGCCTCCGCGTGGCTGATAGCCTCCGCGTGGCTGGTAGCCTCCACGAGGCTGATAACCACCTCGGGGCTGATATCCGCCTTCACGTGGCTGGTAGCCTCCGCGTGGCTGGTAGCCGCGTGATTCCTGTCCCTCCTCTACGGCGTTGCCGTTGGCATCGTAGCGTGGACGGTAGGTGCGACGCTCGCCGTCGGCACTACTGCCATATACTGGTCGTTGGATGCGAGGACGTGGTGTGCGTCCTTGTCCATAGCTCTTGTTGGGATCTTGGTTGAATGAGGGCTTGAAACCTTCACGGTGTTCGTCGTGACCCTCGTTGGCGTTGAAGTTCTCGCGCCATTTTTCGTCGTTGTTTTCCATTGCTTTTACTTTTACTTTAGAAGAATGATAAAAATGTAGATAATGATAAATAATAAATAGGAAAGGTATTAAAAACCTGTGTAGTTCTCTGGTGTGATACGTCGTAGTTCAGCCTTGACATCGTCAGAAACTTCGAGCGTCTCGATGAAGTCGGCGATGCTTTCGTGGCTGATGGCGGCTCCTGTGCGAGTGAGCGCCTTGAGAGCTTCGTAGGGGTTGGGGTAGCCTTCGCGGCGCAGTATGGTCTGGATGGCTTCTGCCACTACTGCCCAGTTGTTCTGCAGGTCGGCACGCAGGGCTTCCTCGTTGAGGAGCAGCTTGCCGAGTCCTTTGAGGGTGCTTTGGATGGCGATGACGGCATGGCCGAAGGGCACGCCAACGTTGCGCAGCACGGTGCTGTCGGTCAAGTCGCGCTGCAGGCGGCTGACGGGGAGTTTCTCGGCGAGGTGGGCGAGCACGGCGTTGGCCATGCCCAAGTTGCCTTCAGAGTTTTCGAAGTCGATGGGGTTGACCTTGTGGGGCATGGCGCTGGAGCCTACTTCGCCAGCCTTGACCTTCTGACGGAAGTAGCCCATGGAGATGTATTGCCAGATGTCGCGGTCGAGGTCGATGATGACGGTGTTGATGCGTCGCATGGCGTCGAAGAGCGCGGCGAGGTTGTCGTAGTTGGAGATCTGGGTGGTCCATTGCTCGCGCTGCAAGCCCAGTTTGTCGCTGACGAAGCGGTTGCCAAACTCGTGCCATTCGATGTCGGGATAGGCTACGTGGTGGGCATTGAAGTTGCCGGTGGCGCCACCGAACTTGGCGGAAAGGGGCACGGCCTGCAGCAGCTCAGCCTGTTGCTTGAGGCGGTAGGCGAAGACGCGTATCTCCTTGCCCAAACGGGTGGGGGAGGCTGGCTGACCATGGGTCTTGGCTAGCATGGGGATGTCGGCCCAAGCATCGGCATAGGACACGAGGGTGTCGATGAGCTGGCGGAGCAGGGGGTAATAGACATCGTCCAACGCTTCCTTGATGCTCAAGGGGACGCTGGTGTTGTTGATGTCCTGCGATGTGAGACCGAAGTGGACGAAGTTTAAAGTTGAAAGTTGAAAGTTTTTCGTTGAAAGTTTCTCGTTGAACGTTGTAAGCTTCTCCTTGATGAAATATTCAACGGCTTTTACGTCGTGGTTGGTTACGCTCTCGATTTCCTTGACGCGTGCAGCATCGTCCTGCGAGAAGTTCTCGTAGATGTCGCGCAGTTGTGGAAACAGGTTGCGGGGAAAGTTTGCCAGTTGGGGCAACGGCAATTCGCATAGCGCGATGAAATATTCGATTTCGACGCGGATGCGGTAGCGGATGAGTGCAAATTCTGAAAAGTACGCGTCGAGCGATTCGGTCTTCGAACGATAGCGGCCGTCAATGGGGGATATGGCCGTAAGTGGAGTCAGTTCCATAGCATCGTGGGGATGAAATAATACTATATATAAATAAGGTGTGTTTTCGAATAAACTGTGATGAGGTTTGTCTCTTATTTTGCTCTTTCTCCCGAAAGGCGGCGCAAAGGTAAGGAATAATAGTGAGAAAAGAAAACGTAAAGGGGAAATATTTCGCTTCGGCGGTCTTTTTTGACAAATAATAAGCCGTAGGGCGCACTTGAGGTTAGCGCGTCAAGGTGAATTTCATGTTGAAGCCGAAGTCCTGAGTGATGGTGGGGTAGGACGACGAGGAGAGCAGCGGGTCGTTGCGCTGGAAATTGTAGTAGAGCGAGAGAGTGACGTAGCGGCTCATGGTGTAGTCGGCAGCGAAGGAGGCTTTGATGGCGCGGTTGCCGCTGGTGGCCTCGGAGAGCGACGTCTGGATGTTGCGCGTGATAGCGTCCTGATTGCGGAACGAGAAGTCGAAGCGCAGGTTGAGGTCGTGGGCGAACGTGTTGCGGTTGCTATTGGTTGACGTGTTGCTCTTGGCATTCTTGTTTTTGCCCTTGGTGTCGTCCTCCTCGCTGTCGCCCTTGCCCTTACTCTTGCCCTTGGTGGATGCCTTCTGGCTGCTGCTCTTCGAGGTGAAGAGTCGGTTGATGTTGAAGTCGTTGATCTTGTAGCCCCATCCGATGACCATGTCTGCGGAGCTGGCTTCGTTGATCTGCGCGGCGGTCATGGAGAGAGTGAGCACACGCGTCTTGCGGTACTCGAGCTTCAGGGTCATGTTGTTCTGCAACGTGGCGTTGAGGCCGATGAGCGGCGTGAAGGCTTCGTTGATGCTGACGGTGGAGATGTCGTACATCGACGAGGGAACGTAGAGGCCGGTCGTGGTGTTCTGGACGTAGCCCATGTCGGAGCCGTGCATGTACTCGACCCACGATGCGTAACTGTTGTAGGAGCCTACGGCATAAAGGCTCTTGTAGGTGTGGGTGAGGGTGAGGCTCTTCAGGTGGTCGCGTACCCAAGGCAAGTTGGACAGGCCCTTGTAGTTGAGCGTCCAGTTGGGCAGCAGACGTGTGATGGCAGGGAAGATGTCGAGGCTGGCACCATGAGCGCTACCACCCGTGTAGGCTGCCAGGAAGGCGGGGATCATCACGTCGCTGCTGTAGATGTCCACCGTTCCGTTGGCAGGATCGAAGTCGCCGTTCATACCCGTCAATTCGGGATAGCGGGTACCGGCATAGCGCGCTTCCACACGTTGCTGGATGATGGGCAGGTAGTTTTGGAAATTGCGGAAGGCATCGCTCGTGTAGCCGTTGCCGGCATTGCCGCGGCTCTGGAAGGCGGTACGGAGGCTGATGGTCGTCATGTTGAACGTACCTGTGCGGGTTGTGGGACTGCCGGCGTACATATACTGAATGTTCTTAGCGCTGTTCATCGTGCGGCTGGCGCTGAGGTCAATCTTGAGGTCGGGCAGCGGCTCGAGGGAGGCCTTGATCTGAAGGTCGGTCATCAGGTTGGTGGTGGCGGGCGTGGAGACGCTGTCGCTGTTGAGCAGCCAGTTGTTGTCATTGGCACGGTCGATGTAGTCGTCGCCGACAAGACCGAAGGCGAAATCCAAGCCTGGCGACATGACACCATTCAACTTGCGCTGGCCAAAGGCATCGCCTACGTTAGGCTTAAAGCCAGGCAGGGCGAGGGCATAGGTATTGCGGTAGCTGATGCTGGCATTACGCAGCATCATGAGGAAGCGTGCTCCGGCTTGCGCCCATTGGTACCATTTCTGTTCCTCCAGTTTGGGCTTGGGTATGACGTTGACGCGTAGCTTCAACGGGGCAAGGGTGCTGTCGAGCACCATGGCGACGTCAGTCTTGGCATCGGCTTTAGCGTCCGCGCTTTCAGCCTTGCCTTCTTTCTTGCTCTCTTTCTTGCCGTCAGTTTTGCCGTCAGCCTTTCCTTCGTTCTTTCCTTCAGCCTTACCATCTGACTTTCCGTCCTTCTTGTTGTCGATCTTGCTATCAGCTTTTCCATCGGCCTTTCCGTCCTTACCTTCGGGTCTTTCAACCTTGGTGTCAGCTGCGAGGGCGAGACTGTCTTTGGCGAGTGCGAGGCTATCTGTGGCGAGGCTGTCAGTGATGGCATCGGCCATTTCCTTAGCCCGTTTCTTGGCTTGCTTCTCAGCTTCGCGTTGTGCCTTCTCTGCCGCTTTGCGTGCTTTCTTGGCCGCTGCTACGAGCTCCTTTGGAGGCATGATCCTGATGGTGTTCTCATCGACGACCTTATATTTAATATTGTACGGCTTGCCTTGCTCGTCCTTGGCCGTGACGGTGATGCGTGTACTCTTTTGGCCATGCTTGAGCTCGATGGCGGAGTCAGGCAGCACGACCTCACCAGCGAAGCCCTTGATCTGCTTCTTCTGCCCTCCGACGCCCTTCTCGTTGGATTGTGCCTTCAGCTTCGAAGGATCGGTGAGGGCTTTGAGCTCCGTGCTGTCGCCTGCGGCAGCTTTCTTCTGGGCTTCAGCAAGTTTCTTGGCCGCTGCCTCTTCCTCCTTCTTCTTGGCTTCCTTCTCCTTCTTCTTGGCCTGGTCTTTCTTCTTGCCCTCGCTCTTGATGGTTGACGTGGAGAAGCGTTTGTTGGCCTCTTTGAGGAACTCCGAATGGTTGTAGAGCGTCTCCATGTTCAACTTACCGTTGAGGTTCACGGTGCGTTGCGTGTTGACGGTATTGCCGAGCGTGCTGCCGTCCTCGAGCTCTGCTCCGCGTTTCCAGTTGTAGGTGCCTTGGTAGGTGCCGTCGACGGCAATCCAGTCGAGTGCAGGAATCTTGTCAAGAGGTACTTTGTAGCTGGCCTGCACGCTTTGTGCATAATCGAGCGGCGTTCCGAAACCGCGTATGCTATGCATGACGCTATCCTTCCACGCGTCGTAGCTGTCAGCGTAGAGATCCTTGTTCACGGGGGTGTAAGGTTCTTCAATCTCGGCGTGTGTGCCGCTTTGGAAGGTGAAATGGAGGGCTTTCGTGAGATCCCAACGCAGGTTGAATTCGCGGTTCCAAAGGAACGTGGGCGTCCAGCGAACGGGGATGGCGTTGGGCGATTCGAGGTTGTCCATGTCGCGCTCCTGAATCTCGGTGTAGTTGCGGACGATGTCGGTGTTGAACGTGAGGCTCTGCGGTGCGTAGTTGAAGTTCTGAGCCTTGATCAAGTCAAGCCACTTGGACTTTGACTTGATATTCTTGAACGGCTCCCAAGGTTTCCAGTTGGGCGACCAGCTATAGTTCATTCCGCCGCGCCATGTTTTTTCGTGCTCGTAGGCTACGGTCTCGCCGACGTTGTAGGAATGTGTGTGGCTGTAGTTGAACGTGAAGTTGGCTGGGTCGTAAGGCATCGGGTGCTTCTTGCTCTGGATGTTCACCTTGACGCCGCTGAGCGACAGGTTCTTCGTAATCTGCTTCTGTGTCGTGAGGTTCGTGAGGCTGTCCTTCTCGTGCTTCGTAGTGAGCGCTTCGAGGGCGTCGGTCAGCAACATGTCCGTATCAAGAGGATTGTACTTGGGTTTCACGGTTTCACGCGAATAGCTGTAGTAGAGCGGGAAGTTGACCATGGCCTTGGGCGGCAGCAGCTTGCCGAGGTCGAGCTGCGTGGTGATGGTGTAGTCGTAGGTGTCCTCGTTGCTGCGCTCCTCGACGCTTTGTTCGATGCCTCCGAAGCCGGCTTTCTCGATGTGTCCCTGCAGGTTGACTGAACCGAGATCCGAGAGCTGGATGTTCAATGCAGCCTGTGCTGCCCAGCCTCCTTCGTTGGAGAATTCCTGTAAACGCAGCTCATTGGCCCACACCTCGACACTCTTCAACGTGCGGCCATTGTTGCGGATACCGATCATGATGGTCTTCACCTCGCCCAGCGTGGGATTACCCATCACGCTCATGCGGTTGCTGGGTCGGTCGCTGTCGAACTCGCTGAACTCGCGGTTGAAGCTGGCCGTGCCGAGGCTCTTCTCGTGGTTGCGATTCTTCTTGAGAGCCGTCAGCTTCGAGAGGTCGATGTCGATCATGTTTTCCTCGGGCCATACAGAGCGGCAGTCACGAGCGTTGTAGGTGTCATAATTCGAGCGTTGTGGCGTTAGCGTCAACGGCACTTCGTATTCGTAGTAGTTGCTCTTGTAG
>JAEEGF010491057.1_pt1 | contig 10679 bp, 10 predicted proteins | sample 9134171 | NCBI WGS metagenome assembly JAEEGF01 (sample SAMN16246542, study PRJNA631951) | gut metagenome | biome: gut microbiome; feature: rumen; material: AP-attached | host: Bos | place: Iran: Karaj | collected 2018-10 | reverse complement strand
CAAGAGGCTTCTTGGGTATTCTTTCGGCATGCAGCTGAAAGATGTATTGCCAACGGCCCTGGTGTGTGCCGTAGAGGCGGCGGTGGTGTTTGGAATCGATATCGCCTCTAATCGTGTCGTGCCGTTGCTTGGCATCGGGGACGCAGGCCCAGCCTATTTGTCGTTTCTCGCGATTAAACTGTTCTTCCAGTTCACCTTGGGTGCGGTGACGTTCTTCGGGCTTGCATACTGGTTCCGACTTCGCCCCCTGGGGGAATATGCCCAAATGGCGTCCGAGGTGTTGGGCAGGCGGTTTTCAAGGATAGCGGAAAGGTTGGCGAAACGATTCGATTGCCATTCCATTAACCAATGATTCAACCAAAACCAAGACCGATTAGACTTTGTGACGATTGTTGTGACGCACTGAGTTCTTTCGCAGTAGTGTTCAGCGTTTTTTTACGATTGTGATATACCTTTTTCATGAGAGAATCCATGTTAGAACGTCTTTGTGTCATACTGCCCGTGTACAACGAAGAGGCGGCAGTGGGGGAAGTGCTGCGGAAGTGGGATGAGGAATTGGGGCGGCTGGGGATCGATTACGTCATTCGACCATATAATGACGGCTCCAAGGATACGTCACTTCGGGTGATGAGGGATTTCGCCATCGCCCACAAGCGCGTCGAGGTAAGGGACAAGACAAACAGCGGCCATGGGCCGACGATTCTTACGGGTTACCGAGACGCAGCCCGAGATGGCTTTGACTGGATATTCCAAATCGACTCCGATGATGAAATGGGCCCTGAAAAGTTCGGTGACCTGTGGTCTAGGCGAGGGGACTACGACTTCCTGATTGGCCGCCGGGATGGACGCGTCCAGGCTTTGAGTCGGAGAATCGTCAGCTTCTTTTCCCGGCTTTGCGTGAGAATGTTCTATGGAAAGTCGGTCTGGGACGTGAATTCACCCTATCGCCTCATGCGTGTTTCCGCCTTCAAGGACTTCTACGACGCCATACCGATCACCACATTCGCTCCGAATGTGATATTGAGTGGCCTTGCGGCCCGACACCACCTACGCTGCTTTGAGATCCGGGTGCCGCAGCGCGACCGCACTACCGGCGTGTGCAGCATGAGAAAATGGAAGCTCCTCAAAGCTGCCGTGAGAAGTTTCATCCAAACCATCTCCTTCGCGTTTCATCGCGCCCATCCCTAGGAAAAAACTCGATTGACAGAACGATGTGCCTTGGTGTATAATACTAACCGTCAAACTTGTCGAATGCCAAACGTCAACATTGTTGTTTTTCATTTAACAAGATGGGGCGCTTATGATTGATCAGCAGTCTTTGGAGAACGTCGTGGCGAAGCAGGCGGACATTGAGTCAAGGCGCGAGACGGGCCTTGCGCGTGTCCTGTCTGTCAATGATGCCACCCTCGATTCGCATGCGCTTGTTCTCACGGGAGTTCGGCGAAGTGGGAAGTCAACCGTCATGTCCCAGAGGATAAGGAAAGAGGCGGGAGATTGGTTCTACCTCAAGTTTGATTCCCCCCAGCTTGTGGACATGGAGCTGTCCGACTGCGAAATGCTCGACAAGGTCATTGAAAGACGGGGGGCGAAGAGCCTCTATTTCGACGAGATGCACGAGCTTGATGGATGGGAACTGTATGTCCTCCAGAAGCTGGACGAGGGGTTCAGAGTCTGCGTGACGGGGTCAAATGCTTCGCTTTTGAAGGGTGAGCGCGCCACGAAGCTGACTGGGCGCCACATCTCGCGGGAGCTTTTCCCGTTTTCCTTTTCGGAGTACTGCGACTATCTGGGCCGAGAGAGGGACTGGCGGGAAATCGACAACTATCTTCGCGACGGTGGCTTTCCGCGTTACCTCACGACGAAGGACGAGTCCATTCTCTTCGAGCTTTTCGACGACATCATGTATCGTGATGTGATTGCCAAGCACGGAATCCGCGAAATCGCAGCCGTTCAGCGCCTTGCCGCCTATTTAGTCGAGAATCCGGGATGCAGGTTTTCGGCGACACGGATGCTCAAGGCGCTCAATGTCGCTGCGGCGGGAACAATTCTTCAATGGTGCGACTGGCTGGAGGATGCGTATCTCTTCCATTTTGTGCCCAAGTACAGCGATTCTGTCCGGGCGCAACTCGTGAACCCGCGCAAGGTCTATTGCATCGACACGGGACTCGCGAACGTGGTTTCCAAGCGTATAGTGTTCAATGACGCACTCTGTTTTGAAAACCTTGTTTTCCTCGCCCTGCGGCGGCGCTATCGCGACATCTTCTACCATGACGATGGCGGGGAATGCGATTTCGTCTGCATGGAGCACCATATTCCACGACAGGCCGTGCAGGCCTGTGTCCGGATAACCCCGACCGACATGAAGCGAGAGATAGACGGACTAGTCTCCGCCATGCGGCGCTTTTCCTTGAAGGAGGGGATCATCGTCACAAAAGGCCAGCGCCAGGATATCAAGGTCGATGAAGGGGTTGTCCATGTCATTCCGTTCGCCGAGCTTGGTGGTTTGACAAGGTGAATGCCTCCCCCCCCCCGCTACGCGGTGGAGGCATTCACCTTGTCAAACCACCCCGAAATTATGCGCAGAAACATTATGTTTTCGTGTATAATATTCCCATGAGATTCATAGACAGAGAACAGGAAATGGGACGTCTCGTGCGACTTGTGCATGAGCGAAAAGGCGGTTTCGCCGCAATATGGGGACGGCGCCGCATTGGGAAATCGGAATTGCTCAAGGAATGGTGTCGCAGGTTTGATGGAATATATACGGTAGCCGACCAAACCCTCGCAGCCGTGCAGCGCTCGTCATTTGCCCTTGCGCTTTCAGGACGCTTTTCTGGGTTTGCGGATGTCGCCTACCCATCTTGGAAGACTCTATTCGAGGCTTTGTCGCGAAGGGCGGCGGCTGAAAACTGGCATGGTCCGTTGGTAATGGACGAGTTCCCGTACTGGGTTGAGGCGGACGAGTCGATGCCGTCGATCCTGCAGAACTGGGTGGATGGGGAAAAGGGGCGAGCGGGGATTGTCTGCGCCATTGCCGGATCCGTGCAGCACATGATGCAGGGACTAGTTCTTGATTCAGACTCGCCGCTTTATGGGCGCGTTGATGAAAAGATTAAACTTCTTCCAATCGACATCTGTTACGTCAAGGAAGCACTTGCGATAGAAACGGATATCGACGCCGTCAAGGCGTATTCGGTATGGGGCGGCGTTCCTCGCTATTGGGTGGCGGCGGAAAGGTTTGGCTCGGACATTGACGGAGCGCTTGACGAATTGGCATTCAATCCTTTGGGGATATTCCACGAAGAGCCGGCTTCGCTTCTGCAATCGGAAATTCCGAATGCGATAAGTCTTAAACCATATCTGGACGTGATTGGACTGGGCGCAAACCGTGCGAGCGAAATCGCAGGTCGGTTAGGAGTGCCGGCAACGGCTCTGTCGCGTCCGCTTGCAAGATTGATTGAAATCGGACTGATCAAACGGGAAATACCCTTTGGCGAATTGGAAAAAAATACGAAGAAATCGCTTTACAGGCTTTCGGATCCATTTTGCCGATTTTGGTTCAGTGTGATGGCGACTCGGCGCTCGGTTTTCGACAGTGCGCCGGAATCCGTACGGCTGGCAATTTGGCGGCAACACAAGCAAAAGGTCTTTGCGGCGGCGTGGGAGGACCTGGCGCGGTCGTTTGTCGTGCGCTCTGAAAGGTTGCGATCCCTTGTCGGAGCAGATGGATATTGGGTTCCTGCGGGGAGATGGTGGCATAAGGCGGATGCGGAGTGGGATGTCGTTTCGGTCAATGGGGAAGGCTCGCAGACTCTTCTTGGAGAAGCCAAATGGTCGGAGAAGCCTTTTACAAGGCAGGAAGTTGAGTTTTTGGCGGAGCGAATCAAGATGCGACATTCTCCGGTTGGCCTACCGGAAAAGCGGATTTTCGTGTTGTTCCTGGCATCGGTCGAGGATGCGCGTTCAACGGGGCGCGTTTGCGACGGGGTGGAAATAGTTACCGCCGAAGATGTCATTTCCGAGTTGTCCTGAACTGGTCAGTTGACAAGGTAAATGCACATTCCCGCGAAAGCGGGAGGTGCATTTACCTTGCCAAACCACAGTTTTCGCCACGAATCGCTCTTTTTTGCTATACTTATACTATGAAAGGATTTGTGGTGAAATGGTGAAGGCCAATATCCATAATGTGATTCTGATCATGTCCGGTGGAGTCGGGTCGCGTTTCGGCGCAGACTGCCCGAAGCAGTATTGCATGATGGGCGGGATGCAAATCATAGAGTACGCCATCAATGCCGCCAGATTCTGCAATTCCACAAGGAGTGACCAATAAGCCATCATCAGGAATGACCCCTAACCCCAGAATCTTCCTCAACTTCGTGGCCACCTATGGGTGGTCGCTGTATGCATTGCGGGGAAGACTTTTTCAGCTATCTTCCACTGGTTTTGCCCATTGATGTAACAACCGAAGGAGGTGTTCTATGTCATCATTGCCGAAGTTCTTTAAAAATGCAGTAGTCGCTCTTGGAGTGGGCGAGGCCAATCCACAATGGGTTGGGACCGGCTTTATCGTTGGAAGAAGGTTGAAGGCTGATGCCTCACTATCACATCTTTACCTTATTTCAAATAAACATGTTTTAGCAAATAAAACGCACATGTTGGTATGTGTTAACAAGGCTGACAATTCTGGTGTGCTAAATCTGCCACTACGGTTAATGGGTAATAAAAATGAGAGGCTATACTCAGCGCATTCTACGGAAACGGTCGATGTCGCAGCTGTGGAGTTAAATGCCCAAGTTCTTGTTAATACAAAAAGTCAGTTGAATTGGTTTGATTTAGATGATCATGCGTTGACATTAGAAAAGATGAAAGTGACGGGAGTGGATGAGGGATGCCTTGTTTATGCACTTGGCTTTCCTATGGGTATTGTTGATCCAGCGATAAAAGCGCCTTTTCTAAGGCTTGGGTGTATTTCGCGCATTGAAGATGCATTTATGGGACATGGTGACTCTTCTTTCTTTGTCGATGCGCAAACATTTCCTGGAAATTCAGGCGGGCCGGTTGTAAATCGGCCAGAAACAGTTGCCGTGGCAAACACAAATGTCAATACTTCGGCTAACCTAATAGGAATACTTAATTCGTATTTGCCATACGAGGACTACTTGCTTAGTAGTCAGACTGGCGATGCTATAATGAAACATCGTGAGAATAGCGGTCTGACGAAGGTCTATCCAGTAGACAGGATCATTGAAGTGGTTGATGCAGAATTCCACAGATGCCATGGTTAACCGTGATAGATTCATTACCTTATAGGAAAATATCCTCAATGATAATCGTCTGTCTAAACATGGGAGGCGTGTTGGTGCCTGGAATCTCGATAGCGTTTGGAAAAACGTGTGTTCCCGAATGTGGACGCACTAGATACGACGAGGGCGAAGGGTTTCTTGGGTGTTGATAACTGGGAGCGTTTGTGGTATTCTTATTACAGATAGGAAATGACCGCATGGTGCAAGGAGAGAGAGTATAATAGCGTTTGTGGTATTCTTATTACAGATAGGAAATGACCCCTAACCGCAGAATCTTCCTCAACATCGTGGCCACCTACGCGCGGTCGCTGTACGCGCTCGTCATAGGTTTATTTTGCGGCCGCTGGACGCTAATGGCGCTGGGCGAGGTGGATGGTGTTCTGACGGATGTCTGGGGAATGTCTGATTATGGTTGTTGGTTCGTCAAATCACCCCGAAAACGTGCCATCCTCTCGCCAAAACCGCTTATTAGGCGAAAATCATGTATAATAGTATTGCTTGGTTTGAGTTGGAATAAATCTCTAGTAACCGCAGGATAGTCATTATTCATGACTCGCTTTGAAAAGCCCATTTTTGTTACACGCCCATACCTCCCGCCATTGGAGGAGTTCAAGCGTGGCTTGGAAGGAATATGGGAAAACCAGTGGCTTACAAACAATGGCCCTGTAGTTCAGCGCTTCCACAAAGAATTGTCGCAGTATCTTGGTGTGCCAGAAACCAACTTGGCGTTGTTCAATAATGGGACACTTGCGTTGGAACTTGGATTCTATGCGCTGGGACTTTCTGGCGGTGAGGTTATAACAACTCCTTTTACCTTTGTCGCCACAAGCCATGCGCTTATGCGGATTGGAGCCAAGCCCGTTTTTGCAGATATTGATCCTGAAACGATGTGCCTTTCGCCGGAAGCGGCGGAAAGGCTGATCACTCCGAGGACGAAGGCAATTGTGCCGGTGCATGTGTATGGGAACGTGTGCGACGTAGAAGGTTTTGCCAGGCTAGGCGAGAAGTACGGGGTGAAGATTATCTATGACGCCGCGCATGCGTTTGGGGTTTTCAGCCGTGAAGAACGTGTAGATCATGCAGAGAAGAAATCCATTGGATGCTTCGGGGATATGAGCATGTTCTCGTTCCATCCAACAAAACTGTTCCATTCTTGCGAGGGCGGGCTTCTCGTCTTCAAGGATGCCGCATTGCAGGAGAAGCTTTTCAATTTGCGTAACTTTGCCATCAGAGGCGAACTTGACTGCGTTGATGTTGGAACCAACGCCAAGATGAACGAATTGCAGGCGCTGATGGGAATCGAGTGTTTGAAGAAGATTGAAAAACTTTTGGACTATCGGCGGAAAATATATGATGCGTATGCGGATGCGTTTTTCGATTGCCAGGATGTAAAGTTAATCCCGTATTCGCAGAACAAAGCCTACATGCCAGTGTTGTTCAAGGATTTTTCGACGCGTGAGAGGGTTTATGCGGAACTGAAGGGGATATGCAATGTCTATTCGCGACGGTATTTCTATCCTATTCTTACAGACCTCTGCCCATACGCCTATGCCAAGGGCAATTGTCCAATTGCAGAGGATTTGGCGGCACGAGTGTTGACGTTGCCGACATACTATGGTCTGGCGCTTGATGACGTGAAGGCAATTTCGCAGAACGTGCGAGATATTGTTTCCGAACCTTGTGGTTCCATGTCGAAAGGCTGTTAAGGGTGAGAATATCCAGAAAAGCTAATGTGATTGAACCTTCACTGACACGTGACTTGTTCAATCGTGCACTGAGACTCGGCGATGTAATAAACCTGACCCTTGGCGATCCAGATTTACCCCCGCCTCAAAATGTGCGCGATGCCGCCTGCACTGCAATCCAGAACGGCAAGACGCGATACAGTGCCAATGCAGGATTGCTTGAACTGCGCCAGGTCATTGCCGAATTGTTCACTAGGGAGTATGGTTCGCCATGCAATCCTGCGGAAGATGTTGTGACCACCGTGGGCGGCATGGAGGCACTGTATCTGGCGTTGTCGTCCTCTATCGATCCAGGAGACGAAGTGATAATCTTCGCCCCCTATTACGTGAACTATGTCCAGATGGTGCGGATGAATGGCGGTGTTCCGGTAATCATCGAAACGAACGAGTCCGATGGGTTCGTCATTGAACCTGCAACTCTTGAGTCTCGGTTGACAAGAAAAACTGCCGCAATTATCGTCAATACCCCGTGCAATCCAACTGGCACGATACTGCCTCGGGCCGTGTTGAAAGAAATTTCGAGGGTGGCAAAGGAGAGGGATTTGCTCGTCATATCGGACGAAGTGTACAAGTCCTTGGTATATGACGGTGCTGAACACTTTTCGGTGCTGGAATTTCCTGAAATGCGCGACCGGACAATCCTTGTTGACTCACTTTCTAAGAAGTTTGCAATGACAGGGTGGCGTCTCGGCTGGGCTGTCGGCCCGAAGGATCTTGTTGCGGCGATGACGAAGATGCAGGAGAATGTCGCAGCCTGTGCGCCCCTCCCATCACAATACGGTGCTATCGAAGCACTCAAGGCCAACACCGACATCGCTTACATTCGCAAGACTTTCGCCAAGCGCAGAGACTTGATTTTCCAAAGGATAAACGAGTGTCCCCGACTCTCAGCTCTGAAACCGGCGGCGACTTTCTACATCTTCGTCAATATCAGGGAAACGGGGCTTAAATCGCTGGACTTCGCACTGAAACTGCTTGAGTCGCAACATGTTGCCGTTGTGCCTGGCGTCACCTATGGCAAAGCCTACGACGACTATGTGCGCATAGCTTTCACACATGATATTAGTGTGTTGTCCGAGGCTTGCATCCGGATCCGCCGCTTCGTGGAGGCCCTATGATGAAAAGGAAAATGCTCTTTCTGGGCGGTATCATGCAGCAGATACCGGCTATTGTCCAAGCCAAAAATTTAGGCTACCATGTCGTTACATGCGACTATCTCCCAGGGAATCCCGGCCACAGGTTTTCGGATGAATATCACAATGTTTCGACTACGGATTTGGATGGTGTTCTTTCATTGGCGCAAAGACTGAGGATAGACGGAATCGTCGCATACGCTTCCGATCCGGCGGCTCCCACAGCGGCATACGTCGCGGAGAAAATGGGGTTGCCTGGCAATCCATACGAATCCGTCAAGTTGCTGACTGAGAAAGACCTGTTCCGGGATTTTCTTAAAACCCATGGTTTCAATTCACCGGTAGCAGGCGGCTACAAAACGTATGAGGCGGCTCTTGCGGACATAGGGCGTTTCAAGTTTCCGGTGATGGTCAAGCCAGTTGATTCGTCTGGGTCGAAGGGCGTTGTAAAGGTTTATGATGTCGCCGGATTGAAATCCGCTGTTGACGAGGCTTTGTCATATTCCCGCGGCAAGCGTTTCATTGTAGAGGAGTTCATTGTTAAAAAAGGGTATCAAATCTCCGGTGATGGTTTCTCGGTTGACGGCAAATTGGTTTTTACCTCATTTGGCAATGAACTCTACTCAGGCAAAGGAACTCGCGAATATGTGGCGCTTGGGGAGTTTTGGCCGTCGCTTTTGACGCAGAAGCAGAAAGACAAGGTGGATGCCGAGCTGCAGCGTCTGATAACGGCTCTAGGCATGCGTACTTGCGCCTACAACATAGAAGTGATCCTTGACAAGGACGACAATGTGTTTGTTCTGGAACTGGGGCCGCGCAACGGGGGGAGTTATATTCCGCAGCTAATCAAGTATGCCACAGGCGTTGATTTAGTCGAGGCAACACTCAAGGCGGCAATGGGCGATGAGTTGCCTCATTTGGAAATGACGCCGACACAGGGTGTGTTCTCCAACTACATGATTTACTCCACAGTCTCAGGTCGGTTCAGGGAAATCGCCTTTGATTCGACGTTTGAAAGGGACAATCTGCTTGAGGTTCATTGCACGGCATCACATGGGGACATGGTTTACGCTTATCAAAATACTGCACATTCACTGGGAACCATTATATTCAAAGCTAAGACGGTTGAAGAGATGATTTCAATCACGAATAACATCGACCAGTTTTACAAGGTTGTTGTAGATGGAGCAATTTGATGTGAAAAAGCAAAGTTTTGTCGAAATGCCCCAAGGTGTCGCAAATTGCGGCGGAAAGGACTCCCGTGGATAATGCAAACAAAGCAATAGGCGGTTACTTCGAATTGGACTGCGGAGGCGGGGAGACGATTCTGCCGGATGGGGTGTTACTGAATTCCGGTCGCAATGCGCTTCGGCATATTGTTCGGAAACTGCACATAAGGCATATTCATGTGCCATATTACACTTGTCCTGTCGTTGCAGATGCTTTGGCCGCAGAAGGATGTGTTATAGAGCGGTATTCAATTGATGAGAACATGATGCCAGCCAAGGAGTTCGGCAAGGATGAATCAATTCTTTATGTCAACTACTTTGGCGTGTGCGGTGCAAATGTAGATCTCCTGTCAGGTCGGTACGCGAATTTAATAGTGGATTGTGCCCAGGCTTTCTTTGCAAAACCCAAGGGGCGGGCAAGCTGCTCGTCGCCTCGCAAGTTCTTTGGTGTTCCCGACGGCGGTGTTGCATACGGAGTAGAAACGGGGCTGTATGAAGAGGATGTTTCGGACTGCCGCAAGGGGCATTTGATTGAGCGCAAAGTACATGGCGCGACGCCGCGAGGGTATGAATTGTTTCGAATGGCGGAGGCATCGCTTGCTGGTACGGAAGTGATGGGGATGTCCAGGTTTACAAGGGAATGTTTGATCAAAGCTGACATGACTAAGGCGAAAGAGCGTCGACTCGAGAACTTCGCCTACCTCCAGAAGCATCTTCCAACGTCATTTCCGCTAGCTCTAGCTAGCGATGACGTGCCGATGGTGTACCCGTACTTGACGGAAGATTCGGGCTTGAGAATGCGGCTTATTCGTGATAGGATATATGTTGCAGTGTATTGGCCTGGAGTGTGCAATTGCGGCAACATGCCGGATCGCATTGTTCCGTTGCCAATTGACCAGCGGTACGGAGCAGAGGACATGGAACGGATTGTGGATGCAGTAATAAGCTGCAGAATCTAACGGTTTTAAGGAGCCGATTATGGAGCTATTTGGTAAAAAAGTCGTTTTACGTGCTATCGAGGAAACGGATTGCGAGATGCTTCGGCAGATGACAAATGATCCATTTTTTGAAAAAAGAATTATTGGATGGTCATTTCCCGTTTCAAAAGCACAACAAAATGAGTGGTTTCATGAATATTCCAATGCGGCTGACCATGTACGGTACATTATTGATACGTCTGAATATGGGCCAATTGGACTTACAGGTCTGCGCGATATCGATTGGAAAAATCGCGAGGCCTCGGATTATGGAATTAGAATCGCCCGTAGA